>Ga0065711_1047324_pt1 | contig 12397 bp, 7 predicted proteins | sample Hoacrofraction12_FD_59098 | JGI IMG/M metagenome (GOLD analysis project Ga0065711, IMG submission 59098) | Hoatzin crop microbial communities from Cojedes, Venezuela - Epithelial fraction 12 v2 (version 2) | ecosystem: Host-associated > Birds > Digestive system > Esophagus > Crop | place... | reverse complement strand
CCCCCACAGTTTGCCTAACCAAGGATAACACAACTCCCACTTGAAGAAAAAGGGACTGCATTTGATAGCCTTCTCTTGAAGCAAAAAACTTTTATTCTTCTGTGGTTTCAGGGAGTGTACCAGTAAAATGATTAGACAAGGTCCAAGTGGCACCACCCTAGAAGCAGCCTGGAAAATTCCACTGGTGTGTCTCTCTCAAAAGCTGTTTTCCAAAAAAATGTCAGCTCTCATTTCCTTACCTCCGCAGAATTCCTCGGGTTGCTGTTCTCATAGGGTTTGCTTTTGGGCGGAGGTGGGGGTGGGGTGCTCTGTAAGCCAGCAGCTGCCAATCCATCAGCTTGCAGTGAGGGGAAACCTAGAAGCAACAGTAATAAGAAAAGACATTAAAGTAGGCAGAAAAGGAATGAGAAATGGCATTGACCATGTAGCATTTTAAGGGAAAACCATTAATATCTTCTGTTTGCAATCTGCTAACAGTTCTCTGCTTTCGCAGCTAAACCTGAATGGATATGTCAAAGTCGTCACAGTTGTACCTCTCTTCAGTTCAAAATTCCCAGAAGAATTCTATCTTCATCAAATGAATCTAAGCTTATGTGAAAAATGCATGCCTGAGAGAACTGAAAATGGAATTCATTATCACATCTGCAATGTTCAGTGGGGTTTCCTTTCAGCCTGGGCTTCAACCTGAGAATTCACTTTGATTTTAACTCTAGTTGATGGAGTAGATAAGTACTCAAACTTCAGAAGAATTCCTGGGAAGCTGTCCTGCTACTAATGGCAATTAAAACCGCTGGCTATGTGAAAGAAGGAGGTTTCACATTCCTTTCACAGATCTTTTCTTCATATAGTATTTCTGCATTTGTTTGTGTTTCTGGTTGTCTCCCCGGCCCCCATCCTGATATGTATTTTCCGGTTTTAATCCTCTCACAACAGTTTTATACTATCTAGTTCATGACCTACACTGGTTTCTGAATTTATATCCACATAGAAGGAAGGACAGTCAGGTCCTACATATGAACTTCTGTTCCTTTTAAAAAAGAGCAGTAGAGTGAGAAATGCAATGGCAAGAAAGTTGTCGTGGTGACACTACAGTTGTACTTTTACCCTAGCTGTATTTACACGCTGCTTCAGGATTAACTACGGAGCTCACTGTATGCAAGGAAGGTAACTGCGCAAATTATCCATTTTGCTAATTCTTCAAGATAAATTCCTTCTCCTTCGGGTGTAACATTTATCAGCTGAGTTTCCAAGCTGCAAAGCAACTTCTCCTAAAACTTTCTGCCACTTAATGGGAGTTATTGTTCGTTAATTAACAAAGCCTTCAGGGCTCGCCCAGACAATTTAGCCATAGACCTGAGCAGAAGTACCACGCTGGATTGCTGCAGTTCCACCCAGTGACTTCAGAGGAGCCATTCCTCTAGTACGTGCTGTAACCACCTGACCTGATGAACCTACAAGCATCTACACTGACTGCATGTGATGTTCCCCCTGAGGTTTAATATACCTTCCCACAAGTCAATACAGGAGAAAACAAGACAGGAATAGAAAAAGATAGAAATCGTTCTCTGGAATTCATCTCATATACTAACTATAACAAGTGATATGTAAGTCTCAAGTATGATCGTAGTGCCTTTGGTAACAATGCCTAATTCTCTTATCTGACAAAAATGTCTACAAACATTAACAGCCCCAAGCCTCTTTCTGTGAACTACTTCAGAGCAGTCCCTCCCTCCCTCCCTCACGAGGTTACCTCAGCAAATATGTAGTAATTCCTACTACTGCAGATACTGCCCTGTAGGATGTGCCAATTGCTCTGTAATAGAACTTACTTTGGGTTCTTGGGGTTTTGGGTGTGATGGGTGGTGGGCTGCGAGGCGTTGATTGCTGGAGTGAAGAATTCTGAAGCAAAGTCAGTCTGTTGTCTCCTAATTGAAGGCTCTTTGGCCTTTGTGCTCTTCCTGACATGCCCTGGTAGAAATAAAGAGTAAACAAAACCTTTAGAAGTCAGCAAGGTTGCCTCGCACATAGCAGGTAATCAGACCTGTCACAAAGGCATCAACATGCTCCAGAAGAGCCACAGTAAGAGAGAAAGGTGCATTCAGGTGAAACGTAAGAGTGAAACCACTGCACGGGCTGAACCATGTCCAAAGGCACACACTGGTGCTCCCATGACACACCCAGCCTTCTGCCGGACCTTACCAACTTGGCAGCAATAGTAAGCTGTTATTAATGACCTTAGTGTCTTAATTAAGAAGGGAAGATTTCAAGCTGAAAAACTGCTCTATTTGACTGGCAGTTCTGTGAACAGATTTTTTTTTGGAAAAAAAAGTCTTTCCAAGAAGAAGAAAAAAAAAAAAGATTAAATTTTGGGTGTAAGTCAGGACTGCTAGTATCACCCAGCTCCTTAGGGCTGTGAAACAAGTCTATTGCAGGCTTTACAGCGCAAACCCCTTGCATTTGGGACTTAGGAGTTGTTCCAGCTTCTTCCGGTGTCACACGTGTCCTCTGTGCTCTTCACTCAAATCGTGCAACCATCTGAACATGGTCCCAGGAGTCCAGTGCATGAGTAGTATGGTCCTTTTAAACATTAGTTTATGGCTTTACAGAGAAAGGCTATCACTTACACACGTAATTAAAAGCACTGGGCTCTTCTGGAGGTCAATTCCCCATCACTGAAAGTTCGGTATTTCTCACCGCGCAGAAGGGACCACACATTGATGTACAGTGAATATAAAACTTATAAAGACCAAAGCTGCTGGACGTACAACAAGCCTTTGGTTCCCTCTGGCTTTCTGGCTCCCAAGCAGCTTAGTCAAGAGCTGTATAAAATCAGTCCTTCCAATTCTTGTGCTGCACTATGCAGCTTTGGAACAGACCAGCTATAAAAAACAGCTTTCTCTGTACTTTGCCTTGTTCTTAAGCATGAATATAACCCTTCACTGCTCACTCACTTCAGTAAGTTGATCACACATGTAGTTTGCCCTCAGAGATACGGGGGAGAAGGGAGGGTGGGTGTTCTGTTTCGCGTCTCTCACCTCTCTGCAGAGCCTTGGACAGACATGCCTTACTGTCCGAGTGAACTGGTCAATACAAATGGGCTCTCTCCCACATCTTTTCCCTCTAGTTTTACTTAATAAAGTGATCAGCAGCTGACATCACAGTTTGTGGGTTAAACCCATTTAATTCAAGAGCAGCTCTTCCAGAGGCAGAGGGCCAGGCCTCCTGAACCACTAATATTTACAACCCCAGATTTTCCTCGAGTGGAAAGCCTGTCAATACCAAATGACATGATTCTAGAACCACAGTTCCCCTTTTTATAAATATTCTGCAGACTCCAACTGCTGGCAGCATCACTCAGATTTGATGAGAATTCCTGAATATAGAGCAGCATAACCGGTTCCTGCCAGGTTCAGCTGAGATCTTGGGAGGGAACGGGAAATAGAAGAACTCATGTTTTCTCATTATTTATGCAGGCTGTGGCAAGTTAAATTAGTATCACTGAGCCACCAGCTTAAATACTCAGATGCCTAACTCTTGCATACTCTCTGACAGCGTAGCAGTCTCAGCATAGCTCAGGGTAACACTCCAAGGTCATACAACCCTACTTTTGGGCTGAAACTTATCTGTTTGTATTACATGATTATTCTGAATCCCACTGTCAACCTGAATGCTGAACAGTCTCCAATATATTCCTCATTACTACACTCCTGTGGGGGTATAGATTCTCTTTTATTCCTCTTTTGCAAATAATTTGCTCAAGGAGTAAACACTCCTGCCCTCATGCGGGGGGTCTGGAGCAGAGTACAGACTGGAAGAGCTAGTTTTGCAAAGTCCCAAGCTGGTGACCTAACTACCAGACCATCTTTTTTCAACTCCCCAATCTATCAAACCGATCTTCACCTTGCAGTACATTCCAATTGTGCAGTGACGCTGACTGATAGCAGCCAAACATCTGGCTTGCCAGCTGGATTTCTGAGTGGGCTAGCAGTATCTGCTTGCTCCAACAAAAACAGAACAATTCTACTTGGCGCTGAGTGCATCACGCAGTCCTCCACTCCTACAAGAAATGAAGGCACTGAGCACCTAAATGAAACATCAGTGCTTCGTGCTTCCAGTCTGTACCGCAAGCCAAGCTGCAGTTCGGTCTGTGACACAAGTTTTCCAAATAAAAAAGCAAGAACTACTCAGATGACCAAGGCTTTTGGTATTTGAACCTCTCCCACAATTTAATGAAGTTCCCAATGACAAGCATGGCTGAAAGCAACGGAAACACTGAAATCTCCTGCTGTGGATTTTATTATTGCTTTTTTTTTATTATTTTTATTTTTTTTACCATTTTGGAAGTTGGTTCCGTTTCTGGCTCCTTCTCTACAATAACCTGAGACTTGCTAATACTCCACTCCTTCCGCTTGAGTTTGCTAATCCGGTTATCACCATCATCTTTCATGGGCAGTTCCTCAGCTCTGGAAGCTGCTGATATTCTTCTCTCCAAGAGAGGCTCCAGAATAGATCTGTGGCCCACACCAAAAGAGTGAAAAAACATGAAACATTAGTCCACCAGACATTCAAAGCACTGTCTGTTAAAAAACTGTCATCTCTTAGTTTGCATAAGAGATTATTGTGAAAAACTGAGTTATGACCATGGAATTTTCAGTGAGATCTGTGCTCCTAAGTCACCCTAGCAATTCTAAGTATTATGCCTTCTGTACAAGATGAAGTGCGATCTACTTGCAGAGGGAGCCAGACCTGCTTTGTATGCTGAACCCTGCCACCGAGTCCACTGTGTGACTTTGAGCAAGCCACCTAGACTCTCTGGTTATCACAGATGCAAACTAGATGTACAGAGAAGTAACACCAGGAAATGTTCCCATGTGTGGCAGCTCTGTTTAATGCCATGTATGCAGCTGCAAACAGGTACATGGAACAAGTACCATATGAGTATGCACCTCTTTGCAGACCACATCAAACTAAACTACCTCATAGTACCTTACATCTCTGTTTTCCAGCAATCGTGGGAAACAGAAACAGCGTGCATCTGAAATACAGTGCCTCTATCCCTCTTCAGTTTCATGCAGATAATTGGGACTCCAGAGGCAGACAGTCATGGCTTCAATTCCCAGAACTATCCCTAGCTGTGCTTCAAACTCCATGTCTGTAAAATGGAGTAACAACATTGGCCTCCATTTAAAGTTTTAAATGCATATGTGTTGCTATTGTGTATGGAATAAATCTTAATTTTAAGAGTTACTAATTCCAGCAAATCCGCACTCTTGTAAATCACGTGTAAAGGCTGATTACTAACCCATCTGAACCTGGTCTGGAGGAAGTGCTGTCAGATGACGTGGAAGATGTAGAGACCACAGAAGACGCCACAGATGTGACAGAGAGCCGTCTCAGCGTGGAAGACATGATATAGGGTAACACAACAGAGCCTGACCTGCTCTGTTTCCTTTCGGTGAGGGAGGGAGGCTGCAGACAAACACGTTTGTGATAAATCATGTAACACTAACTCACTCACAAGTGGGAATGGGGAGAGTTGTGTTTCTTTAAGGCAACACACTAAACAAACAGGCACGCTTACCAAAGTTATTACACCATACTGCTTCTCCACCTTCTTCTTCAGCTCTTTGAAACAGGCCGTCAGTCTGTCATGCAGAGGCTTCAGCTGTTCTGTCAGCTTCTCACCATGGATCCTAATCCCTTCTGCCAACAATGGCATCTGAAAGCAGGAACAAAATTACACTACGAAAGGACATATCAGCTCTCCTGTTCCAGGAAGGAATTTTCTATGCACGTTGCCTATCTCAGATACAATCAAAGGACTTAAAGCAATGTGTTTTAAGCTTGCAGAGGCAAAAAAAGAAAATCACACAGTACGTAAACTCAGCTACTGACTCATAACTTGTGACACTGTAGTAACTTGACTGTTCGAACTCCATGTCCAAGAAACATGAACACTTTCCCCATCTACACCTATGGTTTCCTCTTCCCTACTCACATTCTATAACATGCTTTGGAAAACAGAGCACGTTACATGTTGGAGCATCGCTTCTTAGCCCCCAGGGCTGTATGACTGTGAGGTAGCTTTAACCGGACGCTGTTGTGTGGAAATCTATAAAAACTGGTCTGCAGCGGTGCAACTTCCATTACAAAAAAACCAGGGCAATTTCTCATTGCTATGCAGGTCAAAATAGACAACTTTCAATGGTCAGACTGACAAAACATTAGGCCTCATGATTTCATGAAAAGGTAACAGCTATTTTATTACACTCATGAAGGAAAAATCTATGCCATGCTGGCAAATACTCCAGAATAACATTTCAGAGCAACACAAGGTACATGGAATAGTCTAGGGCACAATTTCAGAATACAACACTTTCCTCAAAATAATAGTAAAAAAAAAAATATCCCTGTACACACATCCAGATTGTTCTTCTAGTATATATTTGCATTATCTCTTCAGAACAATGACGCTGCAAAAACCACCAGCACTCACACATAGTGCTTCCCAGTCTTTCCCAATATGATACCTGTAGAGCAATTAGTTGCTTAAGCAGTTCGATTTTATCTTGATCTTCAGGATGTTCTTGAAGATACTTCTCTGTGAAAAAGGCCTGCAAGCAAAACCAAAAGATGATATAGGCACTATGTTGCTTTCACAGCTAATCCTGAAAGATCGCAGTACGTTAAGAGCAATTAATTGACATTATCCCTCGTAGCAAAGTTTTTTTTTAATATCTCCCTGACACAAACCTGAGGGAAAAGAACCATTTATTGAGAACTGAGGAAAAAAGAGACCTTTTTTGCAACAAACCCCCTAAATTCTACTATTTTTTAAGTGAACACTGATATGTAAAAAAAGTTGCTTCATCGGCAGGGTTTTCTTCAGTTCTATTTCCTTTCTCATAAAACAGTATTGATTTGAATAACCAAGGTTACATTACTTGTCGCTCAAATGCAAGTAGCAGATCCAGCCTCTGAGTTCTCACTTCAAAAAGTCTCTTTCATTCTCAGCATTCAGTGACCTGCAGTACACGATGACATGCAAACCACCTCAGCTGCAGCAAGGTGAACAGGGCACCTCCTGCCTGCAAGTTCCAAAGCTCTATGAATTAAGCCCTTAAGTAGAACATTTTCACATGGGGCTTGTTACGAGGACTCAGTAGAAATAAAGACTGCGTTGAGAGTTCGACTCACAGTTTGATACAACAAAGCACCTTTAGTCTACACTTCTTCTGTGTTTACCTTTAATCAACAGAATCTGGTATTGGTTTAAAGTTGAACAAACACAAGTACACTTTCCTGGACTGAAGCCTTAAAATTGTGCCAATTTACATTATGTGCTACAGTGTATTGCACTGAAATGTATCACAATCCCTGGTCAGAAGAATTCAATTTTTCTTTTTCCTAGATAAAATCCTTCATAATTTTTCATTTGGTTTTAAAACGCATCTCTGATGTATTTCAGCCTCTGCATATATTTCTTAGTTCTGCGTTCCATTAACTGGACCGTAAGTACAAGTGTTTATAGGCCTAGCGGTACGCCTCTGAAACAGGCTGATGTCAAGAGGAGGTTAGCCCGTGAAAGGACTGCCGGATAGGTCCCAGCAGATTTCTCTTGAAAGTGTTTAATTATTACAAGAAGAAAGCGCATGTTAAAAACGCAGACTTTGGCTTTTGGCTACAATGAAACAATTAAAACTCAAGATTTTAGCCGCCCACAAAAGCCAAATGTTCTGTACTGATCTCCAGTTGAAATAGGAAAATATGAACCAGAAATGAGTATTTCCAGATGTGGTTACAGATACTTTGTGTTTCCTAGTTTTAACTGCTTTCCCACTTTCGTAATTCTAAACTTTATGTCGACCTTAATTCATAAAATGGGAGGATTTAGGGCCAAATTCAGCCCTGACAAAGTCTGCAGCTCCTCTGGAATCAGCAGAGTCAGATCCCAGATAAATCAGACCCTCTCCCATTTAACTTTTGCACGTCATTTCATGTGACTGGAACACATCTGAGAAGAATTAAATGTGTTTTAACACCATCCATTCAGTTCATGGAAATAAGCAATACATTTTGTGCTGGGAATACCATCACTAGATACTGGAAATAAACAGCTGAAGTTAAACATCACCAAAAAAAAGGAAGAACGTACGCTGTTCGACTGAAGGCAACTGAATAAACCTGGATAAGAAATCCTGCTTTTTTCCTGAAATACATGCTCTTTGCTGCAAGACTCCAAAGACAGATTATCTGCTGGAAAGAGAAATCCTCATTTGCCTTACCGTTCTATATTAACACACTGGAGAAACGCTAGCTCTTGTGGTTTTTTTTTGTTACTTGCACCGTTCATTGGGCTGACCAAGAACCTCAATGCCCCCACGAGGTAGGATCATGTTATTATCACCACTGTAAACGAGGCCCAAAAGAGCTGAATCACTCAGCTCTGTGGCAACGCACAGCACTAAAATTAAACACTAAAGATGTGGGGGTTTTCCACCTTGCACTCTAGCGGAAATCTCTTATCTTCGTTCTTTTCGCTTCTTCTTTGAGCTCTGAACACACAGATACAGAATGCACTATGTCTGGGTAATAGCTGAAAACTGAACTTGAATCTCCCATGTTTCAACCCAGGTCTTGAACATTGCAGAGGTCAACAGACTGAGCTACGGGTAAATGTGAAAAAGACCTTTTCATAGTTGGTATATCCCCCCATGACCGCTGGGTCCACGATCCCATTCAGGAGCATAGAGAGAGGATGTACAGGAAGACTCCGGTCCCAGACGTGCTGTTGGACAATGTTGCTGATTTTCTCATTGGTTAGCTCCATTGTTTCTATGGCGTTCTCCAAGGGGCTGATCTCTTCCTGTCAGAAGGAAGGAACAGAATAAACTTCTACTTGCCTCACTGAATATGAAGTTAACTAACTCCTCGTATATGAATGGTGGCCCAGTAGTTTCCAGCAGAGGATTTTGGACCCCCCGTGCTAACTTTCTTGCCATTCAGATGAATGCAAGAATGATCTGATACCTTAACCTGAAGGAACAACAGTTTAGGACTTGGCTGCTGACTGTGGAGTATATTACAGAAGTAACCGCTCTCCCAAGCATTATACAGTCAATGTAGAACTCTGCTGCCTTGGGTAGAGCTGTCTGCAGAATGGCATAAAAAGACAACCACATCAAAGAAGATACACATTCACTTTCATCTGAAGCAGAAGTTATTGGTGTGCCACATCCAGCAGTGGAAGTACGAGTAGTCCTAACTGTTGCAATACTCTTTACTTCAAGAACAATTGGAAGGGATGAGACCCAGCACTCACCGTTGTGATCTGTTTGACTTCAAACCACTTGAGGATGCCTGGAAACGAATATGCTGTCGTGTAGGTTGTCCTTTCTATCCACATATTCTAGTTAGAGAAGAAAGAAATTCCAAGATCTAAGCAATTCAGTTCTCTTTTGCAGTGGAGCATGGAACCAGGCTTCCAGCACTCGCTGGCAGAACTTACACAATGATTTTCACGTTCACTAACTGGGATGGAACCCATTGTTTTTGGCAAGAGATACCATCTCTACTACTTAAATGGTATCAACATTAGCAGCAGTAGGCTGCTATCCTCCCTGTGGGCCACTATGAGCAGGACCACGATTATGGCATATTAAGCAAGAGTTAGATGCAACATGCCCAACCACTACACATGAGCAACACTGTGCCTCGCAGGCAGCAAGGAAACACGCTACTGCGCTACACCCAAGGCTCACTCTCCTCCTTCATGGTTAGAGGCTGGCCTCAGTAAGGACAGCTACATCATTCACAACCTACCAGACGCACAGCTGTACTCTGTCGGAAGCTGCAATTAGACAGCACAATATTTATGGATTCTAGATAAAGAATTTTGAACATTACAGCTACAGCTATACAGCCCCTTGACATTAACACATTTGCTTTATGTAAAGATTGCAATGCGAAGTGCAGCCCTTTGTTTCTCATACCTTTTAATAAGAAAACTCCACCACCACAGGTGTAGGGAAAAAACAACGTGACAGTGTTGTTCAACATGCCACCACCGAAATAGATACATAGACCTGTTTTCTCACAGCACAGACACCCAAGCCAACCATCATCAAAAGCAAAGGACTCACAGCAAACTCGTTGTCTGGATCTTTTTCTCCTTTCCTGACTGGTCGGGAGTGTGTGAACTGCTGTACCTCATTTGCTCTGTAGTAGCTAGAAAGAAGCAGAGTAAATGTCGAGTTTGCTCACCTCCCATCATCTTCACATAAAAGCTCTTCTATTTCCTCTCAAAAAAATCAAGTTTAAATTGGACTGTGAAACAAATTTACACAAGACACAAAGGCACTCCACCTTGTGCTTAGGCTAGCTGACAAAAATACAAAGGAAATGTTGAGAGAAAAAGAAATTACTTCAAGATCTGTTCGGGTACAGGTTTATCTTTATAATTAGGTGGCAGGTTCATCACAGGCTTCACAATAAAGCACTGTACATCTGAGCAACTATAGTTAAGGATGAAAAACTATGAATCCTTTCAGGAAAACAGGAGAGGGAGAGAAATACCCTTCCTGTCTTCACCAAATATCAGACTTCTCCACAGCTCCCTGTGCTCTTGTCATATTTGAAGAGAAATACTTACTAGTTCATTAACAATCACATGCATTCTATTGCTTCTTGTAGTTTGTATGCTAATTATGAACGAAAAGCCCAAAAAGCTAAGGGCTGTGCAAATACTTCCAACTACTTAAATTCCCTGGTGAAATGCTTGGGAAGCCTGGGTGCTACTGATTTCTACATCGGGGACAGGAAAACAAGATTCTGTAGTAGGTTCTGTAATGGATGCATCTGTCCCTTCTCTCTCTCCCACCACTGCATGGTTATTTGTCAGATTCTTCCAGTACAGTGAAGCTGCCCCTCCCTCCCTCCCACTTTTTTTGATCAATAAAGCTAACTGAAGAAAGTAGGCTGTTTTTAATCAGTATCTACTTCATCTTCAGCTTTGCACCTGTGAATCATGATAGAAAATTAAAAAAAAGTTAGTAATAGTATCCCCAAGCACAACAGCTTACAATGTTGTTCCTCCAGAGTTCTAAGGACTGCATTGAAGGCTTTACAGAAGTAAAAACTGTATGGAAAATTAAGACATAAACAGTTTGACCTACATGAATGGATTGTTTCTGTGAATCACCTGCCAACTGCACTCTGAAACAGCAATGTTTTACTGGTAGGCAGGGTAGCCCCATACATCCTTTATTTCACTAAGAATAGTGCTAAACAGTATTTTGACAGCAAAGGCAAGGTCATTCTGCCTGCATTGAAGAGCCAGCTGGATAAGAGCCAAATCTGAACCCAAAACTGCATAGCCACATTAGATCAAGCACCGAGCCCAAGCTAATATATTCTTTCTCTCAGGAGAGCTTATTAGCTTGGGCTTCATGCCATGCTACGCATGCTATACAGCTTCTAGCTCAGAACTGGTGGCAGACTAGCCTGTGTAAGTGTGCAGGCACTCCCTGAGATTGTGTACAGCTCATCTGACATCGCCAGTACACAATCGTGAAACAACCAAGGGAAGAACAAGGCATTTTATCATAAAAGAGCAAGGAAGCAGATTCTAAGCAAAAGTAAAAAAGAGCCTGAGACAAAGGAGGTTAAAAAAGCATGAAATTAAAACAAACTACAGAACCATCAAGCCCTGCCTAACACAACAATGATTTGGGCAGTCAAACTCCTCATCTTTTCAGAAGGTGTTTGTAAGAGTCCGAGAAGAACCTGTACCAAATCCAAGCTATGCAGCTGCTCCCCTTTATAATGGGGCTATGCCAAAGACCCGGAACCAAACACCCCCAAACTTTTGGAAGAGTTCAGATCTGGATCCAAATTTTGCAGTTCAGGTTCATCTTGAGCCAAAAACATTAGAACAAACACAAACAGATGCAAAGGAAGTAGCTGAAACAAAGCAGCAATAAAGAGGCATTTTTTGATACCAAGCTTGGTCCTGAATGAATTTAATTTCCTATGTGGATTTAGTGCTTGGCAGGCTTATTGCAAGGAAAGCATCTGGTATCACTGCTTGAGTTGTGCCTTTGTACACAGACTTTTAAGGCCAAAATGGACCACCAGATCCTCTAGTCTGGCCTGTATAACACAGGCTAGAAGCCCAGTAACTTGATTTTTACTGACGTACATCTTCCAGGAGCACACCTGCTGTTCACTGGAAGTCACAAACAAGAATCTGAAGCATATTCACTAGCTTGCCCTTGGTCATGCTCACAATTAAGAAAAAGAGGACCTGAAGCCTAGTGGTGTGCTGTGGCACATAGTCTGGAGTTCCACCAGCAGAAAGGAGAAAAAAAAAAAAAAAAAAAAAAAAAAAAAAAAAAAA
>Ga0065711_1047322_pt1 | contig 12398 bp, 8 predicted proteins | sample Hoacrofraction12_FD_59098 | JGI IMG/M metagenome (GOLD analysis project Ga0065711, IMG submission 59098) | Hoatzin crop microbial communities from Cojedes, Venezuela - Epithelial fraction 12 v2 (version 2) | ecosystem: Host-associated > Birds > Digestive system > Esophagus > Crop | place... | reverse complement strand
ATCCTTCCTCTTCAATATTCTTTGTAAGCGGTGATGACTAAACTCAGTTATTGCCCATGCGCTGGACACTGATAACTCCTCCTCCTGGGGGGCTCAGGCACCCCAGGCAGACCAGACCAGCACGGTGCTGTGTTCCCACCAGCCCTGCCCTGTCCCAGTGCAGCGGCTGCAGGCCAGGCAAGGCTCCTCCAGCACCCGGCGTGACGCTGCGGAGCTGCCTACAGCCCCCTGAACCCTGCTCTGTGCAGCCAGCTGTGAGCTAACTGTCCACACATGGAGCCAGCGGAATTCTAGGTGTTACAACTGGGATTAAAATCGGCATTTAGTGCGTCTTTCGCAGGTCCCGTGTCCTATCTGCCAGTTCCATGTATATCGATAAGATACTGGGCTGTGAGACAGCCCAAGTGGCACTAGGTCTGTATATTAAACAGCTGATTGCTCCCCGGTGTTTAGACATCACTTTTATTTGTCTGTACCCTCATGCTGAGTTTCACCCCACTCTGCGCCAGCCCCAACAGCGAGGAGGAGGCCCAGCGAGGTGGGTGGGACAGGTCAGTGAGGGGCCATGAGGTGACCGCAGCCCCATGTCAGGAGGCTGTCCCCACACAGACAGGGGGGACAGCGGGCTCTCCATGTCGGCCATTTTCCCCATGGGCCTGAGTTTTGGGGTTTGTCCATCCCACTGCGTTTGAACAAGGCTGAAGAGTGACTGCCCTTTTTCCCGGGGCAGCCAATGGCTGGGCCTTCCATCAGCTCTGGAACCCCCAGTGATGTGGTGGCCATGTCACAGTGGGCAGAACGCTGGCAGTGGACGTGTCACAGGGGTTGGTGGCACGGCTGCCCAGCATGACTACAGCAAGGGCTGCGCGGTCAGCCGGCCCAGACTGGAGGCCAGCAGGCGGGTGAGCCCGGGGCTGAGGCGAGAGGGCAGGGAGGAAGGCAGGGAGGGGAGGGCAGCGCTGCTGGGCCTAGCCACGGAGGCAAGGCTTGCCCGGGCCGCAACAGATGCCAGCTGCTCCTCCTTTGTCCTCCAGAGCCGGAGGCTCACACGGGGACAGGACCAGACCATGGCGTGCTCCTGTCCTCAGCCACACAGCCAGAGACTCACCACCTTCTACAAGGACCCTGACACTAAGTTAAGCAATCAAAAGGGACACCAGCTCTTGGAACCAACCTAGCGATGCAGTGGCACTGCCACAGTGGGCGGTTGGCTGGCGGTGGCTCATGCCACCATGGGATGCGTGTCTCCTGACTGCCAGGGAGATGAGACACTGACAGCCTTGACCTGAGGCTGGGAGAACATGGGCAGGGGCTGCCCATGGTGAGTGAAGGTGACTGCTCCTGTTGTTTGTTATCATGCCTTTTACAGCCGCTGGCCCAGACAAGGACAGGACAAGATCATGGTGCACTCCTGTCCTCAGCCACACAGCCAGAGATTTGCCACCTTCTAGAAGGACACTGACACAAAGTTAAGCCATACAGAGTCTTTCAGAGCCATTGGCAGGGGCTGTCCGTGGTGAGCAAGGGTGGCTGCTCCTGTTGTTATCCTGCCTTTTATACAGTCGCTGGCCCAGACAAGGACACCACCAGACCATGGCGTTCTCCTGTCCCCTCCTTCCGCAGCCACTCAGCCAGAGATTTCCACAAAGCCACTGACCTGAGGACCACGCAGCACACACAGCCCTGCTCTGCACCACGCCATGGTCCCACAGGCAGCTGGAGGCTCCCCCCAGACTGCAACGAGGGGAGCTCCGTGCCACCCACCCTCTCTCTTGCAAACTGACCTGGAAATAAAATTTTCTCATTTGTGAGCCATTGGCTGGTTCTTCTTGTTTGTGTGGTCTTTTTGGGGAAAACTCCTGGTGCTTTTCCTTATTGTTTTTATTTCCTTAGTAAATTTAATTTGTAAATCTTAAAACTAAGTTTGTACTTCTTAAAATTTAATTTCATTCTATAAAAATCTATATAACTTAAAATTTGATTTATATATCTTTATATTTCTTAAAATTTAATTTACATATCTTAAAATTTAATTTATATATCTTAAACAGGACAGTCCTGCGTGAGTGTGCATTGGAGCATTCCACACCTTATTTTTTCTTTCTCACTTAAGCAAGAGCATAAAGAGAGATGAATATTTGACATACATATTAAGCACATGTCTATTTCAATTTAATATTTTAATTTCTCAAGGGAAATTTTTCTGCTCCTCACACAGGCTTTTACTAAAACCACCAGTTTTTTGTATCTTATTTAAGTGCTACGAGACCGGTAATTTGTCATAAAGTGGCGCATATATCTTGGGTTTACAGGTATGCATTGAAACCAAGCAATGTAGCAGCTAGTTTGTGGTCCCTTTACAAAAGTTAAGTTGCCATTTTCAGCCTAGGAAATTTAAAGCACTAAGCACTCTCATTAAGATTTGCTGTTTAAACTGGTCTTGCCCAGAAAGGCAAGAATATGGAAAACTTTTCGAATATTGGTAAAATCACACTTTTAAAATTCTTGAATATTGTTGAGAGCAGTACTCGAATATTCTCCAAATTCTAAGGTTCTTGCAGCACATTTGCACTTACAAAATATCAGAGTATATGACTGCATAGTAACAAGTATTTAAATTCTCAGGGGAATGGAAACTGGAATCTTTGTATCCTGCACCTCGGAGAGTAACCAAAATGTGGTTTCTTTCTCTTACACACAGAGACATTTTCATTCTCTCCCTCAGTTACTGATGGAAAAAAGATGTTCTTCAGTTCTTGTTGCTGAGAAACACAAATATCATGAGAACAAACAGCAGATGAGAATAAAATTTCTTGTACTTTCAACTCTGTAATAACTGAAATAGTATCCATCCTTCAACACTCAGCTTTCTTGCTGCCATCCTTGATGTAATTCCAGGTCAATAAATACACTGAAAAAGAGTGAATTCCTGGAACCCTGTGAATGCAAAAGTGGTCAGGAAGTAAATATGATTCTTTTTGGAGACCTTTATTGAAGATGCATTAGAAATAATATTTTTAGCACCTGATAATTCTGTGTGCTGTACTTTTAAAGATTAAAAGATTTAACGTTATTTTAAATGTTTTTTAAATAATATTTTTAAAATACAGTTGTCTGCAGAAGGAGAAGGTGTAGCAAACGCTAAACTGCACTGGTCACTTGCAGCAAATGTCATTAGTGTAGTTTAACTACTGTCTGCAACGTTACACTACCACTCAAGCCATGTGACAGCCATAAATAGTCTTCTTGGTGCCATCTTCTTGGTTTGAGATACTGGTGGGAGGAAACAGCTCTTTTCACTCCATTGTTTTTCACCCTGCAGACAAAGTGTCTGAGAGGATATGCTCAGGCAGTACGTGAATATGGGGGAAGGAGGTATTCCTTCAGGTCTTCTTCCCTTCATCTGCTGATGTCACTTTAGAAACACTTTTTTACTGCGGGTGATACTGGTGGATGGCTTTGCTAATCCCTCTGAAGGTGGACTAGAGAGATCTTCAGACAAACCTTTTGTTTTCAGCTGTTGTGTTATTCTTACACAGTGACAAAATTTATCCAAATGGCAGTTAAAAAACAGGTGATGGCAGCTCTCCTTTGAAAGCAGAGTAACTCAGCAAAATTTAAAACCCACAAGTTTTTACAGGACCAGGAAAACAATGTTTTCTTACATGTCTACTTTTTTTTCCCACCGTTTTTCAAAGGCCTGTTGAACCCATCTAGCGACAGAAGAATTTTCTAAAGAAAAGCTACAAGATAACTGTAAAATGATAGAAATACTAAAGAAGCCTAAAAGGAGGAGTCACTAACAGATCTTCCATCCTCAAATACACATTGGACCCTGCATACAGACCTTACTCAGAAAAGTACCGACTTGACCTATCATGGACCAAACCATATCCCAATGATCTGTCAGTCCTGGGTATTAATATGTTCAGTATATCTTAAGAAAGTTCCAGGAGTTGTTGATAAGGACATATATGTTGCTGAAATGCGCATATCATCAGAATTTCTGAAAAGCAAACACAGGTGTTTCATTTCAGATGAGTCCTACAGAGTGTAACACACTTTTTGGTAAAGGTGGATCAGGTTTTAGTGCTACTGATTATCAAACTCGCTTTTGAATTTCTTCCTTTTCTGATTTGTTTTCAGTTTGTGCTTGTATGCACTTGGGGTGATGACTTTAAAGGAACTTCTGATTAACTTTTGCTACCATGGAAACAAACAGTTTAACCTGTTCAGTATATTTAGAAAATATTTTAGAAGTGTGAACAATCACCCTGCTTTGAAAGAAAACATATTGCTTTCTTCAACTATAAGGTAGAAACTCTCTTTTTTTTTTCAGCTTAAACACTGAAAACATTTATTAACTTCAGTGCTAATATTGATTTTATGAGTAGGTTCTATAATATAACCTTTCACTTAACATCTAAGAAATAAAGAATGACTATCCGTTTTAACATCCCTATAATCTGTCAAAATATAAAATTTCCTTTAATATAATGAAAAAGAAAAAGCCCAGTAACTCATTACGGCAAAATATGTTCCAATGATTAAACCTGTGTGTAACAGATTTTAACATTAACAAAGGTGGCTGCAATTTACAATAGTTATTTTGCATATATAGAAGCAGACACACACACACATATATATATATGTACGTATAACACATGTGTTTATAAAATACATTTAATCTTAAAACCATGTTTCAGTTAACTCTACAAGTCAAGAAACTTTGAGGAGACTTTCCTTTTGACAGGTAAGTTCAGGTAGATGCACACGCCCTGAGGTATGTACATTGATTCTAGTATGCTGTGTGCTGGAACAGTGTACTTTGCATGCATGATTGAGTTTACACTGCAAGGGACACAAAATTATTTTCTCATATTTTTAGATTTATCTTTTCTGAAGCAGATATGTTTATTTGCTTATTAGGCAAGATGAGACAAGTTTTTCCTGTTGATTTAAAATGCTTTCTCTGTTCTGTGGCCTGAAACAAACATATCTGTTCTAAACCCAGTTTACAGTCTCTAAACTGTATGCCACTTTAATCAATATTGCCCAGCATTTTTTAGCAATAAAAAAAATTTTAGTAGCTTGTGTCTTCAATTCAGACAGGTAAATGCTGAATCTAGTAGATGGTGTGGAATCAGGAATTCTCATTCGATAAAAATTTGATTCAGATCTTCAATATCTTGAGGTTCATTGATTCACACACTTTCAGTTGTGATCTGGACCCTGTTCTTTACCTTATTCTAAAAGATATCAAACCGAAGATGGAAGGATAAAAAGAGTCTTTATTCAAGTTAAGTTCAATTATCTTTACTACAGCATTTCCAAAAGTTTTTGGAACAGTAAGAAAGTATAAAAGTTTGCTGTTTTATGATTCTCCAAGAGTATTTAATGAATAATTTGTACTTTCTATGCACATTCTTTAGTGGTGACTTTATACATTGATACATAGCTTGAAGAGTACTGTAGTGCCTTAACTGCATATTTGTGCTAAGTAATTTCATATAGTTTAAATTCAGCAGCAAGCTACAGCATAGTTTTTTTAATTTGAGATATCAGGAAACACATGCTGAACTGAGAGTGCAAATTAAATGGCATAAAGTCAGTATAACAGAACCTTTATTAGAAACCATGTCAGACCTCTGAACATGTCTGCTGGGAAATCAACTGAGAAGTCGCTTGAAAAGCTGTATACTCAGGCAGCTAATAAAAGTATTTTGTTTTTTCCCTGTGGCAAACCTGACCCCTGAGTGTATGCCATATACTAGATGTTTGAAATATGCAAGTTCTCAGTCACAATGACATAAATTATGTTTCCACTACTCTTATTAATGTCCTCTCACTTGTAGCAGTGGTCACTCATAACTTCACATGAGCACAGGGTGCTGTAGCATTTCCTCATTCAGGAGACCCTGGCTAATAAACATGACGACTTAACTCTATCACTTATCACATACCAGTTGTATGAACATAACTAAAATATCTCTCCTTCAAGAGCTCTAAAAACCGTAAAATGCCTCAAGACCAACTAAAAATCAAGAAATTTACTAATTTAAGTAAGTGGAATGCCAGATGATTGAGGTAGTGAACTTCTTTCTGGTTTCTAAAAATCAAAGATATTACCTCAAACATAGAGTTATTAAAAGAACCAAAAGAGGTTTAGAAAATAAGTTGCATTCAGCTGTTGTATCAGATGTGTTCTTCCCCTCTTGGATGATGCAGATTACCCTGCCTCGTCTCCTGCCATGAAGCCTTCGGTCCTGCCATGCCAGAAGTATGCTGGTCTTTTCTAAGTCCTGTTTCATACCTGTGCTTGTGCTATGTAGGTGCTTCGGATAATCAAGAGCTTTTAAAATATTACTCAGGTGCCTCAGATTTACCTTTTTCTACAGCTGTCTACATGGCTAGCTGTACCAAGACCTGTAAATGGCAGAGTAACTCTCCTAGGACTGTTTTATGCAGTCCTTAGGAGAAAGAGTTGAAGTTCCTCTCTTCTGAGTCAAGTGCTCTGTTCATTGGGATTTATGAGTTATGGTCCATTTTAAATTTTGTCTCCAGCCAATGGTTCTTCAATTCCTGCTGCAAAATAGAAGCTCAACTGCAGAGCTGGCAAGCCTCTATGTTTTGTGAAGACTCATGATTGCTGACCTGTATCAGCTGTGATCTCAGCATACCTCCTGGAAATTTCAAGGATTTAGGTGGTGGAATGATTACCCTGAGGATCCCCAGCCTGTATTCCATTGTCCTAGAATGAGATGGGCATAGAATTTTGTCAGCCCTCTCAAAGTAAGGATTTAATCAAAACAGTCAAACTTCACATCAAATTTAAACACAGTAAGCTGCCTTTTTGACAGCTGTTTTATTTACCAAGAAAACATGGTGGAAAAATCAAGTCAATCAGGGAGAAGATGCTTTGTAGTTCCAGCTTGTACTATATTATTCATAAAGTCTGTATTCTTTTGCCTTGCAGCTACCAATTTCCTCTCCTTCAGTCTCTAGACATTCGTGATGTTGAAGACCAGGATAATACACTCTGGTTCTAACCCTGAACTTTGATTTTCACCTGCACATAGCAGGTTGGCTGGGAGGAGTTATCAGTGTCCAGCTCATGGGCAATAACTGAGTTTAGTCATCACCGCTTACAAAGAATATTGAAGAGGAAGGATGAATCTAGAAAGCTGCCCCAGATCCAGAAATGCTATCAAACAGAGTTTGTCTGCTTGCATGATTCAAATTGTTTGAGTTTTAGATCAACCTTAATTCAGGCAACATACTTATGCTTGTGTATAAACCATTTCAGTTCACAAAAACACATGCATACACCATTAGCTTTCAATATATGGAAGGTACTTTCCAAGGGAAATCAGAAAATCTTTACGGACAGGAGCAGTAATCCCATAAACACAGTCATTAAACTGCATGAATGTTGTTGAACTGCAAGGTATTAATCACGATTCTTTCCTCTGTTTCTTCCTTAGGCTATTACGTTTAAATATTCTCTAACTTCTTCCTAGGTGCGTCTCCTTCCTTCCTCTCCTTCCTCCTATTTTTATTTCTACATTTCTTTGAACATATTCCATATTGTCACTACAGAAATGGTATCAGAAATGTGGCTTCTTTAATTGTAGCCAAATATGAGAAAATGTATATTGTTACTATTAATTATTGCATCTAAAGCTAAATGACACCATATCACAGGGTATGTCTATCCATGCATGCACATGTTTGCATGCATGACAGAGTTGACTACACAGAGTTGGTCAGAGAAAAAGTAGTTTTATGAGATTTATTATTAGTATTGAATTTACATGACTATCATTCGTGATTAAATTAGAAAAATTCCAAAGAGGAAAAACATATATATATATGAGGGACAGACATTTTACTACTGGACAACGTCCTGTGCAGCCTGCTGTAGGTGACCCTGCTTTGGCAGGGGTGTTGGACTAGGTGATTCATAGAGGTCCCTTCTAACCCCTACCATTCTGTGATTCTGTGATTCTATGAAATTGTGCTGTAATGGAATTTCAAACCACTAGTTTGCTATATTAATGTATCAAAAACTGTATAGAACTATTTTGCATAGGAGTCTTTAAGAAAGAAAGTTTTAACCGGTGACTTTAAGGCTAATCTGAAGAATCTAAAGGGAAAGAGGCTCATTTCTGCTTTGTGATGTTTAATGAAATTCAAAATTATGTCGGAGAAATACTGAAGTGAGCTGGTAAGTGTACCGTTTTTGAAAAATATTTCAATGACTCAGAGAGGGAAACTAGACTTACCATCATGTTTGAAGGCCTCTGAAAAGTGGTAGAGGTTTGTTGGAGAGTGGTAATGTTGCGCAGCTCCTCTCAAGCCTGGTGAAGATGCACTTCCTAATGAAGGACTGCTTAGTCGTGGTCTGTTCTTTGAATTAAACGAGGCTAGAGATGAACTACCAGATTTGATTCTTAGGATAGCAGCATATGAAGTGGGGAGACCAGGAACAGCTTCTGAATATTCTGAAAAAAATCCAAGAAGTGAACACTGAATAAAGAGAAAATCTACCAATTTTCAAAAGAATATGTAGTTATGCAGTAAAAAAGTAGAAAAGTTTTTTTTCATAAAAGGAGTGTTAGAGACGCTCCAGACTACAATGGAGTCAGCTTCTAGACAGAACTGGGCAGCAGCATGTAGCTCTGAGACAGAATATTCCTGTGCAGTTTCAACACAGTAAATAATCAGGTGGTTATGAAATTTCTTACTTGTGGTAATATGAGTTTTCAATATTATAAATTCTATTTCTATAACCCTGAGTCACTAGTAGAAAAGTGTCTGACAAGCCATGTTCTTTCCTTCACAGCCTTACTTTGCACATGCACTGCAGAAACGCTGGTTGAAGCTAAATATACTCCTCATTTCAACATTCTTCTGCAAATGAAGTGGGCAAATTAAAAAGCCCAAGAGCCCATATATATACACAAATATGTCTCCCAAAAACATGCACGTGCCAAAGTCACCTCCTTTTCTGTCTCTGCAGCTTCCCTTTTCTTGGTTTTCTGCCTGTACTCAAAATTTCAGTGTCTATAAAAGGCATACACAAGATTTTGGCCCCTGTATATTGCCAAATAAAAGAGAAATAAATAAATTCTCTTATTATAATAGAATAAAAATATCACTCAGGAGCTGCAGGAACAAAGCAAGCAGAACTATTGGAATCAATAGTCCTCAACAGGCAACAGTCTTAAGGAGGTGAGACGGACATTTAAAAATAGGTTCATATAGATGAGCAAAGGTTCTCAGACTGTATATCATCTGCCTATGAAGGAACTGATTTTTGGTGGGACAGTGGAAGTGGCTAGCAGGAAAAAAATCATTGTTCTGTCATTACCACTGATGATAAATATTTATAAATTGGACATTCTTCATATTGGCATAACGTGAGCAATGAAAAGCCGTGAGTGTTTGAAAGCTTTGAATGGCAGCGCACGCAGTCGAAGTAAAATCTTTTTAAAATACTAAGTTGTGGCCTTGCTGGAGAGCTTTTGGAAAAATATCCTAAGCATAAATGTAGTATGGACTATTTTATATATCAAATGGTTTAAAATTAGAGAGATACGCATTCTACTCTATGAAGATTGTGACAGAGAACACTTAGAGTCAGGTTTTAGAAAAGATCATTTCTGTAGAGTATTTATTGTCTCTGATCATATGTTAGAAAATCACCTCTCCTACCTGTTAGAAGAGGCTAGAAATCGGCAAAAGACATTAGCAAGACAAAAACTTTATCATTGTAACATAAATGAGATTTCACAAAAGAAATCTTTGATTGTCTTCTAATACATTCCTTCAATATTTTGCAATATTGATGTATTTTAGTTCTTTTAAAGAAATTTTTTTCCATAGGGAGAAAATAAAGTAAAATCTTTACAATGTCAGGAACATATTGAAAGAATAATTAAAAATTCATATTAAAATCTATCCCCATTAAGATATTATTTTCATTCTGACTTCCCTGATATCAGAATCTCAAGGTCACTGACATTTCTCGAAGAAATTTTTATATTTTTTTAGTTTGGTCTCACTAAATGCTAACTTATCTTATGAACAAAAATGTTTTTTGCCTTACAAATATAAACTATTTCAGGTAAATGAGTTGCAGTAGAAATGTCCCTAGTTCAATTTATCAGATTAAATGCTTAATGCAGAATGGACATCTTCCTCATGAGCAGAGAAGGAAGACATTCCCTAGTGAATATGGATACAGGAAAGGGTAAGACTATCTCTAACACAGTCTACCTCAAAGGAGACAAATACTTTGTAGCAAAAGTAGCAGTCCTGATGGCAGGAGAGCTAATTAGTCAGGTGCTGTAGAGCTCCTTAGATCCTCACAGCTCAGATCCTCTAATATGCCCAGGGTTGCTGATACCCTCCATGGAAATGCTGCAGGAAATCTGGAAACGGAAAGACTGGGACACAGTCCTGTTTTTCTAACAACGAGCTGGGACGAGGTCAGATTGTAGCTGGTAATAAGGCTGCAAAGCAACAAGCAAAGGACTCTTGCTTTGAAAAGACACCACATCTCTCCGTCTTTTAAAAAAATACACACATATCCTCTGCTTCTAAATCAAGGTGAACAGATGATCCGTAACATACAGGAGATGGACAAAGAAATGGAAAGAAAATGCTCAATTAAAAAATGTGGTGTCACAGAACTATTCTGGAGTATATTTTTTTACCTGAGTAAACTATTATATAATTCTAGCAGTAATAAATATACTGCTTTACAGGATCCATTTCTACAAATTTAAAAAAAAATATGGAAACAGTGGTGATTGCTGTTGGGAAAACATTTCTCCAGTGTGCACACAGACACAGAAGAAATATCCACTAGAAGGAATTTTACTTTACAAAAAAAAAAATGCAGACCTGTCTTTGGTCCAAACTTTACAACGCAGCATAACAAAACTTAATAAGATTTCCAAAGGAAACATGATTGCGATCACATATATAATGAATGTACTGTTCCTTGAGTATTTTCTGCAGATACAGGCACTTTTCTATTTTCAGCATGGTATTGTAGCTCTATGCTATTTGCCCTATAGCAAAGGACATGGATTTGGGAAAATTTTATATCAGTACCTTTCGGGAAATGACAGATACTTTGTGTGACTGAAAGATGGTATTATTAGGCTGCTAAATGTACTATATGCCATGCATACATCAGCAGTAAAACTCTAATGTTTGAAGACCCTTTTATACTCTGTCGTCCATTTCTTGACAACACAAGATAGTTCATTAGATGATGTTGCTGAGTATATCAGCTGTTCTATCTTGCAAAGATTCAAATTATAACTCTTACATTATTTCAATGGGAAAATTATGAAACTGTCTTCCTTGACAAATATAAAGAAAGGCTTCCTGTGCAAGCTAGAGAGTCTGAGATGTATATTGCATCTTCTGCAAAGAAATGGATCTTAGCAATGAGAAATGAAGTCCTAATACTAATAAATCTGATTCACAGATAGACCATTTAATATAGCTCCTCTGTTACTATTGCCCTGTACTTTCAGCCTGGAAAGTGGGTGGAGCAAGCACACAACACTGCATGTTTATACAAAAACATACTATATTATAATTCCTCCTTTTGTTTTCAATATTAAATTTTTCAGTTCAGTGACACAAGGGCAAGTGAATTGTTTCAAGGGCAAGTGCAGGGTCCTGCACCTGGGGAGGAATAACCCCAGGCACCAGTACAGGCTTGGGGCGGACCTGCTGGAGAGCAGCTCTGCGGAGAGGGACCTGATTGTCCTGGTGGATGACAGGTTGACCATGAGCCAGCAGTGTGCCCTGGCTGCCAAGAAGGCCAATGGGATCCTGGGGTGCATCAAGAGGATTGTGGCCAGCAGGTCGAGGGAGGTTCTACTCCCCCTATACTCAGCCCTAGTGAGGCCCCATCTGGAGTACTCTGTCCAGTTCTGGGCTCCCCAGTTCAAGAAAGATGAGGAGCTATTGGAAAGAGTCCAGTGGAGGGCTACGAGGATGATGAGGGGACTGGAGCATCTCTCCTACAAGGAGAGGCTGAGGGAGCTGGGCTTGTTTAGGGCTTGTTTGAAAAGAGAAGGCTGAGAGGGGACCTTATAAATGCTTATAAATATCTGAAGGGTGGGTGTCAGGAGGATGGGGCAAGACTCTTTCCAGTGGTGCCCAGCGACAGGACAAGGGGCAATGGGCACAAATGGAAGCATAGGAAATTCAGTCTGAACATGAGGAAGAACTTCTTCCCTCTGAGGGTGACAGAGCCCTGGAACAGGCTGCCCAGGGAGGTTGTGGAGTCTCCTTCTGTGGAGATATTCAAGACCCACCTGGACAAGGTCCTGTGCAGCCTGCTGTAGGTGACCCTACTTCGGCAGGGG
>Ga0065711_1047321_pt1 | contig 12398 bp, 8 predicted proteins | sample Hoacrofraction12_FD_59098 | JGI IMG/M metagenome (GOLD analysis project Ga0065711, IMG submission 59098) | Hoatzin crop microbial communities from Cojedes, Venezuela - Epithelial fraction 12 v2 (version 2) | ecosystem: Host-associated > Birds > Digestive system > Esophagus > Crop | place... | reverse complement strand
AATGAAGGTTATCAGAAGTAGTCCACATGAATTCACCAAGGGGAAATCATGCTTGACCATTCTGATAGCCTTCTATGATGGCATGACCAGCTGGGTAGATGAGGGCAGAGCAGTGGATGTAGTCTACCTTGACTTCTGCAAGGCTGTCTCCCCATAGCATCCTCTTAGGGAAGTTCAGGAAGCGTGAGCTAGATGAGTGGGCAGTGAGCTGGATTGAGAATTGCCTGAATGGCAGAGCTCAGAGGGCTGCGATCAGCGCTGTGAGTCTGACTGGAGGCCTGTAGATTGTAGTGTTCGTCAGGGTTCATTACTGGGCCCAGTCTTGTTCAGCTTCTTCATCAGTGACCTGGAAGAAAGGATAGAGTGTACCCCTCAGCAAGTTTGCTGATGACACAAAATTGGGAGGGGTGGCTGATACACCAGAAGGCTGTGCTGCCATTCAGCGAGACCTGAACAAGGTAGAGAGTTGCGTGGAAAGGAACCTCATGAAGTTCAACAAAGACAAGTGCAGGGTTCTGCAGTTGGAAAGGAATAACACCATTGAGCAGTACAGGTTAGAGGATGACCTGCTGGAGAGCAGCTGTGCGGAGAGGGACCTGGAAGTGCTGGTGGATGACAAGTTGACCATGAGCCAGAAGTGTGCCCTTTTTGCCAAAAAGGCCAATGATATCCTGGAGTCCTTTAAGAATAGTGTGGCCAGTAGGTCGAGGGAGTTTTTCCTCCCCTTCTACTCTGCCCTAGTGAGGCCATATCTGGAGTACTGTGTCTGGTTCCGGGCTCCCCAGTTCAAGAAAGACGAGAAGCTACTACAGGGAGTCCAGCGGAGGGCTACGAGGATCGTGAGGGGACTGGAGCATCTGTCCTATGAGGAAAGGCTGAGGGAGCTGGGCTTTTTTAGCCTGAAGAAGAGAAGGCTGAGAGCGGATCCTATAAATGCATATAAATATCTTAAAGGTGTCAAGAGGATAGGACCTGGCTCTTTTCAGTGATGCCCAGCCGCAGGGCAAGGGGCAACAGGCACAAAGTGAAGCATAGGAAGTTCCCCCAGAACATGAGGAAGAATTTCTTTCCTTTAGGGGTGACAGAGGACTCGAATAGGCGTCCCAGAGGGGTTGTGGTGTCTCCTCTGCAGATATTCAAGACCCACCTGGACGTGGTCCTGTGTAACCTGTTGTGGATGAACGTTCTTTATCAGAGGGGCTGGACTAGATAATCTCCACCGGTCCTTTCCAACCCCTACCTTTCTGTGATTGTATTATTCTGTGGTCATCTGGGCTGCACCTCTTGATTTTGTAGTTGTTGTTTGGGGGATTGAATTTTCTATTATGCTTTCCTCTTTGATTGGCTAGTGAAGGCAGACACTTCTTGTCAGGAGGGGGAGAGATCAAATTCTTGCTACTTTTGTAAGATGCTGAGCAACTGGGAATCCTAAATTGCAGCAGAACCTCTCAGTGACTGACTTCATCTTATATGAAAACTTTTGCTGATTAAAACTTGTCAATGTAATTCAAGAGTTTTCATTTAAATTGTGTTTTCTTTGTGGTATACAAACATTTGGTATATGTATTTCAAATGTATATCCCACACAGGTAAACTAAAGGTAACCTACTTCACACTATCTCTTAGTCCACTAAGAAGGTACTTTGAATTTATCTAAAGAGTGAAAGAATGAGATAATTTCCATCTCTATTTAACACATTAACTGCCAGACCATATGTAGCATATGTTTGTTTCTACTAAATGTTTTCTTAGTAATGACTACCTCACAAACACCAGAGTGAGTATTCTGTGACCACAGGTCACTTTTCTTGATAAAGACGTCCTTGCTGCAAGTTATACAAACATCTGAAGAGGAAAGTATGTATTTGTCCAGCAAAACAGATTCTTTATGAAATGATGGTTTGTAATGAAATGGGTTAAAAGAACATCCTTAAAGTTTTCTACCACAATCATAAAAGTACGCAATTAAAACTATATGGTTTTTAATAAAGTATTTGTGTTGCTCCTGTAATTAATTTAAGAGCTGGGCTTTTTTTATAGAAGTTGCTTTGCTCTTTCCCACCTAAGATGAATAATACAGTTCACAGTGAAAGTGTTCCCAGTTGCCTCCAGATTTATGTATTTTTACAGATCTTCGTGAACTTTAAGGAACCCATAAGTCTAATTCAGGTTATAGAGATATAATAATTGTCGAAAAAGGTTTGGAAGAATGAGCATACTCAGAAGAGTCATAGTTTTATTATCACTAGTGAATTCTATTGTGCAGTGAGAAAATTATTTTGGTAAAATTGTTACTCTAAAAAGGATGCACGAAAAGCATTAGCAAGTTTTATTATCCACACCAGATAAAACTTGAAAACTGAAATTCAAACATTTAGCTCTACTAGTGTCTTCTAACCCTTCCGCTTCATTTTAACTTCTTGGACCGGAAAAAATATTGCCTATGCATTTAAATTTTGGCCACATATTTAAATTCAGCTATAAATTCAATTCTGTCTTGGCTAAACAAGCATAAAAAGCAGTAACACTGAAAAAATCTTGTGTTGAATTTCAATGTTTAAAATTTTTTTTTTTCAAAATAATTATTCTATCATAGTGCAAATCTCATTTTCCTCTCCTTTAAAACTACACATTTTTGTGATAATTTGCTTCAAAATCTGGAACCTCTTTGCTTAAGATTCCTTTCCTGAGCTTCAAAGGGATGTAACAGTGAGATTTAATTTATTCATTCCATGCCTCTCTAGTTTAATGCCAGAGTGTGTCCATATGGAATTCTATGTAGAGTTAAACTGTTTAGGAACTTGGTGTCTGAACTCACTGTGAGTGAAACCCTCAGAAATGTATGATTACAGAGGTGACCTAAAAATTGGAAATCTCTGGAAAAGTGCTGAGTCACTACACAGAAAAAAAGTCCACAAAACCTCACCCCCCTAAAAATAACAAACCAAATCCAATAAAGCTATAGTAATTATGAATGAAAGCAACAATCTCAGTTATTTTCAAGTGTTGTTTTTGTGGTGGTAACTTTTCCGTTTTCTTCCAATTTTTGTACTGAATATGGAATCAAACTGCATTTGAGTAGGAGGGAGATAGTGACTTCATTTGCCAGGTAAAGGAGCATGAAGAAACACATTTCTGTATGGAGATTAAGTACTGTAAAGTGCTATAATGCTTGGAAAAAAAATGTGAATAATGAAATGAAGTAGACTTTTTTCTCTTGGTGTTTAATAATTCATTCTGAGTTGTAAAAAGAGTTATTTCTTCTGTTGAAATATATGGGGCTATGCTCTGGTAGTACTCTTGATTTATTATTCTTGCTTTACAGGTTTACCAGAAAAATCTTTTACCTTGATATAGGTATAAATTTCATTGAACACTGGGAAGGCTCAGGTCAGAAAAAGAAATGGAACAGCAGTGTGGCTTCTTCCTGAAGGAAATTTATAATGACAGTACCAGCACTCTTGTCTGCGTCCTCTAAGCAATACCCAGATTCTTGCACACTGAGGTGAAGAAAATTCCTGTAGCATTCCTAACATTCAGAAAATATGCATTATTTATGCAAGTTTCTATATCTTATTATCTTTGTTTCTGCTATGTAGGACATTTCTGAAGTTGAGTGTGGGTGAGGAAGTGAGTTTTAGCTAGATAAGAGTATGAATGCCATTTCTGCAGTAATCATATGGATATTTTAGGCATCTGTGGAACACATGTTCAAGGAACAACAGAATTAGAGGCATTCACAAGAAGATGCAGTAGGTGTGCTTTAGCCACTGTCACAGACAGTGTAGACAAATCTGACATATCAGGACCACATTCAGATACCATCCTTAACTCATCTGCTGTGAGTGACTAAACTCCTGGGAGCAGGATCTAGCCCACTGGCCTTTACACTCCTACAACAGAGTAAGTTTCCAAAGAGAAGGACAAGTCGGGTGTGCCCATGCAGCTCAGGGAATAATGCACGGAGTGAATGACCCCAGCCATTGCAAAGAAGCTGACTTTATCTCAACATAAAAGGGACCGAAGAGTGACCTTTCTCTTTGGCAAACACCTATGACAGTTACTTACACCTGAATTGTGTTATGCAATGGATTTTTTGTTTCACTCCACTAAATAAGAAATCCCATGTAACACCAATTATTTTTAAATAAAGGTTTTAAACATTACATCCTTCATGGATGGAATACCTTCAAGAAGCTGGTCAGAGAGTACTGAATCTGGCATCTGTTTATAACATATCTAATAAAACATATTACATCTGAATTCCCATCCCATGTCCCTGTGATTTATGAATTTTTTGTTCTGTTATTGTGTTCTCTCTAAGTTTCCTTCTCAGTTTTGTGGGAACAGTCAAGTTAACACCAGAGAGTTATCCAATCATGGCAGAATTTAACCTGAATGACTTTTTTGTTTTTAAATTGGTTTTCCTCTGTTGGATCCAAGCAGTCCAAGAAACACGGATTTTTTGGCTGCAGAACATGTTTTGAAAGCAAAGCAGAACAATCAATTAGTCATCTGCCTCCTCTCCCCCTATTTTGAAAAAGTCTCTTGACAGTCTTCTTTTAGTATGTTAATAAGAAGGGGAGGTCTAAGGAAAATATTGGACCAATACTTGATGGATACAGCCACCTGGCTAACAGGGATAAAGAAAAAGAGAAGGTGTTCAGTGCTGTTTTCTGCCTCAGTCTTTAATGATACTGATGTACTTTGGGCTGCTTTGTCCTCTGAGTTGGACAACCATTACTGTGGGAGTGGTGAATTTCCATCTGTGGACACTGAAATTGTAAGGGAGCAGTTGCATCAACAGAGTGTTCCTCATTCCACTGGGTCTGGTAGGATTCATCCCAGAGTACTGAAAGAGCTAGTGGATGTTACAGCTGGACCCCTTTCAGTCATCTGCTGAAGCCCTTGGGAGCCTGGGGAGGTCCCCACTGACTGGAAGCTAGTAAACATTAGTCCAGTTTTCAAGAAAGAGGATGAAGGAAGACCCAGGATACTACAAACCTCTTAGCCTAACCTCAGTACCTGGAAAAATTATAGGGAAGATCATACTGGGTAATACTGAAAGGTGTTTAAAAGACAATGTAATCATCAGGCACTGTCAACATGGGTTCACAAAGGCAAAGTCCTGTCTAATAATATGATATCTTTCTATGATACGGCCATGCACCTAGTGGATGAAGGGAAGGTGGTAGACATCACTTTTCTGGGTTTTAGTAAGGCTTTTGATACTGTCTCTCATACCAAACTTCTGGATCTGTTGTCCAACTGTGAGATCAGCAGGTGCATGACGAACTGGTTGAATGGCAGGGCTCATAGGGTTGTAGTGAATAGGGCTACACCTGGATGGCAGCCAGTCACCAGCAGTGTTTCTCAGGGCAAGTTCTAGGGCCTGTTTTGTTCAATGTATTTATCAATGATCTGGAAGCAGAAGTTGAATGCACCATTAGTAAATTTGCTGATGATACCAAACAGGGAGCAGCTGTTCACTCTCTTGAGGGACAGGAGTGCTTACAGAGGGATCTAGATAATTTCAGACACTGGGGAATCATCAATGCTATGAAATTTAACAGAAACAAATGATAGATTCTGCACCTGGGACAGGGCAACATCAGATGTAAGTATAAATGGAGAGAGGAGTGGCTGCATAACAGCCCTGGAGAAAGGGATCTGGGGGTGCTGGTCAACAGCAGGCTCAGTATGAGTCAGCAGTGTGCCCTGGAAGCCTAAAGGGGCAAATCACATCCTTGGACATATCAGACACAGCATAGCCAGCCTGTCAAAAGAGGTGATAATCCTACTGTATTCAGCACTGGTGCAGCCTCATCTGGAGTACTGTGTCAAATTCTGGCGCCCACAATTTAAGAAGGATGTTAAGATCCTTGAATGCAGAGCAGGGCAGCCTAACTTGTGGAAGGGCAGGAATGGACCTCCTATCAAGAGTGGCTTCAGGGTCCTATGAGGACTTTGGCTTTGTCTAGTTTAGAGAACAGGAAGCTGAGCGGCCACCTCATTATTCTCTATAGCTTCCTGAGGAGGGGAAGTAGAGAGGGGGGTGCTGAGCGCTTCTCCCTTGGTTCCAGTGACAGGACACGTGGGAATGGTTCAAAGTTGCATCAGGTGAGGTCCAGACTTGACCTTGGGAAGCACTTCTTTACCTAGAGGGTGGTCAAACCCTGAAATAGGCTTCCTAGAGAGGTGGTCAATGCCCAAAGCCTGCCATTGTCGAAGAAGCATTTGGACAATACCCTTAATAACATGCTTTGACTTTTGACCAGTCCTGAATTGATCAGGCAGTAGGACTAGATGGTTGTTGTAGGTCCTTTCCAACTGCAATATTCTATTCTATTCTATTCTATTCTATTCTATTCTATTCTATTCTATTCTATTCTATTCTATTCTATTCTATTCTATTCTATTCTATTCTATTCTATTTATTATGGTAATTTTTTAATCTACTATTGTTATAAAAGATCAAGCTTTTGGTCAGTATTGATTGTGCTCTTAAAAAAATTCATAAGATCTAATAATTTCTTTTTTATAAATCACAGACATTATTACTCTTCTGTCTGATGTTATAATGTAAAATCATACCTGTATACATGTAAGGTCATATTTTTATCATGCCCCAAACTACTTTAACTCATTGGATACCTAAGATAATTCACAGCTGAAAATTCATGCAGGACAATAGTATCTTTGTGCTTAAACAAGTTACTTTCTTCACTTTTTTCTGATCTGAGTTTATCTTAAAAATTTTACATAACATTTTTCACCAGATACGTGGTGACTATTCCTCAGTTTGCCCAGTTTGAACAGATGTAGGAAAACAATGCTATTTAGCTAGAGGAAGCAAGAAAGTAGATATAGATATCACAAATACTAACTAAGTATTGCAGCTTTCCGAAAGCTGCTCATGTCCATTTGTCACCACAAGCAGTTGTCAGCTAAAGGACATTGCACTGTTTTTTTATCATACTTTTAGTTCAGAAACTTTGCCAACACAGAATATGAAACACAGAAAACTAGCAAAAGAATTTCAAAGCGAGCGATAGACTTGGGCTAGTTTCAGTCTACGTATGCCTTCCCTGTGACTGGAGATACCCAGTCTTGTGATGGTGAGCATGCTATAGAGACCAGTAAAGGGAGTCACATTGGTATTGTGACTGAACTGTGTGTTGCAATTAATATATTTTGTAAAGTGTTGGTTACATTTCGATTGTGTTTTCTGCATATTTGTACTGCTCTGCTAAATCAGAAATCACAGGTATTATCAACTATCTTCAAATAAATAAATTTGATATTCATGATTACATCCTCCGTATGTGAAATATCTGAAAGAACCTGGCCAGAGAGTATTGGACTCTGACAACTGCTTAGCCAAATGCTCGTCCAGTGAGATCTGCCGTAGCTTCATATCAACCCTGTTACTAACATCTGTATGTATCTTTAAAAAAAAAAAAAACACCCTCAGCAGTACCATTTATTAGTGGGGTGTTTTTCAGCTTCAGGCAGTCTGAACAGCACAGTGGAAGATGAACTTCAGTGCTACTGTATGCAACATATTCTAGGTTCACATGGATAATCTGAAGCACTCCTACACTCTGGTTTTTATTGCAAGCAATTTAATGGAAGTGCTCAGAGCAGTGTTCTGATGGACACTGCAAAGAGCATGTTATTCAGTATAGTCAAAGCCATATTAAATAAAAACACAAAAGAAAACAAAATAAAAGATGTGGAGTATTTGTAGAGCAGAAAAGATTCATGTCAAATATTATAATTTTATTACTCAGCCTTATAGTATGTCTTTATCTGGAATATTTTTCTGCTTATATCACTGTCTTGGAGGCATTCAGTATCTCTACAGTAGGTCTAATAAGGATTATACTGAAATGTGCCTACTGTATTACACGGTGTTGTTCATGTCTCTATTTTATACAAATGAATTGCACTGTTATCCTTGTGCAAGTACCCGTACACACATATGTGCAAACAGGTATGCACATGCATGCGTTTTTAAACTAGGAGAGAAAAGAAACAACAATTTCCTCTCGTATAATCTGTAAAAAGTGGTTAGTTATTGAGAGGAAAGAAAAAAAAATACCCAAGACCAAAAAGCTTTTTTACAAAGAGACACTGAGTTTCCTACACTTTGCCTGGACCAGGACTGTCTGGGAGCTTACTCACTGTCCTTCCCCCATTCCTCTTTCCTGCTGTTCCCTTTATGTTTCTTACTTTTTCTCTATGCAGGACATACATCATTAGCAAGTATGTATATTCCCTAGGTGACATCATGCCTTTCTTGATGAAATTTTTCTAAATGTGGGGAACTTTACTGCCTTATTTGTGGGACTTTTGGGAAAAGGAGTCCGGGGTGTGTGTTATAGAAGTGAATGGAGCTGCCTGTCTTGTGCGGTGGTGAACTATACGGGAGGTTGCTGACAGGTGAACCTGTGTATTGGCGCATTGGGTTCTCACTGGCAATGACAATAGAAGTTTTCCTCACATTTAATTATTCTTTTAAAGCTGAATCGGTTTCCTGATCGTGGTTCATGGCCATTTAAAAAGCTATGGCAGAACAGTCAGACATCATGGAAAATTGCTTTCGACTCTTTGGATCTTCACTTTAATTTCACGACAGTAGTCAGTCTAGTGTATTGGGTTTTAAATGATCATAAAATCATCGAATCATAGAAAGCTTTGGGTTTGAAGGGACTTTTAAAGGTCATCTAGTCCAAACCCCCTGCAACAAGCAGGGACATCTTCCACAAGTTCAGGTTCCTCAGAGCCTCTTCCAACCTGACCTGGCATGTGTCCAGGCATGGGGCATTTGCCACCCCTTTGGGCAACCGGTTCCAGTGTTTCACCACCCTCATTGCAAAACATTTCTGTCTTATATCTAATCTGAATCTACCATCTTTTGGTTTAAAACCGTTACCCCTTGACCTATCATATAATGTGCAGTATTTTTCAGTGTGACCTACCATATTCACATCAACTTCATGGAGACTAGATTGTCAGCTTTCAAAACCACAGATTCAGGTGCATTTTTCTTTCAAATGTAGAAATACATGAACACAAACATATTTTTTAAATAAATAATGATCTTGAAATAAATTAAGATGGGGATCTCAATATCTGTTTTATTTGTTTAATAATTTATATAAATGCTATTTTATATTAATCACCTACTAGTCAGAATTTAATATGAAGTTGTTATATGCACTTCACATGCTTTCATCACAGGGTCTGAAATCCTTTTAAATTAGATGTTCCTCAGAATCTTTTTCAGTTTCAGTAGGTAGTTGCTAAAAACTTCTGTTTTGCGGAATATAAGGGAAAAATTGTTCATATATTTTTAGTCTCCGTATGACTTTAAAGGAAGTTTAACAAAGACATTGGGAGTTGTTTTAGATTGTTCTTTTTCAGATTACTATCAGATTGCAGCAAATTATATAAATTAGTTTTTCTTTTCATAGACTCTGATATAAAAACAGAATATCTTGCTTTCTTGGCATTAGATCAAGAGGATTAGATGCATTCAAGGGTTTGAAATGCTGTTCAGTGCAAGTGTGTTGAATTCAAAATGTGATATGTAGTGGATTTTTTTTTATTGCCACTACATAATCTTAGTGTTGCCATGTGAATCAGTGGGATGCATGCCATTATATTTGTTTGTTGTTGTGTACATAGTTTTAAGAGTACAAAAGCAGGTAATTCGTAATAGTGGGTGGCAAGAAATAAGATTGTTCTCTGAGCTCTCTTTAGTATACAAAAGTTAGTTCAGTGCTGCATTCCTTGGAGTGCACCTCAGTCCTAGGATAGTTCCACTTATCCTCTGTTGATGTAAAGACAGAAGTGAGATCATACACTTTGATGTCACTTTGTGACATTGTTTTTTATTAATTATAGGTTTTTATTATTTTTTCTAGATATATAATCTTCTCCAACACTTGAGAAAAGTATAAATACATAGATTTCTTAAATTTTTATTGACACTCTCAAGCATTCTGTGAACTTGCTCAGAGTGTGTGGCAATATTTTTTTTTTTTTAACAAGTTTCCAGGAAGTGAGGTGGAATTTCAATACAGCTGTACCAGACGTGGCAAATGATTACTTTTTCTCAAAGATATTTTGTATTTTTGTTATGTATAGAACTCCATATTTTTTCTATGTTTTAAAATAGTATTTTAACACAGGAATGATAGAGGTAATGGACGTTCTCCTTTTGTATTTCAGTCTGTTCTTTTTACAGAAAAAAAAGAATGCATGAAAGGAGTAACTACCCAAGGGAAAGAGCACTTCATACTGACCACACAATGAAGCCTTTAGTTGTTTTTCTGTGCATTCATCAAGAAGCAGTACCATTTACTCTTGAATGTAAGATATTTTTGGTTTTGTGGATTAAAATGTGTAGCTTAATACCTGTGGAACACTGCAGTACGCCTGTGTGCACCAGCCAGTGCATCCAAATCGCAGACTGCTGCTTACAAATGCACAGAGGTCTTTTTGTTCTCAATGAATAAAATGATCAGGATTTCATTAGACATGAAAAATGGGTTTGCATTTTTTCACATGCATATGCGTGGACTCCTAATATGAGAACATATGCACTATGTGCCGAGAAAGGTAGTAACAGAAGTATCTCAAATTTCTATTTATTATATGTATAGTTTATGTAAAACTTTGAGGGAAATACACAACATTTGACATAACTAAGTTTTGTTTTCTTACTTTTTTTTCTGTCATCTAATTTATTCCTTTTGAAAATTACTTTAAGTATTCTCTATTGATATTACTGTAGCTGTAAACTCAAAGTGTCTTCTAGGTTTTCTTGTTCAATCAATAATCATATTTTATATGTTAATTCTACCCTTCATTGTTTGCTTTGTGTTTTTTTTTTGATCATCATCTCTTACAGCGGCTTGTGGAGGATTCTAGAAACCATTATTTCTTTGTGATTCTACATCGTAATGAACAATATTTGTAACACAATATTTTCCTTAAATCCATGATATTATTGTTGTATGTATTTTCAATGACTACTGGAGTGCCTTTGTGTAACTGAATTAAATATACTTTAATTAACTTAGACTAAATTAAATTACTCGTTAGCACTAATAACTAAGCTTTAGAATGCATTTGAATTGGGAAAAGAATGTGAATACCTGGCTTAACAGCTCTAGTGTTGTACAAAATTTATTAACGCTACACGTATCAACTCCTTTCAAGACACGCACAGATAGGATAATGAAACTAGAAAGATAAAGAGCTCTAAAACTCTTTTTTTTTAAATTTACTAATTAAAGAAGGTATTTGCTATTGTGAGCAACTGAACTAAAACAAGATTAACTATTGATGAAAAAAATTCACCAACCCTACAAAAGTATTAAGAACTGAATCATAAGTTATCTGACAGTGTTATTTTACTTGAGGTCAAATTATTTTAATTGTAATAAAAGTAGAAGGAGAAAGGGCATAGTTCTTAATCTTAGTGACAGGCTTTTTTCTAAAGTGATTAAATTATGTGATTAAAATGAAAAAGAAGAAAGAAATGTAGAAAAAGCAGATTTCTTTTGAACTTGACCTATTTCCTTCAGATACAGTTACACGTTTCATTTTATTAGAGTCATGATCAGGCTCATCTTGAATTTCTGTGTTGCAAATAATGATTTCTAAATTCACAGACTCTTGACCACTGCATTATTTTATGCTCTTTTTTTACTTTATTTTTTAACTGCACCAAGAAGAAATTATTGATGGTGATGCTGACAAAAGCCGGAGTTGAAGACTCAATAGTCGGAAGACTATTAAGCAGGTATTCTTTATTACGGCACCAGGCACACGAGGAACTCTCCTCCAAATGTGTGCACCAAACTACAATCGATGGCCTTGCTGGAATTGTCAAATTGTTTTGGTTTTGGCTGCCGCCGGCAACAAAAGCGCCACACGGCCACCCCTCCCCCCGCCGGTGTGAGGACGAGAATGAAAAGAGAGGCAGAAACTGGTGGGTCGGGATAAGGGCAGTTTAACAGAACAGCAAACAGAGGGAAACAGGAACAACAATGGTACAGATAAGGAGAAAACACAACAACAAACCGCATGACCCAAACAGCCTCTCTCCGGAACAGGACTGGCGCCGCGCCCCCCCAAGCCGCGAGTGAGTTCCTGACGTGCCACCCCCCCCACCGGAACCCATCGTCACATGGTATAGAATACGGGACTCTGTTTGGCCAGGTGGGCTCAGCCCCCACCCCCCAGCTATGCTCCTTCCTGGAGTCCGGTGAAAATTAACCCTGTCCTGGCCAAACCCAGGACATTATCCACCCCTTATTCCATACCATCTACGTCATGCCCAGGTCCCCCATTGTCCAGTTGATCACCACCACTTCTCCTGT
>Ga0065711_1047320_pt1 | contig 12399 bp, 3 predicted proteins | sample Hoacrofraction12_FD_59098 | JGI IMG/M metagenome (GOLD analysis project Ga0065711, IMG submission 59098) | Hoatzin crop microbial communities from Cojedes, Venezuela - Epithelial fraction 12 v2 (version 2) | ecosystem: Host-associated > Birds > Digestive system > Esophagus > Crop | place... | reverse complement strand
GGTCGGGGGGGCTGTGCCTGCCTGCTGGGCTGGAGGGGCTGCAGGGCCGGCTGGGGGGGCAGCGCCAGTCACAGTGCCTGCCGCTTCGCTTCCCTCCCTTTCCCCTTTAGAGCACTGAATCAGGTTGAACAGGGCTCGGTAGGCGTGGGCCAGACCCTAGCACATTGCTATGATTTGTGTCTCTCTGGAGTTCCCAGGGTGGCAGCTTGGTATTTTTTCTGGCCTACAAGTATGCTAGAAAATAAATTCAAGACAAATACACAAAAAAAGAAGGGAAATATGATTCTAAACTTGCAATTTTGACAGTATTACTCTGTCGAAGACTCTGCTTGGATCAAGCTCTGCATGTTTTGAGAGTGCTCATCAGCTGTATTCGTACATGGTCCTGTGAGGACCTGGAGCATAATTGCATATGTGTTTTTCTCTGTGGCATTTTTGGTGTTTACATCTCTGGGACACTATTTTCACCCTTGGTTTGGATTCATCAGGTCTTTAGTTTGCCAATTTGCCACTTGTTACAGGGAAGTCATCTTAATTTCATTTAGGAAGGGGATTATGGCTCTGTTTTTCTCCTGTCTCCTCTTTGATTTTCTCTGTGGAAGGGGAAACATTTGGCCTATTGTCAGAAAGTGACATTAGAAAAGTCCTTAAAAAGAAGGTGGTAAAAGAAGTGCATATGACAAGAACTATATATATTGTGGACATCACAGAATGTCTGTTCCATTGAAATCCAAACCTTTCGGCTGTGTGGGTGGTCAGAGATGAAAAGATGATCCGATAGCAGAGAGAGGAGAAAAGATAAGTGTAAATCACAGCTGAGTCTTTAACTGTATTTAAAGTGGAAACTGTGTGTTCCTAAGTGTTGAGTGTGTGAGAGGGTAGTTCCAAATAGGGGTGAACTGGTGAAGCTGCATCAGCTTTCGTGGCATGCTTTTCTGAAAATCTGGCATTTTATTGGAGTTTCATACATTAAATCCATTGAGCTTTGCTTTCGTTATTTGGGGGAAAAAAAAACCTCAAACAAGAATCTTGTGATGGAACTTGGTTGCAGGAACTAACTTACACACTGGACAAAATCAGTGATACAAAAATGTAGCCTATGCATGAATAAAAGGATATTATATTATATTATATTATATTATATTATATTATATTATATTAGCAGTTAAGTAATGCTGGTGTCAGTTCTGTTTTTAATTTGAAAAGAGAAAGAAGCACTTTGAATCTGTTTTTAATTTGAAAAGAGAAAGAAGCACTTTGAATATGTAATTTTTCAAATTGCCTGTGAAACTATGACCAATCATTATTAATTTTATTTTGAAAATTGTATCTGTGGACTTTAGTGCATTGAATAACATCACAGATGTTACATAATTAAAAATAAAGTTTTCAAAATGTTGTTTTCAATGGAGAAGGTTACAAAAGGAATCCTGTAAGTCTCTTCATTTTGAGTGTATAGAAATGTAACAGGCGAAGTTTATTAACAGTTTTACTCCCTGACTACATTATGTGTGTTTTGCAGGTTTTAGTACTAGTGATTTTTTCTAAAAGTTTGCAACTTTCTTTTAGCTCTAGCAGCTGTGTACATCAAATGTTTATAGGGAAAAATACTTTCACAGAAGAGATCTTGTGAAGTAGTAAGAATTTTTATTATGTCTGTTTATGCAGAAAGCATTTGTTTTTGAAACACTGTGGGCATATAAACATTAAAGAAGTAGTGCTGTATATTCACAACATGATGTGTCTATCACTTCTCTTTGTCAGAATTTCTCCCCAAGTGATACTTGCAACTGTAGAGTTCCTAGTAGTTTACCCAGCTTTATACTTCTGATGGCATCCTGGAGCAGTGATTTAATGTTCTGCCGGGACTACTTTCAATGTTTGAATTCTTGAATGCTGGAACATTACTCTTGATTTATTTGCACTGCAGTTGTTTCACCTTCCCTTGTTATTTCTTACTTCCATCACTGGGATAATAAAAGTATAATTCTCCTAAGAATCAAAATGGGGAAAGAAAAATCTTATCTTCTTGTCAGATATGCATAGATTGTAAGTCTGGAGAAGAGGATTGTGATGAACTCACAGGCCTTCTGGAAGGGACAAGATATGGAAACACCCTGACTTTTAACATCTTTATTTAATTTTGAACTGGGATACTTCTTAGCAAATCCATCACTGTTTCTTAAGGTCACTAAAGTTCCAGTTACATTGCTGTCAACTTTTACACCTTAATTCTAGCCTGAATTTATCTAACTTCTTTATGTATCCGTTTTCTTTAATCTGCAAGGTTAAAGACTCTATAATGTTGTATTAGAAGCTCATGCTTGGTTGATTATAGAGTCAGAATCAGGGTAATCCAGAGTGGAAACGAGCTCTCGAGACACCCTGTCCAAGTTCCGTGCTCAAAGCTCTGCTCTGAGCTGTGTCCGGTTGAGTTTTAAATCTCTCAAAGGATCAAGATCCGATATTATAGACCATTTATCTAAACCACGTCACAAGAATTTGGCTACAGGATACTATAGTGAGTGACAGTGATGAAAGCTTCGCTGAAATGAAGGTCACTAATATCTACTAGTCCTCCTTTGTCCTCTGAGTCACAGAAAGCAACCAAGTTTGTCAGGCAAGATTTGCCCTTGGTGCATCCCTGATGGTTTCTCCAGTCACCTTCTTGTCCTTCATGTGCTTAGAGATGGCTTTGGGAGGATTTGCTCCAGGATATCCCTAGGAAATTAGGTGAGCCTGACTGGCATGTAGTTTCTCATATCCTCCTCCTCTTACTTCTTGGACGTGGGCACAATTGTCCTAAGTTTTTAAAGATGATGTTGCAGTGGCATCGGGTGGCTGTCCAGCACCCTTAGTCATTGTGACCAGCATGTCTTTTTCACTTGCTGCTTTCTAGGATAAAGCCCTTATTCCTTAAACATGGTCTTTATTCTTTATTTCTGGATTTATGTTAAGTAGCGGTAGGGTAGAGGTTTGGTCTGTTTTGGTCTCTGCTTGGAAAACATCCAATTCAATTTTAAAACCTGTCAGTTAGCTGATCTTTCATATATTTAATGTATTACATTAAATTAGTAATGTTCTTATTTCTTAAACAGAATATTACACCGCACCAAATTGCATACCTCAGGGAAATTTGTCGTCTCAGCACCTTTAACTTAATTAACCCTATAGCGTGTAATGTCATAAGCACATATCTGGACTTAGACTGGCAAGACTATAAACACTGTTGATTGATATAGTCCTCCTTTAATTACTTAGTCAAAACGGCTTTGTTTCTCGTTCCATAATTTTGCCCAGGACTGATTTCAGGTGGCAGGTCTCTATCTACTTACATCATTAAGTACTCCCTGTGCTATATTAGTATGTTTACTTTCTTCCAAACCTCTTAAATTTCCTTAGTGGTCAAAGAGGTATTAAAAATTGATGTTGATGGTAAAAATTGCTCCTTGATAAATATTCTTTGAAGTTGTTGGCCTGAAGCTTATGCAGGCCTGCTGCTTTAAAAAGGTCTAACTTTAGAATCTTCTCTTTAACATCACCCTCAGTTGTTTTTAGAATGAAAGATAAATGTCATCATGATTAAATGGTATGACTCTATCTTCTGCCTGATTTTCCAGATACAGGGGAGAGAAATTTATTGAATGTTTGGACCGTTTTACATCAGTATTGACAACTAATCATTTTCATTTGCTAATCAAAGCAAAATTGCTGTGACTCCTTTTGTTCCTAATGGTTCTAAAACTGTCCTATTATTCACATCTCCAGTAACTACAAATTTCTGCTATCACCTGTTCCTTTAATTCCTACTTGCAGTGCATCATCACCTCTGTTAGGTGTCTTACTGATATATCATGAAACAAAAGTAATAGAATTTATTTATATACATATCTCTACACATGTTTAAATGTTACAGGAGGATGCCAGGCCTGTATATATCCAGCGACTGAATCTTTTGTTCCGCTCCATGTTTTTAATGGGTACCCTTTTTTTTCCCTGTTTAAGTCATGCTGAGTATGTGTGCCTGTTTATTCATGGAAGGCTGTTTTCTCTCTTCCTTGTGCCAATTTTTTTTTTTTTTTGTATATAGATAGTGTTCTTTCTAGATTGTGAGTTATGAGGCACTTGGTGACATATATTTAAAGAGTTTATAATTACCTGACACGTTTCTTACTCAGACTGCTTATTTTTGTTTCTTGGTACATGAACTGTTTCAGTTTTGGTGAAATCACTCTCTTTAAAAAGCCTCAAACTATTACAGATTATTTTCTTTGTACAATAAAAATCACAGAATGTTAGGGATGGAAGGGCCCTCTGTGGGTCATCTAGTACAACCCCCCTGTCGAAGCAGGGTCACCTACAGCAGGCTGCACAGGATCTTGTCCAGGAGGGTCTTGAATATCTCCAGAGAAGGAGACTCCACAACCTCCCTGGGCAACCTGTTCCAGTGCTCCATCACCTTCAGAGGGAAGAAGTTCTTCCTCATGTTCAGACGAAACTTCCTATGCTTCAGTTTGTGCCCATTGCCCCTTGTTCTGTCACTGGGCACCACTGAAAAGAGTTTGGCCCCATCCTCCTGACACCCACCCTTCAGATATTTATAGGCATTTCTAAGGTCCCCTCTCCGCCTTCTCTTCTTCAAGCTGAACAAGCCCAGCTCCCTCAGCCTTGCCTTGTAGGAGAGATGCTCCAGTCCCCTCATCATCCTCGTAGCCCTCCACATGACTCTCTCCAGTAGCTCCTCATCTTTCTTGAACTGGGGAGCCCAGAACTGGACAGAGTACTCCAGATGAGGCCTCACCAGGGCAGCGTAGAGGGGAAGGAGAACCTCCCTCGCCCTGCTGGCCACACTTCTCTTGATGCACCCCAGAATGCCATTGGCCTTCTTGGCAGCAAGGGCACACTGCTGGCTCATGGTCAACCTGTCATCCACCAGGACACCCAGGTGCCTCTCCACAGAGCTGCTCTCCAGCAGGTCCACCCCAAGCCTGTACTGGTGCCTGGGGTTGTTCCTCCCCAGGTGCAGGACCCTGCACTTGCCCTTGTTGAATTTCATCAGGTTCCTCTCTGTCCAACTCTCCAGCCTGTCCAGGTCTCGCAGAGTGGCAGCGCAGCCTTCTGGTGTATCTACCACTCCTCCCAGTTATGTGTCATCAGCAAACTTGCTGAGGGTAAACTCTAGCTCTTCATTCAGGTCATTGATGAATAAGATGAACAAGACTGGGTCCAGTACTGACCCTTGGGGAACACCACTAATTACAGGCCTCCAACTAGACTCAGTGCCGCTGATGACAACCCTCTGAGTTCTGCCATTCAGCCAGTTTTATCCACCTCACTGACCACTCATCAAGCCCACCCTTCCTGCGCTTGCTTAGGAGGATGTTGTGGGAGACAGTGTCAAAAGCCTTGCTGAAGTCTAGGTAGACAACATCCACAGCTCTCCCTTCGTCTACCCAGCCAGTCATGCCATCGTAGAAAGCTATCAGATTGGTTAAGTATGGTTTCTTTTCCCTTGGTGAATCCATGTTGACTATTCCTGATAACCTTCTTTTCCTGCACTTGCTTGATGATGACCTCCAGAATGAGTTGTTCCATCACCTTTCACAGAATCACAGAATCACAGAATGGTAGGGTTTGGAAGGGACCTCTGTGGGTCATCTAGTACAACCCTTCTGCCGAAGCAGGGTCACCTACAGCAGGCTGCACCGGACCTTGTCCAAGTGGGTCTTGAATATCTCCAGAGAAGGAGACCTTTCCAGGAATGGAGGTGAGGCTGACTGACCTGTAGTTCCCTGCATCCTCCTCCTTGCCCTTTCAAATAATCACGTCTTGATCATTTCCTTGAAGGCACTCATGACATTTAAATGTGGTTAGTCTATTTTTATTTTTCAATATGATATCTAATCCTGAATTTATATAGGCTTTCAGAATTTTCACCTGCAGGTTTGGGAAATTCTGGGAAAATTGTCCCTATAATTTATGGCTGTATTGAAAAAATTGTAACAAATTGACTGTGTAATAAGAGTTGTGAAATTACTTTCATCTAGTGCTCAGCATTATGCATTCTCTGATTACCTGATTAGGATTTACGTCATTTCCACAGCCACGGTAACTTGTAAGTGTTTTCAAGGAAGCAAAGAATTTGAAAGATGGATAGAATTATTTTTTTTGTTTTTTTCTTTGTACTGAGTCAAAAAGTATAGAAACACATGCTTCTGAGTAGCTAATAATTACAAAAAAAACCAAAGCTCCAGGCTTCATCTTCTGATATGGTAATTCTTGAAATAAAAAGAGCAATGAAACTCTGTAAATGGAAAGCACTGAACGTCTGACAACAATATACTTGCCAGAATGCTGAGAACCATTTGTTATCTCAGCAAATCCTTCTAGCCTTGACTGTCATATTAACCAAGTTTATTCTTCATTGCTTGTCTTTGATCGTCTGCTGCATATTCCCATGGGAGAAAGTTATGCCCATTTGCCTGTGAGCTACTTGCAATGTTTAATGAGTATCTGCACATCCTGTCAAGGTTTGAAAAGCACTGCTGCTTGGAAAAATTGAGCAATCCTTTCATTAGCTTTATATATGCAGACGTCCTATTCCTCTCAAAGACAATAAAACATTAGAGTGTTTATTTTGTGGATGGACTTGCACACTGATATTTTTTGAAGGGCGTTTTTGACAATGTTTTCATTTCAGCTGACTCTGAAGATCCAGTTTATACCAGTTTCTGCATTACAGTGTAATGCTATGTCTGTTGAGTCTTTTTCCAAAGAGACAGCAAAAGTTACATTTGTAAACACTAGTGTGTAATGTGTTAAATAAAAGATATCTTATTGATTGTGACATCTGACAAATTATAGATCAACTATTTCCCAAAAGGGACAAATAGTTGGTATTTTTTGGTACTGTCTGCCTTAAAGTGGTATATTTCTTTGATTAATCCTTACAAGCAAGTGCTTAGAAATTGCTAACTTAATGTAAATCCATCGACTTCTTTTTTTTTTTTTTTAATCCAGATTAATTTTCCTCATTTTTGTCTTGCCTAGTTTTCCATTTTAATGGTGTGAATACTATATAGGTGCAAAAATTGACCTAAGGAAATGCTGTGGGGGGCATATGCTGGGTAAAGCTTGTGTCCTTTGCATTTTATGTTGGATATTCATTTACTTTAATTTCTATCCTTATTTTCAGACTGTCTAAATTTGATTTTAAGTTTCTTGGTACCTGTAAATTGTTCCAAATGTAATTAAAGCTGTCTACTTGTGATAGCGTTATTGATTCCTCAACAATTATTTTGTTATTGTGGCAGATTATAACTTTAAGGAGGAGGAAGTGAACCCAGTAGCAAATGGATCCTTAGCATTAGAAGGACTTCAGCTTAGCGCTGGTATCTTCATGATAATTAGGAATGAAAGGGAGCAACCTGGCCACTGCTGTCTGGGGGAGAATTTTTTTTCAAGGTTGTAAAAGGGAATCGTATGATAGAGCACTACAGGCCCTGTTAGCCATCTGCTTCCTGGGAAGAGCGAGAGTGCTCTTTGTGCCTGAACTCAAATCCTGAATTGCATTTGTGATGCAAGCATCATTTAGAAATAAGGGCAACCAGAAATGGGAACAATTTAAAAGGAGATTAACTATTTATTTTTCTTTACTTTGTCAGTGAATTTTAATTTCATACATAGATTGAAATTACTTTTTGTTATTATATAATGACATGAAAACAAATAATTTTAAAAAGATAAATTACATTTTCTTTAGAAGACATTTGGAACAAGACCATAGACCATTTTAACTTTTATTTAAAATTAAAACACTGAAGAGTCTCTGAACTATGTAGGCAGATATACTGTTCTTTGCAATGTTGGCACACTGGTGGAACAGAGACCACCTCTTTACTATGCCAACCTTGAGTGCACTGGAACTTAATTTCTGTGTCAGTTCTGTGTGTGCAGAGTGCAAAGAGCTCCTGCTTAAAAGAATAGGCTAATACCTGTAGTGAGGGGTAAAGGGTAAATATGCTGCTTTTGGGTAAGTTGGAGTTATTATTTCTTTTCTGTGCATCTTGCAGCCTGTGAACCAACAAATGATACTGCTTCTTTCTTAATAATTGTGGAGGGCAAATGGGAAGCTGTAGAGTGACTTCAGTTACTAGAGGGCATGGGCCAAAACTTACTTAAAATCATTCTTGTTGCTCCAGTGGACTTGTCTTACATGTCTGCCAGAGAAGTATGTTCTCTAGATATGACAGATGCCGTGCTGGGATTTCATAGCTTACTCTGTGCCTGATTAACTGAGCGAAGCTCCAGAAAACAAAAATGCATGTGGCAGCTGACTTCCCAGCATGTGGGGACTGACAGCCTGCCCCAGCTCTTCTGTTGCCTCTTCAGGGAAAGATGAAGTAGTCTTGCAGTAAGCAAGAGGAGGATGAAGTAAATTTCTAGGAAATCAGTGACTGTATTTTCTTGGTTCTGGAAGACAAGGAGAAGTTCGGAAGGGTGTAACTCTGGACTCAATACAGACCCTGCTAGCTTCAGAAAAATGAGCAATATTGCTGTCTACCAGCTGGCGTGTGTGCAGGCAGGAAGTGTGCTGATGATGATAGTTAAGAAGGAATTATTTAACTCATGTAATAGATACCTTAGTTTTGAATTGAAGAAGTCTTTCCTCTGAGAACTGGAGTTATAAATGAGCTCCATTGGTCTGTAGGAAATATCTGAGAAAGGGAGGAAAATTTGGATAGCAACACTGGAGTGAGGAGTAGGACTGGGACTGGCAGATGTGTGTCACTGTGCAGATGTGAGAGACTAAATGATGAGAACAAAGGAACAATAGGAATTTCTGAATATGCAGGTAAGCAGGGATTTGAAGGGAGGAAGTAATGATGAAAGAATATGGCAAATCAAGGGGAGGCGATCTCTAGAAATAAGGAAAAAGTGATAAATAATGGAGTAATTTGGCATATAAGAAAGATATAGAATGGGAGAAAATACAGTGATTAGTCTTAAGGAATATTATGAGTGTCTTTAGCGACAAAATTATGCATTATTTTCCTCACAGACAAATTATTAGAAAAAAGCTGTTTCATCACAGTAGATGGACATATTTCATCAACGGCACAAAACTAAGGATCAATAACCAGAAATATGACAGTCAACAAATAGTATACTTTAGGACTCTTGCAGCAGGTAACAGCACACAGTACGGGAGAAGAAAGTAGGTTACAAAAGAAGCCATCTTGCAAAAACCTTGTACTAGGTGATATGCAGTTTTCTTACTGAAGACTCCACAGGTTAATGTTCTTTATGCTCGGATAAACTCCAATGCATCAGTTGCCTAATATTGGATCAGGGTGGTGAAACACTTTTCAAGAACCTCTACTTTTGTATCTCAAAAACTGAGCAGAAGAGGGCTGTCCAACCTCCTAGTTCCAGGTAAGACATAGGTCTGCATGAGCAGCGCTAAGCAGATCCAAAATATTTGGGAGTAATATGCAATTGTTATCCAGGAGGATAAAGTAGATTAGCTTCATGCAAGAGTATTTTGTTGCAGAGGTTGCGTTCCTCAATATTAAGAAAATAAAACTGACACAGCTTTTCAGGTCAGGTATGTCTTATTTGGGAATTCAGTTAGAAATCACATGACAGTTTATCTGCAGTTTAATTTCATTGCAGTGTGATTGTTTTTATATCCTAAAACACGGAATAGGGAAAATGACCAAGCCCAGTAGAAAACTATTTCCTTAGTACATTGTAGAATGTCACGAGTATTAATTATTTGTAAATTAACTGTGAACAGCAGATGTGCTGATATACTACTGTAAGATGGGCCCACCAAGTAGGTCACGCCTCTTTCCCACTAAACACAGAGCTAGAAGATGCTGGTGCTTCCACAGGAAAGCATTCACTTATCACTAGCTGCTTTAGCTCATGACCGCATATTGGCAAAGATTCCACATCATCCTGGTGGTTGGCTTGTCACTACTCCAACCCTAAGCAACAGGACCATCTTCTTCTCCCTGATTTAATGGTTTTGCAGCTCTACTGCAGATTGTAAATCTGCGTGATAGGCAAAGGAGAGCATGTGAGCAGACTTAATACGTGGTCAAAATCCATTGATGCTCTGTCAAAGACTGCAGTGTTTAACCACATGCAAGTTTGACAAACAGAATTTCACTGGGCTGTGATTCAAGGGATCTCCAGTGTTGTGAGTCTACAGATCTATTTCTGCACTATACAATTTATTTCAGTGCTGGACTTCTTGTTCTTCTGTCAGATCTTATTAAATTGTGTAGGTCTGCAAATTTACCATCATCTAGCCAGTTCCCTGTTGAAACCTGCCCAAAGCGTATTAAGTGTAGTTGGTGACGACAACAGAAATATTAATTGAACAAAACTCTTCCACTCAAACCTAAAGCTTTATTACTGCTCATGATACAGAAAGTTCAGTAATTGGAGGATGGAACTCATAATTCAGAAAATCCAGTTGTCAAATCCTCAAGAATAAGTTTTAAATTCTAGTTTTAGTCTATATTCATTGGCTGTCCTTGAATTCTGTGATACGGCTTAGCCCCCTTCTCATGAAGAAGATAATTTACTAAATGTATTCCGAGTTATATGGGAACTGTTGTATGTTACAGCTGGAAATGTTTTTCCCTTCAAACCATTCAGTTGCTATATATGACAGCTCCTCCAGTTTTATACCACAGTAGACCAGAAGCACCGAATCATTTCCAAGATAAAAGTAGTTGGAGTCTGTTCACGATCTTTAAAAAGGCACATTCCAGATGTTCATTAACTCCTTGACTGCCATCAAAAGAATGCTGTAAAGACTGATGTAGCATAGCATTTTTTAATGAAATAGCAATCGTCTTCTGCTACTAGCACAGCAAGGATTAACAAAATCTGTATTTTCCACGGGCTCTAACTTCCATCTATTAACTTGGCATAACTTCAGCTTTATAAAATAATGACAACATGCTGCTCAACAAGCTTTATTTATAACTGTCTCATCCTAATATTGCTCTTTAGTTGTAATCTTTAAAAACAGAAAATTGTGTGCCGCTAGTCACTTTCAAATAGATTTAAAGAAAGATAAATACATTTAAAAAAATCTATAAGCAGATCTTCTAATAAGACACCCTTAGCACAGACTTTTACTGGTGACATTTCTGGCTGTTGCCTCAACAATTCCATAATTAATTATTAAAAAAAGAAAATTCTCTTTGATTTTTAAATAAATGCAGTGGCATAAGTAAAATCTGAAGTTAGTAGGTTTGGGTATAAAGTTTTCCTGCCTTAATTCCCTTTCTGCTAAAGATGAACATCAGTCTCAGATCCCAGATCCCCGCTAGCAAGAGAAGAAAATCAGCTCTGATTAAGTTGCCCTTAGTTTGATTTGTCTGCATGGGATGGTAGTGTGCAGTAGTTCAAGGAGGGATTTAATAGAGCATTAGCTATTCTGCTTTACCTCTCATGAACAAACTTGATACACACTAAGAGCGCAATTGTGCAATGTGGCCTGCTGGATTTTGTAAGTTAACTTGAGGGACTTCAGTTTGCTTCCATTAGCCTGATGATGCAGGAGGGTTCAGTTTTTGGAGATCTTTGATGTCCACTGCATTTTGGGCTGACCTTGTGGTACCACTGGAATGTCAGGCATATACTATGTGATCCAGATGAAGGATGATGTACAAGGAATATACAAGAACAGTAACGATCGGAGAGATTTCATGGGATTAGACATCAATTTGTTCGTCTGTATGGAGTAATTGCTGAGACTGTCACAGGAGCGCTGATTCGAAGATCCGGTAGGAAAAACCTAACAGTACAATGTATACTGTTAAGCAGGTATGCTTTATTGCGGCGCCGGGCACACGGGGGATTTCTCCTCCAAATGTGCACACCAGACACCCTGTTGCTTCAGGTTAAATACAATCACACATGTAAACATTATATTTCTAAGAACTACTAGCATATGTAAATATCTTTCACGCATGTCTGTTAGCATCTTTGGGTGGTCTTCGGGGGTCCCAAGATGAAGGCCCATCCTCTTCATCATGCTGTTCACTGATTGACATTTGTTTCTGTGCAAACTCAGTTCTAGGATCACGTATATCATGTCCTTCAGGTTGTTTGGCTCTAGTCTTGTTGCTCTGTTGGTGCCTCCTTATCTCTGTAGCTTGGTGCATTTGCCCTCCCAAGGCTGAGCTGTCTGGAGTAGAATTATTTAGGAGTCTCTTTTATCCCACAGTTATCCCAATGATTTGCTGAGAACCAAGACCACTTTTGTTTCACTTAATTATTTTGTCTAACGACTAAGTGATAGCTTGTGCCCATGTCCTTCCACTACATTCCTTAATGAGAAAACAGGGATTAGTTGTAACAGTTACATCGTTA
>Ga0065711_1047319_pt1 | contig 12399 bp, 8 predicted proteins | sample Hoacrofraction12_FD_59098 | JGI IMG/M metagenome (GOLD analysis project Ga0065711, IMG submission 59098) | Hoatzin crop microbial communities from Cojedes, Venezuela - Epithelial fraction 12 v2 (version 2) | ecosystem: Host-associated > Birds > Digestive system > Esophagus > Crop | place... | reverse complement strand
ATTGAACAGCACCGGTCCCAGTACGGACCCCTGAGGGACTCCACTCGTCACTGGTCTCCATCTGGACATTGAGCCGTTGACCACTACCCTTTGGCTGCGACCATCCAACCAATTTCTTATCCACCAAACAGTCCACCCATCAAATCCATGGCTCTCCAATTTAGAGAGAAGGATGTTGTGAGGGAGTGTGTTTAAAGTGAGTGGGACTGCCTATATTAAATCCCTCATGTGGCACTTTTGTTTAAAAGTAAAGGGCCTTTGCTTAAGTTGCTTAAAGACACTCTAGGAGTAAAGGGAGACAGAGACAGGGTGAATTAAAGCTACTTTTACCAGTTAAAAAGCATTCAAGAAAGGGTACGATGTAGTTTAGCTAAACCGGTTAAGACAGATAAACTGCTCAAAGCTTCACTTGACAAAGTCTGAAACTCCCTGCTGATGGCAACTCCTGTTTTTAGTTCTTTTTATGCAAGTCTGTATGTGATTTTTTTGAATGAATGAATGAAAGCACCAAGTAGAGATAGACCATAGGTCATTTCTGGTACCTTTCATCATGCTTAGCTGCTTTTGGTGAGAACAGAAAGGATCAGGAGTTCAACAGATGTATGCTGCCATAACTGCACTGACTTGACAAGAACTACACCAGTGCTTTTAACCTCAAGCACGGAAAAAAGCATGAGAAAGACCCCAGAGGAATCGTTGTAGATTTCTGAGGCAAAGAAAGGGCCATTTGCCCATTGGGCACTCCCTGTACTGTGCTCGGACATGTCTTCTTTTGCAGGATGTACAGTTGAAATAGTTGGTGATAAGGCGGAATTCTCTTCATCGCTTGCCTTCAGGGGTAGCACATGAATTTGGGGTCCAGGGACTTTTGTCCTGTTCTTGGCTGAGCTACCAGCCACATGCAAGATGAGCCAAGATACTTTGTCTCTTTGGACTACAGTTTGACTGTCTGTAAAATGGTTGGTTGTGGTCTTTGTAAAGCATTTCAAGATTCACAGACTGTATGTTCTATAAAAGAGCAGATATTCATAGGAATCAGCATGCAAGCAACTTAAAAGCCACCAACTGTTAAAAACCATAGGCATTAAGCTCTTACTGACGTTTGGCTTCATGAGTTTTCAGTCATTTTGCCACACCATATAGGTTAAACCTAGTGTGGCTTGAGCAGTGGCCAGCAGCTCTAGGAAGTGTTGGCCTTCTCAGGCAGAGGTTTTATAGCTGATCTGCAGAGAACATGTACTGTGCTTCAGATACATTGGATCTGCAGTATGCGTGAAATAAATGTGCTGTTCCTTGAAAGAGTCAGATTCAATGCTCAGATGTGACGTATCTGATGTCATCTGTAGCCATGAACATGAACAGAAATCCCAGAAAAAGAAATCATGCTTGGAGAAGCCTGTCTGTAAGCAAACCCCAGCCAAATGCTCCACCTTCATAAATGAAAGCTATTATTTATTCTGTAGTCTGTATTTTGCCATCCAGAACTGGAGAATGTCCTCCAGGTATTGAAAAACAATGATAAATGTGCAGGAGTTAGCAAAGCTGGCTGCCGGTACACTAGCCAAGGAGTTATCTGGTGGCATCCACCAAGTAGCCCAGGAGCTCACCTACCAGTGCTTCACCCCGCTGTGGAGCAGACTGGGCCACAGAGGGCAGCACTCATATCTCACCTTCCCCTTTCCTCCAAAGCTTTGCACTGTTCAGGTGCTCCATCTGGTCACAGCTTGGGCACCTGTCATGGCCATTCCTTTCTCTGCCCAGGGGCTCAACGGCACGTGGAGGGTGGCAGCATCTCGTACGAGGGTGCAGGCAGAGCAGGGTGCGGGCAGCCCCGGAGAGCACAGCCTGCTTGCAGTGCTGCACCCGATGTCTCGCTCCATGGCAATGCTCGCCATGCCCTTGCTGCGCTGCCTTCAGATCCCACCACAGAGTCCAGTCCCAGCACTACAAAGCTGCGAAGTGAACACATCCTTTCAAAATCTGTATGACAACATTGCACAGGACCGGTCACACTGATAGTTCATTACAAAGCCCTAATATGTATTTAATGATGCTGAATTTTCTGCAATGCCAGTTGGTATTTTAATAGCCTTAATAATGGCACATATTTGTGGCATGATTACTTGCTTGTGTAACGCTCCACCTTCACAGAGCTATGCCAGCAGTGACTAACAAATGCACATTCTAGGAAATTCATCCACCTGGGGCTGATTTCTCTGAGTAAAGCTTTAACCTCAGGGAAATGGGATGTAAGCTTGGTGTGGGAGTGGGTATGGGAGAGATTTGATGCTCTTTTGGAGTTATCGATCAGCTTCCAATTTCTGCTGATGCAGAAATCAGTTTAAAAATAGATAATTCCACCTGGGCCGTTTCTGTGCCTGCTGCTGTAGACTCAGCCAGGTGCAGCAGACCTGCTGCACAAGCCAAGCTGCGGAGAGGTAGGAATCCAAGAAGGGGAGATGACAATGTGCCATCTTTCCAACAGTCTTTTCTATCCATCCTCCATATGACTAAATAAATTATTAACAAGAACAGATGAAATGAACAACATTGCCAGGTTACTATATCAGTTTTGAGGTGTCTGATGAGAGCAGCTTACCAACAACATTATATATGCAAGCACTGGGGAAAAGTAGAAAACCAGGCCTAAGATTATTTTAGGTCTTCTGTTTGGCCTTCAATGTTTTCTTTACCCAAAATACCATGCAATCGTAGTCCTCATCTATCAAGTGGGCAAGACAAAATATTAGGACTATAGACAGCAGGATCAAGAAGAAAGCTAAATTCTACAGATTGCTGCTGAGATCAGCCTCAGCCCCTGGGCAAATGCTATAACTGTATGCTATATTTATAACCAATGCTATATTTATAGCAAATGCTATTAATTGTATTGAGGCTGTTACTCTAATTATGGTTGCCAGCACCTCCAATAGGAGCCCGTACTCTGGTGATGCTGTGGACTCTTAGTGAGGACAGATGTTGGCCAGGCTTCTGCCAACTTGTTCAGGTTGGGTATTTGACTTTTGTGATCTATTTGTCACAGACGTGGACCACACACTGAGCGTCAATACCTCTACATCTTACGCAGATCGTCCTTCACTGGTGCTTTCCTTCCTGGGCCTGTTTAGGAATCTGGTGAGCATCAGAGAGCTGGTGCTAATTTTAGGCACGCTGTTACGTGAAGTAAGACCTGTTTTGACTCATAGCAGCTCCCAGGATGACATGGGTGGGACAGCAGTTTGACAGAGCCACCCAGGCTCCTTCCTTTGATTCCATGTTGATAGTCAATCCTTTGCCTTTCCCTACCCATCTGCTGAGAGAAATGATCCCAGCACACAAGTCCCATATGGTTGTATTCCCATTTCTCCCTGTTTGATGTACTTCCTCACTTCTTCCCCCTGCCCCAAAAACATGTAAGGCCATAGCACCTACTTTGAGCAGAACCTGTAACCACCACCTGGGCAGCCACTGAAACCGTAGAGACAATTTTCATTGCAAAAATTCCACCAGAAAAGCCAGGGACTAAACTGGCAGTTGAGTGCTATTTTTCACATACTGACTGAAAGTTTTTCCTATTGATTGGCAATTAGCCTGTTCTAAAACACTCAGGGTCAAATTCTCAGCTCGTGTAAATCAGAGAAGTCCCAATGAAGTCTCTGATTTATTTTCCAAATGGTTTAAAAATTCAGCAGAAGCTTTAAACTGCCAATGTTATACATCAAACAGCTGGCTAAAATTCAGAAAGACAGCACATTTTCTGTAATGATCTTTGACATTAAGTATTCCTTATGGACCAATTATAATCAATACAAATGCTAGAGAGAACATTCTGGAGTTTTTTAAAAAAATAAAACCAGAAAACTGTGGACCTGATCAACACAAGTTTGAGGAATAAGAGTCAGGATGTGGATCCAAATTTCACGTTTTGAGCCTTTGTTATCCTTTACAGATGTGTGTTAGTTATTGTAATGAATCAAAATTAAGTTTTAAGAGTCCTCCACTTCTCTTGGAGGGAAGTTTGACACTCCCATCAAAGTGACTGGAAGGATTCTGCTGGCTTTCAACGGGAGTGGACTGCATCCGTTGCGAAGCCCAATTCCCCAGCAGATGTGGGTATCGCCTATGTGCACAGCACAGTTGTTGCATTTTTGTTCCCTTTCTCTTTTCAGTTCTGCTTCTCAAAACATTCAACACACATTGCTGTCCCAGACAAATGTTCTGGTGAAACTAAATGCCTGGGAGCTGAATGGCCTTGGGAGAATTAGAGTGGTGAAGGAAGGCGAGGAAAGCTCCAGAATCTGTGTTTTCTCTGGTAACAGACAAAGACTTTGTCTTAGGAGATAAACAAACATTGCCTGGACTTGTTTCGTAACTATTGGGAAGTCTAATGTCAGGCCTGCCTCTAACATCTATATATTTTAGGTAACTTTTGTAAACCTGGTAATTCTGACTGCAATTTTTCCTGTGTTTCCTTCAGTTGCCTAATGAAGCAGAATGGGTTTGGGGCTGCTGCTCTTCAGTGTACGCATCTTATTTCTGGACATAAGTACGGCCATACTAAGCTTTCTCCATCTGCTCCACATTCTTGTGCAAGTAAGTCACTGCTACTGAAGTCTATAGTGTATAAAGATAAGACCATGATATATGTGATGTAGAGTGGTGATGTTTTGTTTTATTGGCCAGAAACTCTAATCGTTTAGATAAAGGCAAGATCAGGCTGTAAATTACGCATTTTCTTTTATCTTGTATTCTTTTAAAACATAACCAAAGCCTTTTCTGATTTTAATAGAACCAGATCCTTTTTTATAGTTAGAATACAATAAATGACAATGCAGAATATACAAAAGTGTAAGAAAATGTGTATTATTAAAATAAAAACAGTGTACTCAGAAAGTGGAGAAAAGAGTTTTACCACCTATAGAAACACCCACTTCTTCCCTCCCAGGAGTTGCAAGTAAATCTTTTGTATTCATGTTGCCTTAACTGAATGCTAGTTAAGTCTGTGTTGCTTTCTAATAAAGAGTGATTTTTCTTGGTAGCAGAGGTGGGTAGTAGTCTTTGCTTAGAGATCCAGCCTTTAAAACTAAGGACTTTTCACTAAATGCACAGCTGCCATCTCTCCTCCCACTCTCTGGGAGAAACCAGCCAGTGCCCCGTTTAACACAGATGGCTCTGATGGATGCAGTGATGATGAGGAAAGCCTTCACCACAGTGCAGTGATCTCTTCAATGACCTGTGCCTGAAGATTTGGAAAAAGGCTAGGCTTTGCTGAAGAGCAAATTCCCCATGCAGCAGCAAACTTCAGAGCTGCTCCAGCTCTAAACAAATCTGCACAGAATCAGTGCCCAAGCCTTTGCTAACCAGATCCAGTGACGGTTAAAGAAAGAACCATGCTTTCCGCAGTCACGTAGAATGATAGAATCATAGAAAGGTTTAAGTTGGAAAGCACCTTAAAGATCATCTAGTTCCATTGGCAGGGACACCTTCCACTAGACCAAGTTGCCGTCCAACCTGGCCTTAAATACTTCCAGGCATGGGACATCTACCACTTCTCTGGGCAACCTGTTCCAGTGCCTCACCACTCTCACAGCAAGGAATTTCTTCCTTATATCTAATCTAAACCTACCCTCTTTCTGTTTAAAGCCATTTCCCCTTGTCCTATCACTCCATGCCCTTGTAAAAAGTCCCTGTCTATCGTTCTTATAAGCCCCCTTCAGGTACTGGAAGGCTGCAGTAAGGTCTTCCTGCAGCCTTCTCTTCTCCACGCTGAACAAGCCCAACTCTCTCAGCCTGTCCTTATAGGAGAGGTGTTCGAGCTCTCAGAACATTTTTGTGGCCCTCCTCTGGACCCGCTCCAACAGCTCCGTGTCTTTTCTGTGCTGAGGACTCGAGAACTGGATGCAGTACTCCAGGTGGGGTCTGCAGGTGTAACTGCAGCCAGTCCTGACAGATTTCAACATAATCTTGCTTGTCTGCTGAGAGAAAATCCTTACAGAAACACGGATTTCAGGAAGAGCTAATAGGCTTCTGGTTTCAAGAATTACTGTTTACCCAGAATCCTAGCAGAAAATAGATTGATTGCCATCATTAAGACATATGGGTTTGCTATCCCTGGAATAGCTGAGCTCTGACTTTCTGTTCAGGAGGGTTACCTTTGCTTTATAGAGAGGCATGGGCTGAACATGAAGCTTGTTTGAATAAGGATCTGCAACATTTTTTTTTTTGATAGGATGGTGGTGTGACACTTCTGTCAAAACAAGGAAAGATCTTGAATCGAAATGTCCTGCCGCATGTGTTAATAGGTGATTGTCAGCTGTCCTAGTTCATACGCTATTACTCGTTTCCCACTCTTTCAAAACGTGTTTGTAGGCAAAACACATACACAAATTCCCAAAGAATAAGAACAGAAGTGTGTAAAAACAGTTAATATTTCACTTGTAAATACTAAGGAAGTTATGTGTAGCCAAGACTTCATTTTCTGTAGGCATTTTGTAGGGTATACCAGTCTGTGAAAAGTGATCTGAGTAAGCAACCCCATTGACTAAGTTCACATAACAGATGAAAGCCACAATACCTCTGAATGTGCTTTGAATCTTTTTTTTAAAGATGGGCCTGTTCGGAAAACCCTACATTAAAGTGGGAGTCCAGTAGAAAATTCAGGTACTAATTCAGCAGGTTAGGGTTCAAGATAAATTAAGATTTAAATGTAATTCTGTAATTTTCAGAAAATGACATACCTTAGACTTCCACCACTGGAGCGCAAAGTGGAAGTATATGCAAAAATATACAAAAGATCTGTAATTTGTTCCATTATTCTCAATACAATGACAGTGATGATTAAATTATTCAATATAAGCATAAAGTAATCTGTCATTATTAGTATAGTGTCAGAGAGTGCTAGGACACAGATAGGTAGTTATTCTTTAATTCCTTCTACGTGAAAAGAAGAATAATAGAAACAAACTCGTAACTATTAATCTGACTCATTAAATGTACTTAGGAGCCCTATTCCCATCACTTTCAATCAGAACACAATTAAAAATGAATGTGCAATGCAATCTTTACAGTGTTTAAAATGCTCTGTTTCATAGTGTAATTGCTATGAGTCTAACCATCATTTCAGGGAGTTAGTCACCTGAATTATCCCAAGGCAAATCTATTTTGCACTTGACTGTCAAACTGATTTGCAGCAAAGCCCCAGCCTGGGATTAAGATCAACATCCAAGACATCTGGAGCTGGCTGAGTGGTAAAGAAAAATTCCTGTCTGTAAGATCAAGCAGCAGAAATGGGCAAGAAGGTGCAGCATTACCCTTCAGCTGCCTCGAGGGTAACTGGAGGAAAATAGTTTAGTACCAAATAAGTTCGCATAATTGAGACAAGGGTTGCCTACACCAGATTAGAATTTCTGGTTTAATTTGAACCACTAACTTAACCTTGCTGTCACTTGGATCTGTACCTCCTAACTGGCTACACATGCTTATGAGGTTTGCCTGATTGGATCTAGATGAAGGAACAAGGCCATGAATTTTACAGCCACTTCATGGTTATGACTGCAACCAGGTGCCAGTTTCAAACATCTGTCCTTTGCCAGGATGGCAGTAAATAGAAGCAAAAAGAGAAGACACGTTTATCAACATAAAGGCAGTGGGGATTTTGGTACAGCATGTAATACCAGAGAATACTACACATAGAGGTTCCAAATTATCTGAAATTTGTAGTTAGTGTCTGATTTCAGATTTCAAAGTGACTTATGGAAGAGCCTGGGAGGGCGATCAGCAGGCAATGTCAGAGCAGTTTTCCTTATATCCTGTTCTCATTCACAACTACAAAACCATTTCAATAACCTTGGTTGCCTCTACTAAAAGACTAGATGTACTGAAAATTGTACACAGTTTCAATTATTAGTGAGATAAATGCAGATTTTTAGCTGACTGTTAGTTAAGCTTTTGGCTAGGTGAAAGAATGTTTAAGGTTATTCTCATACCTTATACAAATAAATATTGTTAAATACTAAATCTTATGGGATATTTATTGGTTATCTAAATGCTTAGTAGCTTATCAAAACCTTTAACAACGTAGATAATAAGCTCTTTTAGATGCTTTTTAGATATCTTTGGTGTGTAAGTGCCTACACAAGCTTCTTCAAAACTTGTTTTTGCTAGTAATGCATGCCTTCTGACCTATTTTAGGAATGTTCTAGCATGGAAGAGGTACCCATACAGGTCTCAAGATCAGTGTGGTGTAATTCCCTAAGAGGCATCCCGGCTTCATGCAAGGCCTATTGAAACCAAGGGAAGCATACTATTGACCTTCATGTGGCTTTGGGTCAGACCATCAAAAGCACTGACTGAAATATTTCTGTGCTTATCAGCTTTCCTCTGATCTTTAGTTTCATACATTGTTATTTTCACATGATATTACTATGGCCTCTCAAAACATGAAAGGAAGAATCATAATTTGTAGTATAATAAGAGAAGATATGTTTATTATACTTAAAAGCATCCATTCTCATAAATTTACAGAGATTAGTTAATTTTATCACTACCATTTACTAGGCATAATAACATGAAATGATCTCAGATCCTCTGCAGGGAAAAAGCCTACAGCTACAGTAATATTTTCCACCATCAGTTTTATCATGACATGCTGCATTACATTCTGCATACCATGTGCAACAGTTTTAATCATGCATCTGCTGAGACCCCAGGGACAGGTTCTCAGGCCTGTTTAGGTGCCTAACTCCTACTGAAATCCATCAAATAATTTAGTCACCATAACACTCAGTTTTGGCATGCCTAAATCTTAAGGGTATAGACACCAGAGAGGAACCCACAGTTTGAAGTTTAAGCAGTCTAATTCCTTCTAGGATACTCCATGCCAGTTAGATCCCAGGAAATAAATTTACTAATACCAGCACATCAGTCAAGGATTGTGAAACATAGCCAACAGAAAACATAAATTGAAGAAAACAGAAATCGAGAAAATTATAAAACTGGAAATCAGAAATACTTCTCACAGGAGAACAAGGGAGAGGTGGTTTGATCTTAGAAGTGCAGCTGATAGGAATCTACACCAGATCTCACACAGCCTGAGACTCCAGCTTCACAAGGAGAGGGATGCTAGCAAAGGAGTCAGAAGGAGCACCTGGTTCAGCTTTCCCCATGAGACAAGACTCTGCATGTGGGGTACCCTGCTGTGGGGGGTAACCTGCTGTGGTTTGGGAGGTCATCACTGTGCCATGCTGCAGGTCGTCACTGGCACACTGGAGATTTTGGCTACTTCATCCTCACAAAATCATCTGGCCTGCCAATACTGTCACGAGAGAGAGAGACTGAAATGTCTGAAGGCCCAGAGTTTTGTTGTAGTTGCCTATGCTTTGTTGCATACCTACCTGCGCTGCAATAACTAAGAATTACACTTCTCTGTGTAACCTGGATTTTGAGGTCTTTCTCTGAATGCAGAATAGCAGGAGAGCACTTGAAATGTTATTTGAGTCTATGGGAAAAAAACAACCCTTCTTTCTCTCAGTGGAAGGAAGCAATATGACGAAGCCAGTTTGTGCTTTGATAAAAAGCTATTGTACCTCTGCCTAAAGAGGAAGCGTGGCCCAGATCCAAACTACGGTTTACGTGGCTGGCTTGACACTGAGGAGAAACATAGGGCCCTCTGACCAAAACCAGCATCTGCAGCAATGTCTGCCCAAGTTCTATTTACGTCAAAACCAGCTAAACCCCACTGTACCTAATGTGGTCCTCAGGAGGTGCCCTCCCCCTTAACGTGTTAGCTTCTAATGTAGTTGTCCCACTTCAGTGGATATACTGGGTGGGAGAAAACTGGGCCTGCGCACCTGGACCATGTTTGGGTACCAAGAAATATCATAACATTTATATAAGATGCATTAATATATTACAGACAGTTGCTAATTTAACACATTCGCAGAAGAGTTTGAAATTTTATTTTATAAAAAGCTGGTTCTCATTCCCATTGTTTAGTTACTATGAGCAGTAAGATGTGAAGACAGTAAGAAGGGTCAAAACTAACATCTAACCCAGTGCCACTCGGAGAACATTAAGAGACGTTTTGTTTCCTATTAGGATGTACTTCAGTCCTACAGTATAAGGAGAATGTCAGATGAATAATTTTTAAACCTTTCCCTTGAAAAATCCACCACAATCGGCACTGATTTTAACAAACTCCTTTTTTTTTCTGAGAAAGCCATTCCATCAAAAAAAATTCAACCAGAATATCTCTAGTTTTCTTTCCTATAAAAATATGCTTTAGAAAAATTTTCAGGGATCTCTTTAATTTGTTTTTTGAAAGAAGTAGTCTGAATTTCATTTATATTTTCTTATTTTAAAGGCAGATCATTCTAAACTCAATTTATTTCTTATTGATTGGCTGTGGTTTAGTCACAGTCTCCCCTAACTTAAATGGATTTTAAAATATTTCTTTCTACAAAGGACTTCTGTCAAAAAAATTAATGGAAGTTTTTCTTACTTGCCTTCAAGAGCTCTATTAACATAGTGTTTGTTCACCTTACAATCATTTGTTTAACATAGTTATTATAGCAATAACTCACTGAGGCTGTATATGAGGATAATAGCATATGTTTGAAGAACAAAAAGCTGCTAGGAGTTGCAAAATCACAAAGGTCTAAGCCTGATAGTATCTTTAAGGTTGTGGGACAAAAGGAATAATGGAGGCCAGTGGGAGTTGGATAGTATGTTTCTTGTTTGCCTGGGTCAAATAGAAAAAAGCAGGAAGCTCAGCACAGGCCTCATAGGTCCCTTATTTGTCTTCTGGCTATTTGTCTATTCTTTTTCTAGCTACAGAGATTCTAATACAAAGCCACAATTATTTCACATATGTATTATGTGTGTGCATATTTTAGTGTATATTATTAATAACCAAATGGTTTGTAATTGTTTCACCCAAGTAAATTCTCTTTCGAGAATACTTCACCCCTGGGAAGATGGAAAGCTGAGAAGCTGGAGGTTTGACAGAGTGCTCTGGAGACACGCCAGGTATGCTTTCTGCTCATGGTCACCTCTAGAAGAGCATTCTTCTCCCTGCTGACTGGAAGGAGGGCCCTGGGAGCCTTTTCAACCCCTCCAGAGGACAGATCTTACAATGGCAGTTGGGACATAAATAAGTTTCTTGTCAAAGATGATAAACTTGCCTGATCCTTGTTGATTGCATCTCTGTAATAGCCATGGGGTGCTTTCATTAGCTTTAAATTTAAAAGTCATTGGCATATTGTCCTAGATTCAGGATGGAAGTAGACCTGGCTGAGATGGAGTTCCTGCTCCCAGCACTATTTATTACTTTTATTTTGAATAGTCATGGCATAAAAAAACTACAGGGAGACTCTTTGTTCTTGGGTTAGAATATATGCATTCCTTTCTCAGTAAATATGCTAATCAACAGAGCACCGCTTGTGCTTTTTTTCCTGATCTCCTGACTCTTTCATTCCTTTCTACCTAGTGTAGGGCTCAAAGAATGACCATCTCCTTCACGTGTGACATGAAAGAGGAAAACATGGACTTTAATTCACTGAAATGGAAAAGAAACTAGAAACCTCCCCCACATCTTCCATTTTCTGGGAGAATGCTCTATCCAGCATGCTGTCTAGTAAGAGGCAGATATGGGTAGACTGTTCCTCTCTTTACAAAGGGAAAACTTGAAACTCACACAATTTTTTTCCAGTAGTAGCAGGCATGTGCTGTCCTGGATGGGCTGTCAGCCAGGCAGAAACCTGGCCTCTAGCCTCCTAAGCAGCCTAATCTCAGAAGACAGGATCAAGACATGTTCCTGTGGCCTGTGTGCCTTTGACTCAGCCTTCAAGGTGCCCCACTCTCTCCATGCCTGATGGGCATTACGCCTCAGGGCACAGCTGCAGAGTTTGGGTTACATCAGGGACCGTGACATGTCCAGTCCCCAGCTGCAGAGCATGTGAGACTTTTTGTTGGATCCACTCTACCATCACTCTCGACTGACTGAAACCAGCCCTTTGACTAAGCAGCAGTTAGCAAAGGCCTAGCAAAGGCAAAGGAAGCAGCCACAGAATCATAGAGTCACAGAATCACAGAATGGTAGGGGTTGGAAGGGACCTCTGTGGGTCATCTAGTCATCTAGAAACTCTTCCTCATGTTCAGACGGAACTTCCTATGCCTCAGTTTGTGCCCATTGCCCCTTGTCCTGTCGCTGGGCACCACTGAAAAGAGCTTGGCCCCATCCTCCTGACACCCACCCTTCAGATATAAATTTATAAGTATATATTAGGTCCCCTCGCAGCCTTCTCTTCTTCAGGCTGAACAAGCCCAGCTCCCTCAGCCTCTCCTCATAGGAGAGATGTTCCAGTCCCCTCACCATCCTTGTAGCCCTCTGCTGGACTCTCT
>Ga0065711_1047318_pt1 | contig 12400 bp, 15 predicted proteins | sample Hoacrofraction12_FD_59098 | JGI IMG/M metagenome (GOLD analysis project Ga0065711, IMG submission 59098) | Hoatzin crop microbial communities from Cojedes, Venezuela - Epithelial fraction 12 v2 (version 2) | ecosystem: Host-associated > Birds > Digestive system > Esophagus > Crop | place... | reverse complement strand
GGGGGACAGCATGGGGGCTGAACCGGGGGTGGTCGACGCTGGGGAAATGGGGGAGAACTTGGAAGGAGACGGAGCCCGTGGCAGGGGGGACGTGTCTGTGGGGGGCGTGGGGGAGCCCCGAGTGGGGGCATCTGTGTGGGGTGAGGTGACAGTCCGAGGGGGGGTGAATGTCAGCTCCGGGGGCACACAGATGGTGATGTCGGGTGGGAGCTCGGGGTCTGGCTGCGGCCCCTCCTCGCGGGGCACAGGGGGCTGGAGGGCCCCGGGGGGGACGCCCGCCTGCACCGCCCCATCTGCCTTCTGCGCTGCTCCCTTGTGCTTGCGGGGCGGCGTGGTGGGGGGTGCTCCCGTGGCCGGCGGCTCCAACTGCCCCACGGGCGTCTGGGTCGACCGACTGGAAGCCACCTTCTCGGGGACGGGGACAGGGATGGCGATATCCTTGGCTGGGGCAGCTTGGGCATCTGCGGGGAGCAAAGGGAGGTTTGAGCCAGGCAGGGGGAGGCCAGCAGCAGGGTGGCAGCAGCTCCCTGTTCCCCAAATCCCTGAGGGGGAGATGCCCCGGGACTCGAGGACCCCCAGAGCATCCCAGAGGCCGCAGCCCCACGGCTGCCCCACAGCCCGCGGGACAGGGCTCGCTCACCCGTCACCTCGAGGTGCACCTTCGCGGAGGGGGTGCTGTAGGGCCCCTGCCCGGCCTTGTTGACACAGGCCACCCGAAACCTGGCAGCGCTCCCGGGGGGCAGCTCCGTCACGTTGAAGTAGCAGTCGGCGATGCCGGTGCTGATGATCTTCCATTCGTGCTCCCCTGCCGGTGCGGGGGCAAGGTGAGGCGGGGGCACCCCCCTCTCCCCACCCCTGACTCGGGATCCTGCCGAGCCCCAGGGGACAGCGAGGACATTGGGCACTTTTGCCTTGGCTTGGTGTCCCCGGGTGAGCCCATCTTTCCAGCTGCGGCTCCCCGGGGAGGGCAGGCAGCCCCCCGTACCGTCCAGCCTGCGCTCCAGCGTGTAGGTGCAGGGGGCTTTGCTCTCCGCCGGCTTCCACAGCACCAGCACTGTGTTCTTGTACTTCTGGGGGATCTCCGGGGTGCCCGGCCGCCCAGGGAGCCCTGTGAGGGACAGAGAAGGTGGGCTGGGTGCCCAGCCAGGGGTAGGGCAGAGCTGCTGCAGGGCCAGGGCAGCACAACACGTGGGCTTGGAGATGCTGGAGGTGCCTGTGCAAAACCAATCCGTCCGCCCTCAAAAGGCTCGGTCTCTTGGAGATGCGGAGGGCAGAGCCCAAGCAACCTGCTCCAAGCGGTCCCCAGCCCCGGGGTGCGTGCCCGGCGTGTGCTCTCTCCCTGTGGGGCAGCCCCTCTGTCCCTCGAGGTCCCCCCCGCCGCACACTTACGTGCCACAGCCAGCGTGCAGGAGCTGATGGCCGTGCCCAGGGCATTGGCGGCCGCACACTCGTACAGCCCCGCGTCCTTCCTGGAGACCTTGGCGATGGTGAGCATCTGCCGGCCGTCCTTGCAGGAGACGACGTTCAGCGCGCTGTCCGGCTGCAGGGACCTCTTGTCTGCGGCAGGGAGCAAAGGAGAGGGGTGCTACAGTGCTTCCCCCCTCTGCCCCTGGCACTCACCCACCGGGGCAGCAGGCAGCCCCCCACCTTTCATCCAGACGATCCTGGGGGTCGGGCTGCCGGCGGGCAGGCAGCAGAGGGTCAGCGCCTCGCCCTCCAGCAGCACCTGGTCCTTCAACTTGATGTGGAAAACGGGGGGGAAATCTGGAAAGCAGAGCGGGGCTCAGGCTGGGGCAGCGGCGGGCCCCCGCCGTCCCACCCCGGGGTGGCACCTACCCGACTCGCTGGGCGCGTGCGGCCGGCCGGCGGCGGGTCCCTCCTCCCGCAGCAGGCTGGGAGGGACGCCGGGCTGCGAGGCCCCCTTCTCCTTCCTGCCCCGCGGCAGCCCCCAGCGCTCCCAGCGGGACCGCTTCTGGCTCTCACCCCCACCTGCGGGCACCCAGGGTGGCTGAGAGCGGGGTCCAGCCGGGGCGGCCATGCCCACCGCGCCCAGGGCGGCCGGGACACAGGGTGCCGGTGGGACCCCCCATCGCCGCTCACCTTTGGCAGAGGTGGAGGAGCGGGTGCTGCCCTCCGAGCGCAGGGACTCAGAGGAGGGTGCGGGTGCCGGGGGGGGCCCTGGCCGCAGGCTGTCCCCCTCGGAGCTGGCGCGGCGGAGCTCCCCGGGCCCCTCGCCCTCCGGCCGCTCGTCCGACAGGCTGCGGAGCCGCGCAGAGACCCGCTCCACCGTGGCGCTGATCTTCCTCCGCACGGCCACCACCGGTGACTCGCCCTCCCCGCCGACCGCCGGCTCCGACTTGAGGCTCTCCGAGTCCCTCCGCTCCTTGGAGCCACCCAAGGCCAGGCTCCAGGAGAAGCGGCGCCCACCGGACGGGGTCTCGCCACCCCCATCCTCCCCCCTGCTCTTCTTCCTCTCGGCAGGTGGGGTCCGCTTGAGGAGCACGGACATCCTCCGGAGGAAGCTCCTGTCCTTCTCCACCTCGTGCAGGTCCTGCACCGACTTGGACTTGGCCGCCAGCCCCGCGGGCCGGTCCCTGCGCAGCTCCAGGGGCACGCCGGCCGGCGTGGGACGGTAGATGCCCTCGTCGGGGGCCGGGGGACCAGCCAGGTGCCGGTCCTCGGAGCGGGAGCGGGTGAGGAGCTTCAGCCCCCGGGTGAGCGACGACTCCCGGCCCCGCTTGAACTTGGCTTCAAAGACCTCCTCGGAGTCAATGTCCTGGATGAGCAGGGAGCTGGAAGAGCCGTCGGGCTTCGCCTCCCTCCTGGATGCCGGTGCTGGTGCTGGCGCGGGGGGCTCGGCAGGGGTGGCCGGCGGGGGCTGAGGGGCTTCCTCAGCGGCTGGCTCCCCGCCTCGCACGGCTCCCATGGCTTGCATGACCTTGGCGTAGGAAGATGTTTTGGGGGCTTGGGTGCTGGGAGTCAGGGGCTGCAGCGGGGCGGGTGCTGCCATCCTAGTGGCCCCCACCCCACCGGCTGCAGCAGCCTTGGTGGGTGCCTTTTCCTCCTGCTCCCCAGCCGTGGGCTTCTTCCTCGTGCTGGTGGCGGCCGTGCTGGCCCCGGGCTGGCCACGCTCCTCGGGGACGCACCTCCTCCCCAGGGCAGCCTTGTTGGTGGTGGGGGCTCGGGGGACGGCAGTCTCCACCACGGCGGGGGTCAGCGGGCCAGGGGTGTCCAGCAGCGCTGGGGACCGGGCGTCGGAGAGGGCCGAGAGCGACGGGGACTCCTTGAGGCGCTGGGCCTCCAGGCAGGCCACCGGGATCTCCAGGGGCGCGCCGGAGCGGCGGTGCCGGACGACGGGCTCGGCGTCGCCGTGGCTGAAGGAGCTGCTCTTCTGCAGCCGGTGCTCGGCGGGGAGGAGGCGCGGCGAGGTGGCCTCGCTGGAGGCCGCCCGCACCAGCCGCGGCACCGCCGGCGGCTCCAACCGCGTCGGCCGCGGGACCTTCTTGTCAGGGCCGACCCCCAGGGTCTCCAGGAGGGGACCCCGCAGGCCGCTGACCTTGCCGTCCCCGGGGCCACCCCGCAGCAGCCGCTGGCGCATCAGCTCCAGGCGCTGGGCGTGATCGTCCTCCCCCCAGGCCCCCTTCCTCCGCGGCAGCTCCATGGAGGCCGCCTTGGCCAGGGCCCGACGGGGGTCCTGGCTCACCTCGGCCCCCTCGTCGGTCCCCGGGGGCTGGCGGAGCAGCAGGGCACTGTCAGCCGAGCCGCCCCTCTTCAGCTCTCCCCGCCGGGCGCTCCCCGGGGACTCCAGGCTGGAGCCCTTCCGCATGGCTTTGCGGGGGTACTCCGGCCGCTTCTGGTCTTCAGGGGCTTCTTCGTCGGAGGAGCCAGGTGCCTCCGCCTCCACACACGGCCGCCGCGGGCCGGCACCCCTCGGTCGCTTCCCTGGGGCCACCCCGGGCTTCCCCGCACCCTGGCTCTGCCACTCCATGGCGGAGACGTCCCCCGTCGTGACCCCCTCCAGCCGTGGCCCCTCGGGTGGCCCAATGGCCTCGTCATCCGTGGGGATCTCGTTGAGCGACATGCGGGAGCCGGAGAACTCCACCTGGTGAGGCATGGGGATGAAGGGCAGCTCGTCCAGGTCATCCGAGTCCGAGGAGGACGACAGCGCCGGCAACTCCTTGAGGTGCCGGGGCACAGCGATGGAGAGGTGGTTGGACGTGTCCTCCAGCAGCTCCGGGATCGGCCGCAGCACCATGTTGCACTTGTAGCTGATCTGCGAGCGCTGCAGCCAGTGGGGAGGGATGGATCAGGCCCAGATGGGTGGTGTGGCATCATCCCACCTGGTGCATGTCACCTCACGCTGCCCAGGCCATGTCACCCCATCCTGCCCAGCATACATCACCCCACTCTGCTCCCCCCCTGCCCCAGCTCCTGCGTTCACCTGCCATTTCCGACGGGAGAGGAAGAGCTTTAGGTGGTCGGTGCTGATGACCTTCCCCTTGGCCAGCGTCTGCAGGGCGAGGGGACAGCAGTGTCCCACGGAGCCTGCAGCAGGCTCAGGGGAACCCCGCTGCCGCCGGGCGCTGCGTCCCTCTCCGGGCTCACCTTGAACCAGGGATGCTCCAGGGTCTGCTCCGCGTTGGGTCTCCTGTGAACCAACACCGCTGGGTGAGAACTGGGGGCTGGGGGGCTTGGCCAGCCCAGGGAAGGGCAAGAGGGTCTGGCTGCCCTTGGGCATCCCGACGCACATGGGTCTGCACCCTCCCTCGAGCACCAGGCTCACGCCGGAGAGCCGGGGACACCGCAGCACTCACAGCCTGTCGTTCACCAGCACTTTGATGACGAAGCCCTTGGCTTCCCGGGTGAGCCCCTGGAACATCCTCTCCTCGAAGGCCACGTTGTAATTGCGGATGTTCATCAACGTGGTCTTGTCATTCTCCCCCACGAAGGGGGAGATCCCTGTCAGGCTGCCAAGGAGGAGGCACTGTCATCGGGCTGAGGGGACGTGGGGAACAGCATGGCAAGCGCAGGGGGGACCGAGGATGGGACCCCAGACCCCAGCCCCGGTGCCACGGGGAGGGCAGAGCCCAGGGAGAAGGCTGAGTCTGCAAGGAGCGACATGCATGGCCGCAGCCCCAGTACAGCAACTGCCAAGGGGGCGGGAAGGGGGTCCCTCCCGTGGGGTCCCACCGGGGCACTTACCAGAGGTAGGCGATGACCCCCACGGGCCTGCGGAGAGGAAAGCACGGTTACCGCTCAGCACGAGCCCCCCGGGGCACCCAGCCCCTCCGGGCACAGCGGGCAGCCCACCGTCCCCCCCGGGGCCATCCTTACCAGACGTCAGTGACACTGGAGACGGGGCTCTGGTTGACGATCTCGGGGCCCACGAACTCGGGGGTGCCGTACTTGCAGTACTGCGGCTCATCGGGCGTCAGCTCCTGCGCGTTGCCGAAGTCGCAGATCCGGACCTGCTCGCTGCTCGAATCCGCCATCAGGAGGTTTTCTGGCTACAGGACAAGGTGGGGCGGAGGGGAGCTTGGCAGGGGGCAGGGGCTCCCCCCGGGGAAGGGATGTCCCCCCTCAGCAGAACCGAGTCCCCCGCGGTGTGGCAGGAGCCCACCCGTGCGGGCGCGGGGTGGGAGGGAGTGGGAGACTCCCGCACTCACTTTGATGTCCAGATGCAGGACGTGGTGCTGGTGCAGGTAGCAGATCCCCTCCAGGACCTGCCGCATGTAGGACCGGACCTGCGAGAGAGCAGAGGGAAGGTGGGTGCCCCGATATGTGGGGTAGAGGAGGGGGCTGGCTGCAGCTCCCTTTGTAGCCTGGTACAACGAGTGTTACATGTCCCTGGGCTGGGACAGACCCCAGTGTCCCCAGGCTCTCTCCATCCCCCATCCCTTTGACACTCCAGGGTTCACCCACCTCGGACTCGCACACTGAGGGCTTCCTCGCCATCCTGTCCAGCAGCTCCTCCTCGGCGCAGCTGGGCCCCAGTCAAGGAGCACAGAAGCTCCATTCCCCACCATGCCCTGCGCTCTCCTGATGCCCAGCTCCTCCACACCCACTCTGCCCACCTGTCCCCCCCCAGAAGCCTCCCTCCATCCTGCATGCCACGTGCTCCCGGAGCAGTGCCTGAAGGATACAGCTCCATGACCATGATGACGGCGTTCTTCTTCTCAAAGGCGTCGTGGAAGAAGACAATGCGCTCGTGGTCCAGCTGCGAGAGGATGTGCAGCTCCCGGCGCGCTGACTGCTTGGCCTTGGTCCTCCCAGGGACGAACTTGGCTGCAAAGTCCAGGCGGGTGCTCTTCTCCGTCACCCTCCGCAGGTAGGAGAAAGCCCCCCTGCAATGCAGCGATGGGGGCAAGGGAGGGATGAGAAGGTGGTGGAGCAGGAGACCTCCCCTTCCCTGAGACCACAGACCCGGCTTTGCTCCAGCCATCCCAACACCCCTCCCTGAGTCAGCACCAGGGCGTCCAAGCATGGCTGAGAGCAGCCCCAGCCCCAGATCCCATCAGGATCTGGCGTGCCATGGAGCTCAGCCCCAGGGGACAGAGCCCCAGGGTGCAGCCTGGTTCCAGCACCCCTGCCCCTGCGGCACCCAAGGTGCACCCAAGGTACCTCCCGATCTCCTCGTGCACGTCGTAGTAGTCGGTCAGGCGTCGTGCCTTGTGCAGTGCCTCCTCCTCCATGGCGGCATCAGCAGCGGGCTGGGCTGGGGGAAGGAAAGGTGCTGGTGGAGGGCAAGCTGGGCACCCAGGCTCTGCCCCCCGGGGCCGCAGGGCTGGCCGGCCATACCTGCCCGCACCACCAGCTCTGCCTTGCAGGAGATCTCCCCAGCCAGGTTCTTGGCCGTGCAGGTGTAGACGCCGCTGTCAGGCTTGGTGGCGCCCAGCACCACCAGTGAGCACTCGTTGTCCTCATACACGAAGCTCAGGTGGCTGCTCTCCTCCAGCAGCTGCCCATCCTGGGGGTGGCAGGGACATCAGGGAGGTCCCGTCCCGTCCCCGACCAGCTCCCACCGCCCTTTCCCCGTGGGTGGGGCGTGGGTCACGTCCTGCATCACCACGGGTGAACACAAGCCCAAAGCCCCCACGCAGCAACCCAGGTGAAGCAGTGGGCAGTGTGGGTCTGGGAGGGCTGTGGGTCAGGAAGGGAGTGGCGGGGTCCCAGCCCACCTTGTACCACATGATGTCCGGCAGCGGTTTGCCCTCCACCACCACGGCGAAGCGCGGCGTCTCCCCTTCCTGGGCATCGATGTCCTCCATGATGGACTCAAAGCGTGGTGCCTCTGCCAAGAGACGGGGCATGGGGCACCACGGGGCAGTGCCACTGGCACTGGTGTACGGCTGTGGGGCACCGCAAGGACGTGCCAGCCCATGGCATAGGGGCATGGAGCGCCATGGGGCAGTGCCACCCCACTGTACATGGGAGTGGGACACTACGGGGCAGGCCACCATAGGCACGTTCCTGCAGCACCATGGGGCAGCCACCCACTGGTGTGGGGCACCATGGGGCAGTGCCATTCATGGCACACGGGCACAGGGCGCTGTGGGGTTGCATCTCCCCATTATGTATGGATGTGGGCTACTGCAGGGCAGTGCCACCAGTGACCCCTCTGTGGGGCATTGTGGAGATGTCCCCCATGGCTCTTGGCCACAAAGCACTGTGGGGCAGCGTCACCCCATTAACACATAGGTATGGGACACCCTGCAGCAGTGCCACCCACGGCACATAGCTAAGGGACACCATAGGGCAGTGCCACCCCATGCACATGCTCGTGGGGCACAAGGGACACTTCTGCCCGAGTCAGATCTGGGTACAGGACACCGGGCAGCACCACCAACACGTGGTTCATGGGTTTTCAGCCCCATGGCGCATTGCCACCCTTCAGAGCATCATGCCCATGGCATACGAGCATGGACCGCTGAGGAGCAGTGCCATGGGACAGGGCAGTGCCCCGCGCCCCCCATGGCACACGGGCTTGGAGCACCGTAGGGCGATGCCACGGGGGGAACCTACCTGCGAGGTGGAGGCGGAGGGTGCAGCGGGCAGTGCCGTGGCGGTTGCTCACCTCGCAGGCCAGCGGCCCCACGGCCCCCCGGCCCACGCGCAGCAGCCACAGGCAGTGCTGGTCGTCGTCCGGCATCGTCACCTCGCACGTGCCCTCCTGCTCCCCCAGCACCTGGCCGCCCCTGCGGGCACACCAGCTGCCACCTCACAGCCCCACACGCAGCCCCAGGCCCACCGCCCCATCGACAGCTCCCACCCCACAGCTCCATGGCCGCCTCCTGACCCAAAGGCAGCCCCGGCCCCCACCCCACAGCCCCCACAAACAGCTCGCACACGATTGCCAGCTCTGCCTCGTGAATGGCTCTCAACGTTTAGCACCCCACAGACAGCCCGTCCCCCTAAAAAAGCCCTCCCCCGTGCAGCTCTGCACAGCCCTGGAGGTCACCCTTCGCTCCAGCAAAGGACCCCCACCCACCACAGGCTGCACGGGGAGCTGGTGCAGGAGCCCCTCTTTGTGCACCCTTTGTGTGAGGTGATGCTGGGCGCAGGACACAGCGCCACGTCCTACCTCTTCCAGGTGACAGTGGCCTCCACATGATTGATGGTGATGGTGATGGACGCTGGCTGACCCTCCACCACGTACACCACATCTGGCTTGTCCAGGATGACCGGGGCCTCTTCCAGGTAGGGACCTGCCACACACATTGTCACCACCACCTCCGGACCCCACATCACCCAGCCCTGCAGAGCTTACTACCCCACCGGGGACAGAGACCCCTCCACCACAGCCACCCGTCCCCTCCCTGCTGCCCCTCTCACCCCGGTCCAGGAGCTGCACGGGCCCCACCGGTGGGGATGGCTTGCTGTTGGTCTTGGGGGTGGAGGTGATGACGCGGAAGAGGTACTGGGCACCCTTGGTCAGCCCGTGCACTGTGTAGGTGGTGTCCTGCACACTGGCCACCAGCACCAGCCACTGCATCGTGCCCAGCACTTGCATTTGCACCACGTAGGTCACCGAGTCAGGGTCTGCAGGGGGAGCGGGTCAGCGCAGAACCCCCGGTGTCAGGCTGGCCCGTGCACCCCATCATGTCATTGCCCACCCCCTGCCCACCTCCTGCCCGGCCCCTGCCCAGCCCCAGTCCCCTCACCTATGGCGGTGTCCAGCCACTTGGGCTTGTTCCAGGTCAGCGTGATGGCTCTGCCGGTCACCGAGGCCACGGTGGGGGGCCCGTCTGGTGGGGTCGGCACCACGTCTGCATGGGGAGGCAGGCAGGAGTGTGAACATGGCCACTGCCGCAGCTCCTTGGGGCGTCTGGCTTACACCCGGGGAGATGCGGGCTGGAGGGGACGGATCGGGCCAGCGACCCTCACTGGTTCCCCCGGGGGTCTCAGCCTGGCAGCCCCCGTGGGGCTGGCGCTGCCGGCAAGTCCCACATGGGACCTGGGGGTCCAGGATGGGCCCTGACCCCGCAAGGTAAGGACTGCACAGCTCACCCAGCTTTTCGGTCAGACCTGCTGAGGTCCCCTCCAACCTGAACTGCCCTGTGATCCTACCACTCTAGGACCTTGCTACAGGGCCACCGACCCTCAGCCCTGGGGCACAGCCTGGCAGGGTGGCAGCAAGCGGCCGCGCATCCCCGCTGCTCCTTACCGGTGACGTAGAGGTGCGCGTAGCACGTGGCCTTGCCCACTTTGTTGGCGATGACGCTTTTATAGACGCCAGCATGCGCGTGGCTGACAGCCGTGAACACCAGGCGATGGACATCCTTATCTGGGCGGGGACAGGGGGACACGGGTAAGACCCCGCCAGCCAAGTGGCGCAGAGCTCCCTCGCTGCCTCATGGGGCGTGAAGGTCTGGGGGGTGATGCCTCCTCCTGGGGCGTCCCCCCCTTCCTCCGCCCTGGGCAGAGGGAGCCCAGGAGGGTGAGGAGGGCAGCGGGGAGCCCTACACTGCATCATCTTGCGGTCGTCGGTGCTGTCGATGCGGGAGCCGTTGTGGAACCAGGTGATGGAGGGGTAGGGCAGCCCAGCCACCTGGCACTCCAGCACGGCCTCCTTCGACTCCACCACATCCAGGTTGTGCAGCGGCTTCAGGAAATCGGGCATGGTGAAGCACTCTGTCTCCGTCTCCGCCTGCTCCGGCTCCTCCGGGATGGATGGCATCTTCTCCAGCTTGGAGCTGCAAAAGCCCGCACACACTCGCGGCGGGAGCATGGTGCCCCCAGCCCAGCCCCCACCCCAGGCTTCGCACAAGCACGTAGACCCCCACATACCCAGGGGGGAGCAAGCAGGGGGGAGGCAGATCCCGGAGACCCCCAACTCTTACATTTGGGAGGCAGCAGACGGCCGCGGCTCCTCCACGTAGAGCTCGGCAGAGCATTCCACATGGCCATGGGGATTCCGGGCAGTCACCGTGTACTGCCCCTCATCCTCGGTGCCCACATGCACGATGACCAGTGAGTGCAGCCCCCTGTCCCGCTGAATCCGCATGTTCTCCCCCTCCTGCACCGGCTGGCCTGCGTGGAGACACACAGCAGCGTCAGCATCAGCATCCCTCCCCCCCCAGCCGGGCACGAGCCCTCGGGTGCAGCCCCCAAGGGAAAGGAGACAGATCTCCCTGCAGGGCCCTAGGCAAGCTCTCTGGGCTTGGGGGTTACCAAAATGGGTCCAGGTGACTGCCGGGGGGGGAGTCCCACTGATCATGCAGTCGAAACGCGCCGTCCGCCCTTCCACCACGTCCACGTCCTCCAGCTTGCGGGTGAAGAGCGGCTGCACGGAGGGCTGCACCGTCAGCCGGGCGCTGCAGGTCAGCTCGTCTGCAGGGAGAGCGGGCAGGGGTGAGCCCCGCGCGGCACGCATGTGGGCAGGGCCGGAGGCAGCCCGCGACCCCCGGCCGCAGCCCCAGCAGCCAAGGTGGCTGTAGCTGGGTGTGCTGGGTGCCAGGCTCTACCCCTGCAGCGGGCAGGGTGGGTGCGCATGGGTGCAAGGTCCCCGTGCCCCGGGCTGGGGCTCTGCCCGCAGCGGAGAGCCGCTTTCCTCCCCTCGCAGCAGCGCAGATGCCAGCAGCAAGACGGGGCTGGAGGATGCCCCGTCCTCCCCTTCGGGCAAGGGGTCCCTTGGGGACAGGGCGGTGACACCGAAGCAGGCAGCGCCAGCTCATGCTGCACCCAGGGGCAGCACTGGCACCGGCGCAGGCTGGATGAGGGGGTTTGCAGCAGGGACCACTTCGCAGTGATGGTGTCATCATCCACCCCGGGCAGGGACTGACACCGTGCTCAGGCACAGCCTCACCCCCCTGCACGCAAAACTTCTGCTGCCCTCAGATCCCTCCAGGCACGCAGCCTTCTCCAGGGAGAATGATGCCGGTGCCCCCTGCACCCATCGCAGCCTGGGTTACTGCCGAGAGGCTGCCCGGGCGGGCTGGGGAGTGGGAAAGCCACCCTTGTCCGTGCCCCGCTGTGGGGACAGAGGCTGTGTACAGCATGCACAGGCACAGGGGGTGTCGGGCGCACGGGACAGTAGCTGAGTCCTGCTGCTCTTCCTCGGTTCCCACTAGTGATGGCTTGGTGGGAGCGAGTGGGCAGCCCTGACCCCCTGCCAGTTGACCCTGCCACCTCCCAGGCCAGCAGAGACGGGTCAGTACCGCAGCTGGGTGCCCGGAGGCTCTGGAGCCGGGGGACAGGAACAGCTGGGCTCCAGGGCTGCATCCAGTCAGTACAGGCATGGTGCAAATGCATCTCCCCACGTTCCTGGGAGCTGCATGCATGGCAACGGAGGAGCTGAGTGGGACATGGCTGTGGGGCTCGGGGTGCTGGAGCCTGAGGACTGATGCTCACCAGGTTTCCCAGCTGGGGAAAGCTCCCCGATTCCTGGGGCAGCAACCGCTCCCTGTCCCCCACCTCCAGCGCTCACAGCTACCTCCCAGGCATCCAGAGCTCCCCTAGGGCCAAGACCCGAGCGAGCCCCCCTCCCCGGGGGGGAGCTGCTTGACCACCGCTTACCTTTGGCCGTGCTGAGCTTGCAGGTGTAGATCCCGCTGTCGTCCTCGTGCACGGAGGTGAGCAGCAGCTTGCACTTGCGCCCGTCAAAATGCATCTTGCATTTGAGCAGGGCGGGCTGGAGCAGCCGGCCCCGGGACAGCCAGTCCACGTCCATGTCTGGCGGGCCAGCCACCAGGCACTCAAACAGTGCCAGCTCCCCCGCCCCGACCACCACGTCCTGGAGGGGAACCACGACGGCCAGGGACTGGCACTCGGGGCGAGCTGCCCGGGACCGGGGGAGAGAGAGAGAGAGAGAAAGAGAGACGCGTCTCAGCAACTGAAAAGCAACCATGAGAGGTGGCGGGGATGGAGGGGGAACACGTGCGGGGCAGGGGGTGCATGCGGG
>Ga0065711_1047317_pt1 | contig 12400 bp, 11 predicted proteins | sample Hoacrofraction12_FD_59098 | JGI IMG/M metagenome (GOLD analysis project Ga0065711, IMG submission 59098) | Hoatzin crop microbial communities from Cojedes, Venezuela - Epithelial fraction 12 v2 (version 2) | ecosystem: Host-associated > Birds > Digestive system > Esophagus > Crop | place... | reverse complement strand
GGTTGTGTGCTGATACTTTTTTTTTTTTTTTTTTTTTTAAGCCAATGACAGAGTTTTCTTTAAGTTACTTTGCATCTTAAAACTGCCTGGGGAATCTTTTCTCACTTGGGGTTTGGAAACAAATTGTGGGTCTGGCAAGTTATAAAAACAGGCCTGTAGGAGTTGGGACTTAAGCTCTGCTAGATACAGGGATTTTGCAGAACGTGGAAAGTTTTGGAAGAAAGCTCAGCCTGTGCCCCCAAGAGTTGGAGGAGGGCCTTGTGCTGTTTGTGGGTTTGGGCTGGTACTGGACTTCAGAATATGTTCTCCCTCCTCTCTCAGCTTCTGCCACTGTTGCACACTGTCCATAAAACGACAGATGCTTGAGAACAGTATTTCTTCTGCAGGTTGTTGTGTGAGCAGATAAGATGACCCATTCAAAACCATCTGATGACACTAAAGCTATGTCACATAGTTTGGTATCTGCTGTTCTCCTTTTTCAGCTATGAGACTCCAGTGTGTGAAAGCAATGCCAGATCGAAGAGCACAGAGGTTGATGATCCGTTCAAGGACAGAGAACTTCCAGGTCAGAGAGGAACAAGATACTATCTCTGCCTTCTCACCACGGGACCCTTAAGAGGCAAAGAATATTATTCAGGAGATGGGAGATTTCTCTCACCGTGCATGTTTTACCATGGGTTTTATTCTGTGTTATTTTGGATCACTTCCAGCTTCAGCAGTGAACTGGAAAAGGCTGGGAGTGCTCTGGGGGCTGGTTTATTGCCTGTCTGCCCTTCCTTGAAAACATGTCTGGGATCAGAATTTTCAGGAAAGAAACCTGGATGCCTGGAGGTCCCCTGGGGGAAGAATGGGCTCAGTAGTGAAAGTTGTTCTTCAAAGCCTGGCCAGGACAGGATCCTTTGCATTTAGCAGGGCTTTTCAGCAGCTTGATGCCCTCTGAGCAACGAAAGACAAAAGAGGTCACAGCTGGCAATTGTCAGTGGACCAGCTGGCTCCCTGGCACTGCAGGGACCAGGCAGAGCAGCGTTCCTGGTACACTAAGGTCACTTAACTAATGCTGACTGCTCACTTAGCTGGACTTTATCCCTCATTTTCTGCCTGGGACCCCCTTTATCTCCTATTGCTGCTTGTTTTATATTCTGCTTTTCCCTCCTAATGGAGTGACAAACAATAATTTACTCTTTGCCTACCTTGTTTCTGCTAGGAAGATGTGCTGGGCATATTGTTTGTGTGGCTCTTAAAAATGCTATCCTACCTGCCTGTGCTCTGGTTTTCCCTTCCCGACGCCTAAGGAGTGGAGTGAGGGGCCCTCAGTGAGAGATCAGCCGTTGCTCTCCTGGGTGGGGGCTGACTGCTTGAAAACAAGCTACAGTGGGTCCCTCTCCACCATGAGGGAGCGGCAGAGACCAGGAACTCTGCAGAAAGAGCTGGTAGCTCTGGATCCCACTTTGTTTTCTCCTGGCCCTTTCGAGGGCTAGCATAAAGTGAGTTGTCCCTAAGCAGGTTAGCACAGGAAATGAGATTTGTTCCAGATTTGCCGTCTCTGTCTCTTAATTCTCCTCCTGCTGGCTCTTGACCTCGGGGCCCGTAGCTTTCTGCTTAGCAACTCTGCCCTCAGCAGGACTCTCTTCTGTGCAGCTCCTCATTTTCACAAGTTGTGTCGAAATTTCCTATCTGCCTCCCTCTCACAATCAAATGGAATTGGCGAATTGGTTCAACTGTTACTTTGGGGGGGTGGTGAAACCAGCTAGATGATTGCATTAAGGATCATATCCTTAGGAAATCATGCGAAAATAGAATAACCTTACTTCTTTTCTTCCCCATCCCCTTCTCCCCTGGCTTTATTGCCTCTCCCTGCACTTCCCCCCTGCCTCTCCAGAACTCCGCTGTGAAAATCCTTTGCTCTTGGGCTTTTTCTTTGAGACTCTTTCTAATCTCTCAGGAAGACAGAATGGTTTCGTTTCTCTTCTCCCACCCCTTCTGTGCTGCATCTGGACAAGGGGACAGGAACTGCTTGATGCAGAAGAGGACACATGATGGTCTGTGGCTTAGTGGCCTGGTCCCAGCATCAGACTTCAGGAGAGTTCCTCTCTCAGCTCAAGCTTTTCTGTACCTGAGTAAAATTTCAGCTCTGGGCTTGGCTGGATTGGCTGGCACGATGGTTCCTGACACTGAAAATACACTTGTATCAGACTAGGAGGTGGAGGATCTGATCCTGGTTTGTCTGCCTGAGAGGTGCTGTGCTCCATGATCTTTTGATTCAGACTTGAGGCTTGTTTGATTAGCTGCTCTTCTATGCAAAAATTCTCTGGTGAGCCAAAGCTGCAGGGGGTGAGAAGGGATGTTCCCTTCTACTTTTTCTGCTCTTCTTTCTTACCAGGACTACATTTTAACAAAAAACACTGCTTCAATTTGAGACTGATCATTCCATTTCTACTCAGTTCTGTAAGGGGGACCCCATGCCTTATTCCTCCTCTGGAGGTTTGTCTGTACTTCAGTGGGCAACTGAAGCCACTACTACCCAGTGCTGCAGGCAGCATGTGCCTTGGCCTGTGTGAAGAGATCCTGCAGAGGCCAAGGTGAAGGAGATGTAAGTCTGAATCCTTGGACACCTACTCATACCCTCCTCACAAACTGTGTCCTGGCTGCGTCCACAAGTAAGCCAGAAGAAAGAAAGAAGGAAAGAAAGTGTTGCTTGCACATAGCAAATGGCAAGCTGCTAATTCCGGCAGACGGTGAGATGCTGAGGCCCCAGGGAGATGACTTCTAGCAAATGGTTTTTCAACCTTCTCATTACTGCAACAAAAAGCTCCTTTAAGTGAGTGGTCTACTCTGGCTGCCATAGCAGCTTACCCATTACAATGCTGACATTTTCTGGACCATGTGCCAAACGAGTGCTGAGGGGTGTGCGTGTGTGTAATGCACATAATATGGAGACAGCCAAGGGTCTGTTGGTTAGCTATTGCAGAGAACAGAGCCTGTAGTACTGCAAAGGAGGGAGTTTTGTCAGATCAGTTTGCAAGCTGCTTTCAGCTGTCAAGGGATCACAGTAAGTTTCTGGTGCTCTGATTGGGGTACACGTGCTTCTCCGCTTGTCCGGGAAAAGCAGGAAGGGTTGACCCTGTTATATGTTGCTAGGGGGAGGCTGTTTTCTGATGTCTGCTGCCATAATCACCTGACTAATTGGTAGTGCATGGTTCGGGGAAAGAGAAGAGGTGAGGGATGTGGTGATGGCTTCTTTGTCACATCAAGAGAAGATAATAGGATGAGAGGTGACGAGTTTTTGGACAATGGTTTTGGAGATGGCGGGTTGAAGTTAAGTATGCTCATTCCTTGGTGGCCTGGAGCAATTATTACAGTATTAACGTGGTAGTAAATGAATTATGCTTTTGCTCCTTTAAGAAGCAAGGAAATGGCATAGATTGCCTCATAAAGGTGAGGAGATGAAGAATTTCATCCCAGCTGTGTCAGAACAGGCTGGCACTGTTAAGGATAGGAGACTCTGTCAGTCTGTGGTTACGAAGGTGGGGAACTAGACGGCCTTGGGACAAGGTAATGGAAATGGTTACCAAGCTCATCTTCAGCCCGCTTTGTCCTATTTCAGCCAGCAGTGACTGGGGGTGACTACCACGTGTTGACTTAGACTGACATATTTCCCATGCAGTGTGAACATGTAAAGAACCGAATTATTGTGGTAGCTGCTGGCAGGCAACACTCTCTGTGCCTGAAGAGGAGAGCACAAGCAGCAGTCCTTGCTTTGGCCTGTGCTTTGGGAAGCTATAAACTGTCAGTTAGGAGCTCAGAAGAACCATATTTTCAGAGGAAGATGACCCAGGAGGTGATGAGTTGTTTTGTAAACTTCTCTGCAAGTGTCACCATGGGAACTCCCATCTGCCAGGCGCTTCCAGCACATCCGTGTGGTTATGCTGGTGGGGAACTGGGAGAGGCCATAAAGCTAACCACGCGGTCTTCCTGCCAGATATTGTTGATGACCCTGTGTGTGCCTGGACAAAAGCTGCAGGACAAATTGCCATGCAGAGAAACCCATTAAGGGATTCCTCTTGCCTCTCCTTAGGGACTGTGATGATGGCTGCCATGTTACAAACAAAGGAAGTTCTGGCTGATTCTTGCTGAGCTGGGGTAGGAGACCAATTTTGTGTGTTCTTGCATTAAACCTCCTCTTTTCTCTCTGCAGGCTGCCCAGAAGGGAAGAAAGTTGAATTTATTACCAGCTTACTTGATGCTCTGACTACGGACATGGTACAGGCTATTAACTCAGCAGCACCTACTGGAGGTGGGAGGTGAGTCCAGAAAGCGCTTGGGCTGAATGCCACCGAGGTGGCTGCAGAGCTCTGGCTGCCCCTGAGGTGAGGGTGTGGGGGAAAGGTGTTGCTCTGTGCTGATTTGGGTTCCTCTGGGTTGCTGGGAGAGGAGCTGCCGCTGCATCTTCAGATGCTGCTCTGTCGTGTCAGCCTAGCCCTGCCTGCCTCCTCCCACCCCTCCTCCCTGGCAGCTGCTCCACCATAAAGGTTAGTATAGCCCATTTGGAGTGTGAAATGAGAGCTCAGTGGGAGGAAGTGGCTTGTTCTTTTGTGCCCTGGTGCATGAAAAGACCTAATAAAATGCAAATGGATTGAAGGAGACCCTGTGGCCTGGTGGCTACCACGGGGAGTGAAGAATGGGAACCGAATTCTTGGCAGTACCAGTGCTGTGGTTTTGCTGTGGGGCTGGAGCCAGCCTGCGGATGAGGATAGGAGCTGTTTTTCGTGGCCCTCCCCTCTGACCAGCTGCCTGGTCATCCCTCTTGGAAGGAGCAGCAGGTCAAGCCTGTTGCAAGAGGTGGGCAGAAGTCTGCATTTCTGGGGAACTGGAGAAAAGCTGAGGTCTTGTCTCCCCCTTCTGCTCGACAACAGCAAATCCCCTTAGTGCAGCAGCCGCAATGCTGCGGCAGGACGGGCCATTGAGAATGGACTGTGATGGATTTAAAAGAGATGCTATATTGCCTTTGCTAGGGAAGACTTCTGTGGTTCTGGATTCCCCTGGCTATAAAAGGGGTCGGTACTAATTTAGCAAGCAGGGATGCTGCAATGAATAATGTGCTCGTGTTCACAGGGTCTAGAGATGGAGGTTCCTCTGCACATGTGTTACTTCTGTGGATATTGCTCCAATGTATAGAGAGTGATGTTGATCCCCTGCTTTCCCTTCTCAAAATGTAGAAGGAAGCAGTGCCATCTTTAACTACTCAAGACAAAAAACTTCCTGGGACGCATCTCTTGTGCCTCTTGGTTTCAGTGTGGATTTGTTGTGAACCCATATGGTTTTAACTGCACGTTTGGACCTTACAAATCAGACCAGTGGCTGAGTGCCTGCACACTGAATATTCTGTAACCCATTGAATTAGCAGTGTATGCCTAGCATGTCTGTATTCATATAAACAGGATGAAAAATGCCCCAAGGATGGGAAATACGTCGTTCTCTCCCAGCTGTAAGCATTCCAATGTCAATTCTGTCTAATTTGCATGGTTCAAATGTAGTGGGTAGGGGTGGTGGGAAGCCCTGGAGAGTATTTGATATTTATTTGGCATCTTTGGTACAGGGACTGAAAACCAGCCAATGTAATCATCACTCTTAAAATACAGCTTAATATAAACCAATATTGTAGAGACCAGAGATGTATGCCCCCACTGCACTTCTATAAACCAGCAGGCTTGCTTCCTAATGTTCCCCAAGTTTTGTGTATTTCTCAGCTTTCAATAGAGGCCTTTCTGGTAGATTTTTTCACTGCCCAGCTCTTCACACAGTCGTCATGTTGATTTATTTTCAGCCCCAGTGTCGGCAGCCCAGTTGCAAGGAGAAAAAGAAATCTTTTAGCAGGCTGTCCTTTGTAAGGCGAAAGACTGCTACCACCCAAATACTCTGCCTGCCCACAGCCATGGTTAGACTCGGGAAACTGCTCTGGCATAAACCTCCACGCGCATCAGCTAGGCTAAGCACATACCCCAAAGAACATGCATCAAACTTTTCCATCCCGCCATGCCATGATGGGGCCATTTATTTTGAGGGGAAAAAAAAAAAGCATTTCAAGGAATTTTGGGTACTTTAAATAAAGATTTAATCAGTACAGCTTTCATTTCACATGAGTTTGGAGAGTTCAAAAGCTGTCTCTGTGCAATGAGTCCTGCTTTCCAAGTTTCTCAAGGGGAGGAATATCCTGAGTCCTGTCTTCAGGAGTATCTCAAAATGTCTGGGTGACCTTACTTCACTTTGGCACTGGAAATGAAAGCCCTTTTCCAAGACGAAGGGGTGTTTTACCTATAGGGTTAATCATAGGGCTAATTCATTTCCAGCCTTAACAACTAACAAACTACTGGATTTATGACAGTGCTTATCCTGTATCTCCCTGGCCCAGGTTTGCTGAGAAGGTCACATTGAAAAGAAAACATAGAGGTCTGGCTATCTGATTTTTCTTAATGTCAGTCATGTCAGTTTTAATGTCTTAATGTCCATTTCCTTATTGTGAGGCAAGCTTCGCGTACCACAGGATCTTCTCTGTCTTTGCCATAATGATGGTAGAACAGGTTCTGTACTTAAACATGCACTGGTTTCCCCTGTAGCCTCTCTCCTTCTGTTCCTTTACAGTGTTCAGCATTTCATCCTCCTGGGCTTTTTTACAGTTTGAACAAATACATCCAATGATCCAAGGTAAATTTTTAACGTGTTGCCAGCAAAGCTTATGCCTGTTGCAGAGGGCAGACCAGGCAAACAGCAAGCTATACCCCCATGTCAACTAGCCCCATATGTTGTCCTATGTATTTTGATCAATCAGAGAAGCAGCAAGTAGGAGTTTTAGGGAAAGGAGGGAGTATTCTTGTCTCTTCATGGCAACAGAGATGATATTGTCATACAATATGCATCTTTAGTATCAACATTAAAATTGGGGACCAAATGCAGAGAAGAGCCTTTCCAAAGTGACAAGGGCTGAAAAAGCCTAACAGTGAGAGACTTCAGGAGCTCAACCTTCCTTAGGGAATTAAAAGAAAGAAAAAAAAGGTTGAAAGATGATTTCCTATAATCTGAGTATCTCCACAGGGACAAAAGCTCTGCAGGCTTTAATAAGAACATGATTAGCTGAATATAAACAAACTGGTGATCAAAATTTCTTTAAAGCGAGGGCAATTCTAAGGCAGAATGAAGTCATGAGGGAGGTGACAGGTTCCCTCTCTCTCAGGCTTTCATCTTAGGCCTGATGCCTTTCAGAAAGACTTGCTTTAGTCAAATCCAAGTTATGGTCCTAAGAGTAATTTGATTCACATTCTGTGAGTAGGATATACAGGAAATTGGATTATATGACCCTGCAGCCTTCAGTCTGAATCTGGATATGCAGAGTGAAAACTTCTTGCATTTGCTGAGTGTCTTCATCTTGAAGACTATTTATGCTGCAAAACTATCTGGCTTTGCAATTAACATCTATATTCACTTTGGGGGGGGTGGAGGAGCATGGGGAGAAACGATAGTGATCTGCATTTAAAATACTACATGGAGCTGTGCTAAACTGCACACTTTTTACTTTACTTGGCACACACAAAACCAATCTAGTAGCAGCGAAGTGAAGCTGTACAACTTGGATTGCTGCAGGCTATGTAAGTAAAACCTGATAAGACTTTTTTTTTTATTGGGCATGCTTAAAACAACCTTGTAATCCCTTATAGGTCTTGTCTCATTTAAGCAAGTTCAAAGCTATTGACTTTAATTGAGTTACTCTTGCTTTACTATAATGTAAATGAGACGAGAACTTCCCTTCCTTGTGGCCCTGGTTTATATTACAGCAAAATAGCCAAGTAGACTTCATTTAGACTTTTGAAACAGAAAATATCTGGTAAAATTCATTCTTAATTTTAAGTTTATGTAATAACTCCAAGGCACATCTTGTTACTGTATGTTTTCAAAGTAATTAGGGAGCGCTTGTAGGAAATTGGTTTATTAAACAGTGTTTGGTATCCTTTTTGAAAAGATGCATAGTTGAAACTGTTCGCCTGTAAATCCTATGTAATAGAGGGAGCACTTCTTAAAATTTAGATTTTGCTTTAGTACATTTTAGTCTATTTTCTAATTCGGAGATATTCATATTACACAGGGCATAAACTAAAATAGACCAACGGGGATCTCAGCCTGGGTTTCCCTGATCTGAGAAACTCTCTTTGGTCCCTGCCAATTCAGAAGTGAATTGTAGTTGCCAAAATGTGTGCACAATGGCTTGCTACAGTACCAGCAAAAATATTAATGCCCTGTGGAACTTCGGGTTAAAAGGGCGGCTTGCAACAGCCACCCTTATAGTGTAACACAGCAGCTGAGTCCCTTCATTTTACGTTGCCAATTACTCCCCATGTAATAGCCCTAAAAAGTGCTTCAGAAAATTGCCCCCAAGGTTCCCTTTCATGCTCTGGTTGAGCAGTTTGAAGCAGGCAAGCACAGCTCAGCACATCTCCAGGGTGTTCTGAAGCTGAGCCATGTTTTAATAAAGATTGACACTTTCAAACAGTGCGGGGAAGTTAATGCCCAATTCCTATTGCATTTCAATTGAAGTTGGATACCAACTTCTCTTTATGCTCCTATGGAAATTCTAACCTAATTAATGATACAGGAGAGTTCATATAAGAGAAGGATCTTTGAACAGTCAATGAAGAGTGAAGGGAGGTGATTTTTAAACCTTTTGAATAATTTATCCCACAATCTTCAGGAAAGTTCTGTTCAGAATAATGTTTCATACACAGCTTAGCCAGAGGAGAGGAAGAAATTGGACCTGTAATAGGAAGATAAGTTTTAGCTGTAGAGGAATTATGCATTCCCTGTAATGAATTTGGACTGCATGGCACCCTTTTGTTTAGTCTGAGCACAGCTTAGTTTTTTGTTGGCTTCTTGATTTTTTTGGCTACAGGAAAGGGAGAATAATAAAACAAATACAGGATCCTTTTGCAATTCCATTAGAGCGATCCGCTTTGATTCAAGCCATGTTCCACCATTACAGCTTTCAACTTTAGAATAGACAACCACAAAGAACAACAGGAGAGTAAGAAGTGGAAGCAGAGCAAGAATAATTCTGAATTTTACCTCAGTTTGTTAAACTTGTTACTTTCCACCGCTCCTCGCAGGCACCTTCATGGACATCATCAATGCTGTCATGGGCGTTGACTGGCAGGATCAGTCCTGTCATTTCTTTAGCTTCACTCTCATCCATTCTCCATTCAGCAACAGCACAAAGCAAGTATACATCCTTGCTAAATATTTTCAAGCTGTAGAAACATACAACTTTAACTCCTGTAGACATCCTGGCCACAAACATACTTTGTGTGCTAGGAGTGGATGCTGGACTAATTTTTTTTCTACTCTGTTGCTTCTGCTAGCAGCTTCCTGTCCATCAGTGTTCTTTCATCCTGAAATAGATCCCTCTGGTTTATAGTCTCTGTCTGCAGTCCAGTTAGGTGATGTTAGGCTGGTCCTACTCAGCTGCCTCAGCTGCTATTGTTCCTACATAATTTTTGTATTACAAAAGAATAGGTTTTCTGAAGGTCTTCAAACAGGTGATCATCTGCTGGGTACTTCAGAGATTGCAACCTTGCCTTCTGTCAAAGCAGTATTTTGTGTTAGGATTTTCTGTCATTGCAACAGTGCTGTGGGTCCGTGCAGCCTGTGCAGTGGGGCTGCAAGTCTTTAGGGAGCAAAGGACCACCTTTGGTAGGTATGGACTTCAGCTTACTTAGTAAAATTTAGTGGGACATTTTACACTTTGATAGCACAGTTCTGTGGAGGATAATGTGAGTGCGCACTGTACACAGCTCTGAGTAATGTCTGACGTTTGCTGCTCTTCTATGCTTTATCCTATACACCTGCCCTTCTTCCCTGCTCCTTCCTGCTGACTTAACTCCTCCTTTCTTGCAAGGGGCCGCACGGGTTGGAAAGCATTACAGACTGCATGCAAAGTGCATATTCAAGCTGTCTATTTGATATTTTGATATATATTCTTCTCTCTCTGCTCCAGAATTCAGTGCAATTGCAAAAGTCTGTGTCCATGTTTTTCATAGCCTCTTTGCTTTCTGCTGGTACCGCAGTTATACCAGATGATATGAAGGTGTTCTTGACTGGAAAACAGTATTGTTAAAGCTAACAGTACCTTAACCCACAGATCTCCAAGCAGAAGCCACCTAAGAAATAACTATTGTCCTCCTGTGAGGGAGCTAATAGCACATTATACAGGAGGAGGAGAAAAAGCCTACTTAAAGAAGACTATCTATTTGATGCCAACAAACTTGCAAGAAAGCTGAGAGAGCAGGTTCCCTGTCCTAGGCTGTTGATGATACACCATGCTTCTCTTAATAGTTGGACTGTGGGTGGGCTTACGCTACATAATGGAGCTAAACTTCTTGGCTTGTGTACAGAAGTGGTCCAGCAATAGCAGGTTAGATTTGGAAAATCAGCTTGCACAGAGTTCTTTGCTTCACCAGCACTTATTCTTTAGGATTGATTGTTTTGCCATAGAGTGCTAAAGAGGAACAATTAGGAAAAAAGGTTGAGTACAGCTGTAATGCAGTCAACACGAGAAGACTGAGAAGGCTGTCTCCATTTTGGTAATGTCTGTCTTTGCTAGGTCTTAAAAAGCTTCTACAGCACTGGAGTGAGCCTGGAATTCAGTGCAGTTTTGTGTGACCGGTGTTAGAGCAAGAGATGTTGTTTCGCTGGGAGTTGAGAGTGTACAAAGCAGCTTTGTTCTCTGTTGGTTTTTCTGATTCCTTTATGGTCTGAATAAGTAGAGAGGCAGTCCAATAAATGAGTTTACATCTGAGGACTGATTTATTTCTCTTGCAACAGCAGTGGAGAGGTAATAGAGGGAAATTCCCCTGGAATACTCCTGCAAAGTCTGTGCTTGCAGGACAATTAGAGCCCCCAGATTTATTTCAGCTGACCCAGCAGGTATGGTTGCTATCATGGCACATCATCAAAACTAGGTGGCTTAGCAGTGCTGGGAAGTTGCATCAATTCACGTTTCATGGATTGTGCAGAAGTGTCTTGCATGGGCAGCCGTCCACGTCAAGATAGTTAGATACGGTGTTGTAACCTCAGCCTTCTTTAGTCTATCATGTAATTTCATGAGCCAGGGAGATACGGCTGCACTGAGATGATGCGGATCGTTCCTGTGCTGGGATGCTGGATGATCATCACAAAGGTTAGGCAACCAGCTCTGGAACTGCAGCCCTGCTAAGCCAGCCAACAGGAAGTGGTTAAAAAGTCAGAAATGGCTGTATCTTCCTTCCTCCTGCAACACAGCAGTTAAACTAACTCCCTTTAGCTCCATTAGCATGCTGCATTTTTCAGCATGAGCTCTCAGCATGTTTGTAATGGCAAAAATTGATGTATCATCACCTCATGAGTCAATGTATTTGTATTAGTCTGTGGATTTCCCTGATTTTCTTTATGGAAGTGCTGAAGAGAGGTATAGTGACTCTGTTGGTAACTCATAAGAGCTTCTCTTTGGTGTGCGTCTGAAAAAGAGGTCCTCCTTCTGAATGTGTCTTCAGCAGGTAGCAAAAAGCTTGTGTTCCTGTCTGTTGTCTTATTGCTGTTGGTTCTAAGAAGCTCTGCTATTTTGTCCATTTCCGCCTCTCCAGTTGTGGGTCTTCAGGAAACAAAGGGCAGGCCAAGGTGTGGACCAGGGGAATCTCGCATGCAAAAGCTCAGATTTTATTCCTCTGTCTCAGCAAAAGCAGAATATTATCCCTTGCAATATAGAAATTTCCCGTGACTGTTGGAAACATGCTAGTCTTCAAATGATAGCCAGCTCACTTTGGAAAGGGAGAGAGGCCAATGACTATGTTCATAAATGTCATAAAAACAAACCACAGGATGTGTTTTTATTCTCTCCTGTCATCCTGGTCTTCACATACAGTTTCAAGGCTCTGAAAAATCCGGGCACTCCCTCAGCTTCCTGGGGAGACTTTTGCAATTTCTGCTTGTCCATAGGTGGCTCCAGGCGGGTTGCCTTGTATTTAGGCTCCCAAAACTAAGCCAAACTTCTTCCTGCCCCACAGTGTTTATCCCACTGTACATTGACTAGATGCTGTGACTGAATGCCAGCCTGCTTCTCAACTAAGAATTACATGACGAAGGAGATAGTTTAAAACCTTGGGGAAAGTGTTGTGCAGTTTATTTGCCTTTCCCTACTGTGTGTGTTTGCTTGTTTTAAGGATCCAGATGTCTGTGGATGGGGACTACCTTCCTAAATTTTATGCTCATTTGTAAAAACTGTCAGAGAAGGTTAATGGGGATCTCTGTTCTCCACCTAAGCTCTCATGCTTGCTTTCTGCATGTTGCAGCTTCCCCTTCACTGGTGATTTAGATTACGGGGGGG
>Ga0065711_1008802_pt2 | contig 12400 bp, 4 predicted proteins | sample Hoacrofraction12_FD_59098 | JGI IMG/M metagenome (GOLD analysis project Ga0065711, IMG submission 59098) | Hoatzin crop microbial communities from Cojedes, Venezuela - Epithelial fraction 12 v2 (version 2) | ecosystem: Host-associated > Birds > Digestive system > Esophagus > Crop | place... | reverse complement strand
GAGGTTGTGGAGTCTCCTTCTCTGGAGATATTCAAGACCCGCCTGGACAAGTTCCTCTGCAGCCTGCTGTAGGTGACCCTGCTTCGGCAGGAGGGTTGGACTAGATGACCCACAGAGGTCCCTTCCAACCCCTACTATTCTGTGATTCTGTGATTCTGTGAAATTTTCTAGGAGCTGTGTACTCAAATACAGACTTCTATAGAATACAGACTACTAGAGAATGTTAAATAGCCTAATAACTGAGTAGCAACATCGTGAATCAAAATGCATCTGTCACAGATTTTCTAGGTTGAACTACTGGGTAGATCTAAAGCTGTCACTGATCACAGAATCTATTCATTATTGTTAAGGCATTAGGAAATACTGAGAGGAATTTGGTAAGCCAAATGTGAGGAAGGAAGAAGTAAGAAATAAATTGTTCTATGCCTGTCTTGTCAGTCAACCTGTCCTATAAATGTCAAGGAACAGAAGATATCAAATGGTGTAATAAAATTCATCTGCAATTGAAAGGAATTTTAAAAATTAGGTCTGAGAGTTTTATATGGACCCTGTATTTTATGATATCATGTGATGCCTGAAGATTAATAATTAATATTTTACAGGTTCACATCATAAATTTTCTCTAAAAATAAAAATTCCCGCAACTGAGGAGTGACTGGAATTTTCTGCTGTTGTATGTGCAGAGAAAACAGCAAGGGACTCTTACTGCACATACATTTGTACAATGGGATCATGTAGCACTCAGTTTCTTTTCAGCAGTTTTTTTCTTTATACTGATAATGAGATTGTTGAAGCATTTCTGATAACAGAACTTGTCACAAGCCCCTGAAAATGTGTTACTGTTCTGAAAAATATCAGTATAAAGATTAGATGTACAAAATTACTAAATATTTCAACCACACAGACTATGACTTAGTAGTAGGCAACAGGATTACATTATGTTTCTTAGGAAAAAAAAAAATAGAGTTCTCAGAAATGTCTAAATCATCTGAAAGAAAGCTGCTTAATTATCAAGATCTTTATATTCCTGTATTGCTTTGGGAACATCCTGTCCTTAAATAAATACCCTGATTTTTATAAAGATTCAAACTAGGCGTTAGCCAGTTTAGAGCTGCGAAGTGCTCAGCAAATTAAGTAATCATATCTTTGCAGCTTCTCTGCATAGGCAAAATTGTTTGGATAAAAGTCTGAATTTAAAGCACATTATCTTTGATTAATTCTATGAGAAATAAATCCTTATTCCTGGTACTTAACATAGAAGTTATGTTTGAATCTGAAGCTCTGATTCATATTCTCTTCGGTTGATCTCTTTCAGTTGCTAAATATTGCTGGCAATTTTAAGACATTAATTAAATATCTCTCCTAATATATTAAGCATAACAGACATCGACTGTCTGTAGTTCTTCAAGCAGATACTGATCAACAAAATAATACAACTCTGGAATGTAGAGTTCACAAACTGACAGTGCACCAGGACTTCTACAAATGCAGATTTCAATCACTTGGATAATTAAACATGAGATGTCATCCTCTGTCATGAAGAACTTCTTTCTGAAATATTGTAAATACTTAAGAGAGTAACTCTACCTAATTTCTAATTAGTCAGCCCCTTTGGCAGAGGTAGTTCAGAAGTATTGTAGACAACATGGCTGTCTAGATGTCATTTCTCCTTGGCTCATTTTGCAGCTCAGGGGCACTTTTGCTGTGGTCAGCATGTTGGGTTGAGTGCAGTCTTGATATTCTGCACTTCAAAGCCAACTAAACTCAAACCATGGCAAGGCAGCATGTTCATTAGTTAGATCTTGTAACTGTGGCTTGCAACCATAATCCCTTTTCAAAAGCCTATTCACAAGAACTACAGATTGCTGCAAATCAGAAAGTACTTTATTCATTAGTTAAAAATGTATGATCCAAAGTTATCACTAATACCTTGAAATAATGCTTATAACAGGTTGACCCTTTTGGTCCAATGACGTGGGTCAGATGTTCAGGAAGCTGCCAGACAAAGGTAATGACACTAATACCTTGCTGTTTAAGTTAGTAATATTTAAAAACAGTTCTTGCTTCTTTCAAATATACATGGCAATATTTGGCATTTCTATTTCAAACAGACTTTTTTCTGCATGGATAATATGTGTGTGTTGTTTACTACATATAACACTAATATGATGTAGTCTAAATTTGGCTTACTTTCTGAATTACTTTATTTCATTTAGTGCTGAGCAATGTCTCAGTGCTAAGGTCATCAGGGTAGATCTGGTAATGTGTGCATAAAGAAAGGCTGTCTATGTGTGGGAGGATCAGTTTTTTTAAATACTGTCATATGCAGATGAGAAGAATAGAAAAAGGGGAAAAAATTATAGCTGAAAAAAAATGGAAAATCAAAATGACTCAGCCTGTGTAAAAAGAAAGATATGTTTAAGAAAGGTAGGATTGATTCATCATCTAAAATATCAAACTCAGTTTTCAGTTTCTTCCAGGTAGTATACACAGGGAGGAATTTTTGTCTTTTCCCTGTAGACATTTTTTCTTTTGCTTTCTCTGAAAGTAGCACTTCCCATTGACATTTTAACTGCCACTTGCCTCCCTTCCACAGAGTCTTCTATCCTCGCTGCTTGACGAGTGTACTTTCTTCTGTGTCTTTTCATCATGAAAAAGTGCAGGTTTTAGATGGTCTGTAATTTTTGCTGCAAACATCTTTCAAAACTACTGCTAGTTTACTACTAAACTGTTAGTTGGAAATTATGGTGGTGATTACAAGTCCTACTTTTAATATAACTTGAAAAATGTCACTTTCCTTTTGAGATAGACATGTCCAATCTCTAAAGTGTTCCATTTACTTTCGATATGATATGTGACTACTCATGGTTTTGTGTCAAGGTTTATGTTCTCATTTAAAAATAATTAGGCTGGTTAGCTTTTTTTTATTTACTTTATAACTTTTATTGAAGTGGAATAAGTAATCATTTGAATATTTTTAAAAGGGAACATTTGCCAAAAGTTCAAAATTTTTCTCTGTAAAAGTAAACTTTTGTTTAAAAAGAAGGGGTTTAAAATTCTTCAGACTTGTACATTTGGGTGTTCTTTTTTGTCATTCTTCTGTACAGTCAGGTTCTGGCACCAAAATGCAAAGACTAGACAAAAAATTAAAAATAGGAAATTTATTTACTAGGGACCTGATATGTAGTCTGGATGTCTGGCCAATAGAGACGGTATATTTCAAAGCACGATATCTCTTGACCTACTGCACAAATTCTCAATGTGAACAATTCTCTGAAGATGTCTGTTTCTTTTTTTTTCCCCAACTGATTAAATTCTTATTCCTTGATCATTCCTAAATATGGTAAAGCATCTGTTCTCCAAATTAAATGCAATGTTTTTGTCTTTTTTGTCTAGTGTATGAATGCATGTGCTTGTTTTAGATTGTGCACTTTTTACGTCATAGACACAGAGCTCATATTTCTGCTTGATCTGACCCCATTTCAGAAGAAGTGATACTAATGGTCGTAAGTTCATGTTGGTCAAACACAGGACAAACATATTTAGACAAAAGAAATTAAAAGAAATTGCTACATAGGGCGAATGGGGGTGGGATGGGGTGGTTAGCTAACAAAAGAATGCAGGTACCAGAATATACACTGTTTGTTAGAAACAGTGTACTGAAGCAGAACGGGGAAGCTGATAAACATATTTGTGTTTGGGGCAGAGCTGATCGAGGAAAAAGAGTTGTCTGTGATGCACATGACTTTTACACAAGAACTTCGTGCATGCAGTGCTAACACCAATTCACTGTGGAGGTAGGATAGCCCATGTCCTTGCCTTTCTTTGCCTGGGGGCTCAAACCTGCACCTCTCAGGAGATCCTCAGTTCACCATGACAGATCAAATCAGAGGTGAAAGCAACTTTTGACTGTAACTGGAAAGCACTGGACAATGGCATTTTCCCTCTAAAGTGCCACGGGACTGCATTTAAACCATGGTGGTCTCCCTTCTGGCAGCTGGCCCCCAGCTGGAACGCTGGTCAGAGACAAAATATCCCTTCCATTCACCAGAGGGAATATCCATTTTCCCATGCCCAAGCAGCTAACACACATTTCTGGAATCCATCTGGAACAGGTGGCTGAAAGTTAGCTTTTGTACAACCTAATTTAGCTGCCCAAGTTCGTTTTTTTTTTTTGGATCTAACTCATTAATTGATAGGAAGAAGTATTTTAATCATATTGTAGAAAAAAAGAAAAAAAGGATAAGTACTGTTCTGAAGTACAGTTCTATAACTCCTTGTCATTGAGGAGCAATTTAAATTTTAACTGCAGTAAAGTGTAAAGCTCCTATTACTGACTTTCTACTCTCTGGACTTCTGTGAGATCAAATAAAAGTAGCAGTAGGCAGCTCCAGGTGGCAATAAAAATTAAACGCTCAAAATTTAGGAAATAAGTTCAAGGACTAAAGTCTAGTGACTCTTATAAAGATGAAGAAGTTAACTGTTTTAGAGGTAGTATCACGGTAAAAGAATGAGCTTGTAAAACGTCTGATGAAGAGAGCAAGTAAGGATTTGGACAAAGACAGGAAAGGTGTAGGAACATGATGGGACTCTGCAAATGTTACTGCCATGAAACATAGCAAAAGTGGAAAAATAGTGACTTTATTGTGTTCTCCGGTGTTGTCAGTTCTCACTATTTTAAAGGAGTCCCTTGTCCTGAAGTTTGAAGCTCTATCAATTTAGTTCCATTTAGAAGTGCCCATAAAGCCTGATGGCTATGGTAATAATAACATAAAACCAGAAGGCTAATGTCTTAACATTTAGTAAGAGTAGAACGAAGCTAGACTTTCCAGCTTCAGAAATGCTTATGCTTTAAAAATATAATGAAAAGTTGTTCTTGTATCTCAGTACTTTTGTGCTTACTTGACGCTTTTACAAAAAAACTAATCCACTGTCCAAACTTGTATTTTTTTTTTGAAACTTATTTCTCAGCCACGAACATGCTTGCTTAATTATAAGTTCAAGGAAATTTTCACACCCCCAAAACTGTATTTAAATTCTCAGCGTCATAGGTGCAACACATCAGTAGGAGGTATAAGTTCTATGTGATGTAAACTTGAAATGTTAAAAACTTTGATAGGAAGCAGAAAACAGTAAGTCCTGGTTTTTGTGTTCATGCAGTCAGAATAATTATTAAAGACTGATATTTTCTTAATCTATTTTAACAGATATTTTGATCCTTATTCTAAGACATTGAACTAAACTCAAACGGAGTAGCAGTTGCTTTATTTATTGTATTATTAAAAGCATACAATAAACTGAATATGGGGAATGGGTGAGAAGGAATGTAAGGTTAGGAGACAGGGGGTGTAGATCAGTCAAGAGGAAAATCCCAGACTCTTCAGTTTTCCAGTTATGCTGAAAATCTTATCAATTGTTCTTTGTCTTTTCCTGATATTTATTTCCAGCAGTAGGCATTAGGCCTTGAAGAAAGATTTATTTGCTCCCTAAAAATATTTGTAGCAACTTTGGGCAATATAAATAGAATAAATTTCTTAAAACCCAAATATACGTCTATATATATTTGGACAAGAATAAGAATTATTTTTTTCTTAGAGAATGGCAAACATACCATTGAAAGTAGGCAAAGAAAATGCAAATTACAAAATATTTTCGCTTTGCAATACTCCAATTTTCAGTTTAAAAAGGGAGTATTTTATATGCTTTGTTGAATAGTTGAAATCTGAGTTAAAAAGATTCATAAAACTTCCACAGTATGTCTCTGTATTTTCATATACAGTAGAGTAATATCAAGTTACAGGTAATAATAAGAACGCTAAAAAAGTATTTTTAACACACTCCTGAATTGCCTGAATGTTCAAATTAAGTTTCAGTCAGCAGAATATTTTGTTAAGTTTGGCTGGAACTTGAGACAGACTCAGAGATTTACTTTGTCCAAAGAAGCTTATTTTTCTTCCTCTGTATGTCTACAATTTTTATTATGATGTTATGTGATGAATTTTCATAGACTAACACTGGCTTGGTTGAGTGTATTGGAGAGGAAGTGACAAGAAATTTTTCCTTTATATCTGATCAGTTGAAGTAATTGCCTATAATTATGGTGCTCAAACAAACGCAAAACAAGCTTCAGTGACTCCCCTACATGAGAATGGCTGCATATTCTCTGTTCTTTTCCAGCCTGATTGATAGAAAAATGCTGTGAATATGCCTCTAAAGACACAGTAACTCAAAAAGTTCTAATTTATTTTTATTATTTATTTTGTTTGTTTATATAGTCGTGCGGATCCAAGCATACAGGAAGATGAGAAAGTTCTCTCTCTCAGTGAAGATTTTCTGGTCCCTGCTGGACCAGGAATGTCCTTTTGAAAGAAACAAATTGGTGGCACAGTATTTATTGTCCGGATGTTAAGTGAGCTCACTTGCCCAAAACCACAGGACTTTTAGTTTCAGAGGCTTTGTCTAATCAAGTAATCAATACAAGGGTGTCAGGCTTTGCTGTATAACTGAATTCTCTCCGTCTGATTAAAAGACGTTGTATGTGTAGGATTATTTAGATAACCCCTTGGCCAAATGCAGTGCAGCTAGTGACATACAGTGTATCCCACTACAAGGACGGATCTTATCAGCTAATTTAGTGCCTCTGTTCTGGGTGGGAGCAGAGAGACTACATTCTTTGTGCAGTTTCCTACCAGGAGGTGACAAAGCTTGTACTACTCAGTGGGAAGGCCCCAGAAGACTCCTCTATCTGAGTGAGTAGTTATATTGGGTCTGACTTAAGCTTCTGCAATCAAGGTGGTGTGCAGGCCTCAGATTACAAGGTGACAACTCAGTGTTGTTCTAGACCAGAAATGAAGCTCAGTGGGGCTTCCCAAATGTTGTTATTACCTTGTTTGCTCTCAGTGTTGGTACACAGGCTATGTAGACCCAAACTCTGAAGAGGAAGATACTAGTTTTTTGTTGCAGCGCGACATCAAAATGCCCAACAACATTTAAGGTGTCTAGCTTTATCTTTAACAGTGCTTTAATATATGCTTTTGTATGCAATTTCACAAAGTGAAATTTGCAAAATGACAATGAGTTCAGTTGTGTGGAACAGCAGTTTTTCTATGCTTTCTGGACTTTCAGATTTGACTCTGAGCACTCTGCTGTTTGCAGTATGGATGTAATTAGCACGATGAGCAGACAGCTGTCTCCTTCACAGCCTGGCCATGGGCAGCAGCTAAGGCCCAGAGTCTGCCCGGGGGCATCACCGATATTTGCTGGACAGATGGGCAGGGTCTGGCCTTGGAAGAGGAGATTGTAGACTGGCGTGGTTTTGTTGTGCTTACAGATCTCTTCTCCTCCTCCAACACAACTCTACTTCCCAGGCACTACTTGTGAATCCTTATCATGGTCCTGATGTCCTGGTACACATAGATTTTTGTAAAATGAAAGAATCATGTTTCTCCTTTTTCTGAACGAGGAACGCCTGTGAATACCACACTGGAATTTAGGTTGTAGACAGTGAGTGACCTGACTGATACAAAGGAAGGTGAACCCTATAAACTGACTTGTTCCTAAAGGTTGCATAGCATCTGCATAAGAAATGATTGGTTATATTGTCCCTGACAATCTTAAAAGCAAAGGAAATACACCCATATTAGGGATGTTATATTTTTATGGATGATTTTTATTAACTTAGATACTTTATTGGTGTGAATTCAAACATAGAGTATACAGTTAAATATTAGGAGTACATAGTGAGGAATATTTATTGCCCCAGAGAAAGAATGTTAATTTAAAGAAGTAGTGGGAAACATTCTCACTTATTTTCTATATATTTCACACAAACTGTTTTAATTCCAACCATTATTTCATACGATTTGTCAATACTACAAGTGTATTTGTGTGAACTTTTTTCAGAAATATTTGCAATGTGGAAGTAAGTTAGGGCTTGATCCACTGCCCTTAGTAGTTAATAAGACATCTTTTTGGTATACGTGAGCATTACACTACACCCTGAGTAGTCCCCACTGATTTGTTACACTGTCACAGTGCAATGAAGAGACCCACATACCTTTAGGGGCTCCTCAGTGATGCACTGAGAGTAGAAAGCACATGAAGAAGTGGTTAAGAAACAGTTTTAATTCTATGTATACCTGATTAGAAAAGAGAAAACCTGGGGAAAGGACAAAGAAAATTAAAAACATTACCATCAAAGTTCTTGCCCAGATTTATTATGAACTGAAATTGTTTTGATTGTTAAGGTTCTGAAATGTTGTACAGTGCAAAACATTCAAAAATTCAGGTAAAAGTAAGGTTGTATGTCAAGTATTTCTATCAAATGCCCAATTTTAATTAAAAAAAATGTTTTAGACCAATCCAAACAGAAATATGCTTAAAATAATATTTTAGGATTTGAGTGAAAATGAGTAGGAGTCAATGGGAATATGCCTACCCACTGCAGCCTTTCCTGACTTCTTCAAATAATAAATAAATTTGTAAAAGCTGAAATCCATTTAGTGATAAGTTACAAAGAGAAAGAAAGCAAAATTTTTCATTGTTACTTTGTATATCCAGTAAATGTTTCAGGTGTTCACTAAATAAATGCAATATGTACTTGCTGCATTTGCTGTTATGTTACGGTATTTATTACTTTATGGTTAGGTATATAGTAAGCTGCATTACGAACAGGACAAGAATATGCTTATTATTATATTTTATTGTGACTCATATACATAATTACTTAAATAAGCAAGTGATTTGTGAGATGTCATTTGAAAAATCTTATCAGTTCCATTAAGTGTATAGGCTGATAACCCAAAAAAATTTACATAGATATTCAGAATGGTTTGGTGGGAAGGAGAAAAAAAAAACCCACAACACAAAACCTCCATATCTAGATCTTTGCAGTTAATGTCATTTGGAGCCAAATGTTTTATGTAATTTTCTCTGAGCAATTCAAAGCACATTAGCAGCATTCATGATATAAAAAAGAAAAGCTTAATAAATGTTTGTTACACAGAGTAGGCACAAGTGGGTAAAACTGCAAACTGATTAATAATTAAGATAGTTTGCTAAATATGTCTTCTTAATTTAGTCAAGTGGGTTTCACTTTCAAAACATTTGCTTTGAGAAAAGGAAACTTGAAGTTCAGTGTAAGTGGAAGAGTAAGTCTGCAACCGGTGAATGGTTGATTGCATGCTGAATAGCGCCAAGGATAACAGTTCTGCAACCAGACCAGTGCATATCTTTCATTACTGGAAACCTGTATTATTACAAAATTATTAAGAAATATTTCTTTTGTTGAATTGTAGGTTGTATGAAAGCAATGGGTATTTAGCCATGTGATAAACATTATCTGGAGAGTTTCTTTCCTTTAAAAGTACAGTAGGCATACACAGATCTGATCACCCACTTCCTAGATTGTCTGAGTGGACCAGATATACGTGGAAAAGAAGGTACTGATGGAGTTAATGATGACAGGCTCTGAAATCAAAAATCATATCGAGAAGAGTGGAAGAAAGCAATAATTCACTATTTCTTCTAAAACAAGAGACAGCAGTTACTTTACTAATTTAGGAAGACACAGTTAAAGCAAACACTTCTTTTTCACCACATGTACCCTGGATTGCCCAAAGGACATTGTAGAATCTAGGTGAATGAATTAAGAGAGGACAGATTCTCCATTGCTTATTAAATATAATACTGAATACGGAAATCTGGAGACAAAAGAGGGAGAGGAGTACTCCAAAGAGACGGTTCGGTTAGACACATCTGTCATCATCTTTTCCCTAAGCCACCCATTGACGGTCATTGTGGACCTACTGTTTTCATGAAATGAGAGACCAGATCTGTAATGCATGAACTGTAGAAAAACACTGGTAATAGCGAATCCTAAGATCTAAATGACCAAATGCTGCTGCAACCACTTTGAAGAAGTCTGGGTTTTACTTGACATCCTGTGAAGCTATGGGACTCTGAGCAAGCAAAAGTATCAGTCCCTGTGCAAATATTTGCAAGTGGAAAGCAAGGATATTTGGCATAAAAAAAAAATCTCAGAAAGTTTTGCTTCATTCATGCAATTGCAATGAATGTTGAATATTCATATTATAAAAAAGCCATTCTTTAAATAATTTAATAATGTAAAAAATTTTTGAAAATTTTGCTGTGTCTTAATAGATTAGCACAAGTAACCACCACTATGTTTTATGAGGAATGTACTAAAACAGAGCTCCAAACTTGTGGTGGTATCTTCCCTGACGGTACTCAACGTGTGCCAGGCAATATTCCAGTGTTTACAGTATATGTGCAATTTCAATTGATTATTCCTTGGCAACTGAACTGTGATACTCATGTGGGGTGCTGCTGAGAACCATAACATATGCTTCATGGAAGAGGAAAGTTGTGTCCTGCCACTTAACCAGACAGATGCAAGTAAACATGTTTTCTGCTGCAATTATATATTACATGCTTTTTATTTATTTTAGTACCGGACCTTTAGCCAAAAGAGTTCAGTATTAATGGTTTCATAAAATACATTCTGAATAGCCACACAGTTCATAATGCATACTTTGGGCTTTTGGTGCTGTGTTTTTACCCATTTTTTAAAATATTATTTTTCAATTTCCCCTTTAACTTCCTCAGCATTTCCCCATTTTCTAAGCTGTTAAATCAGAGTAAGACTTCTAGAGGCATTCTGTGGATGAAAAAGAAGCAGAAAAGACGTATGCAGAAAGTTGCTCGGTTACTTCTGTTCCCATTCTTTCTTACGTTTCTACTGAGCAAAGCGAAAAGAGGTGCTCACAGTCTGCTGTGGTTGAGGAGCTCTCACTGGGTTCATTCTTTCTTTCTTTCGTTCAAATACGAAAATTTGATTTCTCCCCGCCCCTCCCATGGAGGAATGACAGCAGAAGTGGAAAGAACAGCTAATAGCAATACTTGAAAAGTGAAGGAACAAAGGAGCTAGTGAGCAATTGAGGATTTGTGATTTGCTCAGCCAGGACTTCTAAAAAGCTCAGATAGCATTTGAGAATCAAATTTAATAGTATTAGGAGTTCTCCTTTTTGAGTGTTGAGCCTCTGCAAAAAACATGCTCTTCTGAGGCATACTGGAGCTGCTGAGTTATGACTTCTTGTGAATGCACTGACTGTTACTTTGATGCCCACGAAGAAGCCAAGCTGTCCTGACAGTCCTATCCCTAGTGCGCAAAGGCACGAAGTGTGGCTGGTGGGTGTGTCAGGATTGGGGAAGGGACAGCAGAAAGGAACAATTACATGATGCTTAGCAAGTGAAAACTACAATGAAAACTTTGTTTGTATTATTAATTAATGACTCTTTATAAGGCTTAAGTTTTGTTTGGAATAACAACTAAAGAATCTTTTCTACAGAAAGCTAGTACTCTATTCCGGTTTAGCGACCATGCAAAATAATGCTAAAGTTCAGATACCCGGGGTCTGTTTTTCTTCAGCTCAAGACCTCTAAAATCATAGTATAGCATCTTAATGCAAGTCAAAACAAAAGAAAACTAAAAAAAAAAAAAAGAGCCCTTTAATCAACAAGAGTCTTTGGAAGCAGTGCAGAAACTGCAGACATTTACTCCAGCCTCCTAACACTTCAGCATGGTATACCGTGTCCTATGCTTTGTGGGCAGGGCTCTCCTGTCACACCATTATGACAGGAAGGACAAGGGAGAGGTGTTTTTTTAAAATCTTAGGGGTTACACAATTTTAAATAGTATATGTAAATCAGGAGATGTGAGTGCCTTAGGAAGAACAGGTTCTTTAAAGAGATTTTGGCTCGAAAGGCTATTGTGTGCAGTTGTAATGAATCTTGGTGGCAGTGCTGTGGAAGAATGCCCAACACGGATCTAGCAACGAATTTCTCCCATTACTGCCTGCATTTACAAAGCTTTAAAAGAGTGCTATCAGCGGTTTATAGAAATGGTTGCAGACTAAGGAATATAATATTCGTCAGGAAGTAAAATGATTCTCCTTGCAACCTGACAATCATTACCTTTAGAATATCTGTTTGTTTTTATTGTGCTTCTGATATTCTTTGGATGACATTTTCTTGGTTTTCTGTAATTTAAATGTAATAATAGGTTAGCAACTGAAAAGCTAGCTATAACTGTTCATATTGATTCCAAAAGTTGTAATATTGTTTCTGGTTTTTTATTACTTTTTTGTACCAAGTGATTAGATTTCATAGATTATGTGCAACCACAGATATAAACCCTTCTATAGTTTCTAAGAAAACCTTGTCACAAAATAAAGGGATTGTGAAAAAAAATTTACTTCTGCTTTGGATAATTAATGTCATTAGTAGAAGATGCAGCCATAATAGCTTCAGAAGCTAAGGTCTGAATGGAAAAATGACATCTTCTATTAGTCTAATTTTTATAGCCGGAAATTTCGGAAAA
>Ga0065711_1047316_pt1 | contig 12402 bp, 5 predicted proteins | sample Hoacrofraction12_FD_59098 | JGI IMG/M metagenome (GOLD analysis project Ga0065711, IMG submission 59098) | Hoatzin crop microbial communities from Cojedes, Venezuela - Epithelial fraction 12 v2 (version 2) | ecosystem: Host-associated > Birds > Digestive system > Esophagus > Crop | place... | reverse complement strand
CCTCGTAGCCCTCCGCTGGACTCTCTCCAGTAGCTCCTCATCTTTCTTGAACTGGGGAGCCCAGCACTGGACACAGCACTGCAGATGGGGCCTCACTAGGGCAGAGCAGACTTTCTCTAGAAGTCATCCCCAAGTAGACTTCTGGATTTAGTTCCTCTGCATTGCTAAAACATCTCCCTGTCTTTCCATTGTTAGTGCCAGCACTTCTCCAAGCCTGTTTCAACTTGCATATCGACCCCGATTTCTGCTTATTTTGTTTCTTACTTCCTTAGCTTCCTATCACTCATATTTCTCAGTGTGGGCCTTGAAGTCACTCTGAGCTTAGAGTAAAAACCTCAGATAGCAGTGTGTTATTCCTTCCAGGCTGCTGCCAGCTCCTGTCCTCATCATTTGTTGCTGTTCCTGGCAGTTTCCCCCAAACTTTTCATCTTTCTGGGGTCTGCTTGCTTCCCAGGATTACAACTTGGCAAATGTTGTTCTCTTTTCACAAAGCATGTTCCCCATTAATAAGTGATGCCAGCCCCTCTCTCATTCCTTCACAAAACAACACCGTTTATTCCCTCAACAATTCTGGCTGTAATTACCTAATTACCAGTGTGTATAACGTACCATTTAGTGCTCTTTCATGTCCCACACTTGCTTTTGTCTCTAGAGCACAGTGTCGGGAATATTACAGTGTAGTCTCTGCCATGTACCGTGTGGTGCTCCATGCATTTATTAGACTAAACAAATAATAATTTTGCTAATTTATATTGGCAGTGCACTTGTTGTGAACGTCTACAAATTGTATCTGGGTTGGCTTGCCCCGTGGAAGTAGCTCTACCTGCCGTGTTTGGCACGTTTTGGTTGCCAGTGCTCACAGCTCTGAAACATGTGCTGCGTGTAACACAGGGGAGAAAAAGCAGCTCAGGAATGCGTTTTAACCCAGAATGTAAACTGTGCGTTCATAATGCTTAAAAATAGCTTCAGCAGTGTTTCATGGCAGCCTTTTAGGGTTGGAATTGGGTTTGCTTTTGGACTTGTCTTGTTAGTGGGAAAGGAGCAAGTGCTGCCAACTTCCATGGAGGAAGTTTACAAGTCCACAGTCCAGTCTGAATGCAGATAGGGAGGGTAGATTTATTAATGATGCACTTTATTGCATCTGAGTCTTCAGTGTGTTTCCCATATCCTAAAAAGGATTTTTTTTTTTCCTCCCCAAATGAATTTGACGTTCTTCCATCCCCGGTGGCACTCAACAATAAAATACCACAGGAAGTTACTGTTTTCTAAACCTGTTAATTTGGTTAGCTGTTGGTCATGGTGGTCTGCATTCACAAAAGACTACAATCATTTTGAAAGACTTTATTTAAAGAAGTCCTCTAGTATAACAATATCACGTATTGGAAAAGAGCCTTTTCTTTTTGGAAAGTCCTAATTTGTAACATGGCTATTTTTTAACTAAAAGATTACACATGGGACTGAAGAATTAAGTACCCTTTAGCCAACTTCAGTTTTCTCACTTACTTGTTGCATTAGGAGAGAGCAGTACTTAGGGGAACAATTAGAAATATCTAAGTAAAACATTTAAAATACCACTCTAGAGAATGTGAAGGGAGGGAGGGTAGGAGGTAAAATGCAATGCTGAAGTAGATGAGATTTGAAGTCAATGTTTTTTCTTTTTGGAAGAAAAATAAATAAAGCAGTTTATTTGTCTGTTACAGTGTTTATGTACGTTACATAAAAGCTGCCTTTACAGAATCCTGAAGTAAACTTTGCATTAATTCTCTCTCTCTCTGTCTCTCTAGGGTATACCCATGGCTTAGAGGTCTAGGCTATACGTCTTTAACTGTATTTTTAATGGGATTTTTTCTCTGGAATGTGGACAACATTTTCTGTGATAAATTGAGGTGAGTTCTTTCACTTTGTCCAGATATCTCTTAACAGTCTTTTAGCATAATGCTTTGTTTTTTCTGTGCTGTGTATTCAGCTCCATCTCATGGTATGTATGGTATGCTGCCTAGGAAACATTCACAAGGCTTTTATCCAGTTTCCTCATGACTAGATTCAGCACTCAACATTTCTTAAATGTTTTTTTTTTTTTTAATCCATTAATAGATTTATTTTTTTAAATAATCGATATTTCTCTTTAACTTCCATTTAAATTAAGAGCAAGTAATGTCACGGAAGTTAATTTTGAGGATCTGTGGCTTACTAAAGCCTGCTATTCACACTTGATTTGATCTGAATGAGGTTTATATCTTGCTTTTTTTGCTTTCTGCTCTTGCTGTTTCCCAGGAAAATATCAAAAGCAGTAGTTCCGCAGGTTAAAGAAATATCTATTGCAATATATCTGTCAGCAATAAACAACAGCTGTTTGAGCATCTCAGAAAGAGCAGTAACTCTGTGAGCCAATACATTGTGCTTGGCTGTCGCTGTTAGCCTGATGTCTTCTGGCTTAGCCCTCATAGAGGAGGCCAGGAGAGACTTCCTCTCTGTTGAGTGTATTGACAAATGGGGTAAAAAAGGCTTCCAGACAAAGCTTGTAGGAACCCACTGTCTTGTCGTACAGCTAGATATCCTGTCCATGCAAGAAACAACACCAGTCCAACAAGGCGTTCTTTTAATGCACATTCCTCTGGAATTGGACATCTGCACCTTTCTTTCGCTTAGTTGTGATGCTTGTGTTCTGCCGCGAGCTGGAGGAGATGGAAAGGTTGATGCCAGCCTCCAGAAAAGCCATTCCTGACTATCTGATAGACTGTTACGCCTCTGACTCCGTGGTGTAAAGAATTGTCTGAGTAGGTTGCTTTGTCAGGGTCGGATCAGAGTCTGCTGTAAAGAAGTTTTTCGTCTGTCCCTTTTTGGCTCTGTAGTCCTTGCACTAGGTTAGGCCAGTGGATAGTTAAGTCCAACAGAGTTTTACTGGAACTTTTTAAAAAAATATAGGCGTACAGAATATAATACACAGTGCCTCATCTCTAGAAACACTTGATACAGATGGCATAGAAAAGTTATTTGCCCACACAAGTGGGTGGGTATACGGCGATTTTGCAAATACTGGCATCGGGGTTGATTTTTGCAGCTGCATCGCATCCCTGGTGAGATCATAACCTCCAACTCACTAAGCCTGTGGAGCTGCTGCAGGCCCGTGGGGCTTTTGAACTTGTTCTTAGACTCAAAGGTTATGCCAGCTGCTGAAGCACTTTTTTCCATCCTCATTTTGCAAAGGGAAAAAAAGTTAGCATATTTCCTTAGTACTGGTATGGTTGTGGGGCTGGAAGAACATAAATACACTTGTTTACTAGCTTTAATCAGATGTTCACAGAGCCTTCTCCAGGTGGTGTTGTTACTCGAACCTTTGGAGAAAATATATTCCAGTCCCTTGTAATTTTTTATTCTCTAAAGATCTAACTTGTGAATCATCCCCCTACCTGCTCTTTTTGGCTTTAATGTTCAAAATTGTATTTTGGTTTGGATTTTGTTTTTCTCTATTTCATTCCATTTGGAGCTTATTAAAAAGAAAAGTAAAACAACAAAAATAATCTACAGTGCTCAGCTTTCCTGGTTGGACCCATGCACTTTTGAACTTGAGCTTTGAGATTTCCTGCCTTCCGAAGGCTCAGAGGCTGTGCTGGGGTGACAGTCTGGGTGTTCCACCATGTCGTTCCCAGGCTGACTGAATTGAAGCTCTGTGTTCACATTTGTGACTGAGCAGCTCTGGAAACTAAGCAGTAGCTCAGGGATTAGCATTTAGTCAGGAGGACTGAACTCTACAACATCAAGTAAAAAAGAATTATTACAGAAACTGCAGATTTTTCTTGCTTAAAACCTGAGATCATTGTTTTCCCTCTTTTGGTCTGACTGAATGTGAAATGAAAGTCAAAAAAGACACAGGCAGATGCAAACATTTGCTCCACCATCAACTGAATAGGTGTTACGTGCAGAAGCTGAGCGAGCAGGAGAAATCAGGGCAATGCAGTTCCTTCCTTTTCTTTCTCTGTCTTCATCCCTGAGCCTCTTCCCAGGTAGCTCACACGCCATAACTGTGCAAAAGTGGGGTATTTCAGACCCTCTCCTTCCATTACTTCCTCACTAAACACCTGCTTCGTCCCTGTTTTCGAGTACAGCAGAGAGACAAGCTAAGCTGCCACGGAGCTGGCAAATAGGTGGTGTGATTGCCACATGTGAAGTGGTGAAGTCCGATGGATCCCATTTCCTCTCTCAGACCCTGAACTCAGCATTTCAGTAGTTCGCCGGGTTTTGGGGAGGAGAATGGTAGAACTCGTTTGGGACTGTGGGATGCCGTAAATACATTACCTGAAACTGGAGTCCAAAAGTAATTGATCACTCATTGTATGAGGTGTGTGCTTTCTTTAAAAGTGTAAGAGAGCCTTTCTGTACTGGCAGTGTAAGGTGTACCTGCTGTTCCTCACCTGGTGAAAGCCTGACTTGTGAAGCAAATGCCTGAGATACGGAAAAAGCCATGTGTGATCTGAGAATCAAGCGCTGTGATTTGAGATTGCTGAGCCTGAACAAAAACCGTTGCGCGGTGTTTCTTTCTTACAGAGCCCTGCGAGAGAAGATGCCTCCTGTTGTGGGAGCTGTGACACAGTTTCACGCGTGGTGGCATATACTCACAGGCCTGGGCTCGTACCTTCACATCCTGCTAAGGTAGGAAATGTTTTCTAAACTGGGTGTTCGTAAAGCAGTCTTAGGAATTTTCCCAGGTTCAGATTTACTTCAAAATATATAGGCCAGAAGAGCAGGAAGATGGCGTCTCATTAAACTGGTGGGAGTTTTTCGTTCCTCTTTGCAACTGGTCTAAAAACTCTGTAAAAGTAATTCATATTCTTAAGAATAAAATCGTTACTCTTTAACTGCAAAACTATTTGACAGTATATTAATTTCAAAATAGAAGTTGTTAAGAACTGGTTAACTGGTTCTTCAGGAAGATGCAATTCAGAAATGAGAATCCTGTAGCAGTTTAAACTGCAAAACTGTTTGACAGTATATTAATTTCAAAATACAAGCTATTAATACCTTTCTGTTCTTGAGCCGCAGTCCTGAAGTACTTAAACATGTTTAATTTTAGAAGCGTAACTGATCTCTTTATGGGCGCTGTCGCTGCTGAAAACTAGCAGGTGTCACGCTAGGGAGCAGAAGGGTGACAGCCGAAGTGGTTGGAGCAGAGCTGTTCCCAGAAACGCAGGACAGGAGTTTGAGAGGGAGACGTACTTGAGAGCCTCCTAAGTCAGCAAGTCTGCAGCCAGCAGATTTTTGTCTCTGTTTTTTGCTCTGTACCACCATCTAGTGGAACCAGGAACAACCACCAGAATTTAAGCTGGAATCTGAAGAATATCTGGAGTTTGTTCATTATGTAATGGAATAATGTTTTACCACCTAACTGTAAGATAAGGTCTCCTTAACAGATGCATTCTCTGTAGCTGAGAACTTGATTACGTATCAGTTTTTCTACATCTAACATAGTATTCTCCTTTTTTGTCAGATGTTAAAATAGCTAGTAAAAGGAAAATGCAAGGAAAATAAGTACATTTCCAGTAGCTATTTTGATAGCTTTATATATATATACATATGTGTGTATATATACATGTATATATGGATGTGTATGTATATGTACATGTACATATATGCATATATATAAAATATATCATGGTATGTGGAAAACAGCTGCTCTGTTTTGGCTGACAGGTTGTCGTCTGCCCTAAACAGCTTGAGTTAATCTTTTGAAGAAAATTCCTTACAGAAAGCAAGCAGATGCAGGCAGTCTGGACAGCGTAGGCAAGGCTTTTGCAGCACGCTGCACAGAGAAAATAATTTGGGTTTGCATCCTCCGGCCCTCGGGGAGGGTGGAGATGCCCGATTTGTCTGTCCCGCCCCAATGAACTACCTGCTTTCCCCGCAGTAGTTTCCGTAGTATTTTCTTAGCCATCACCTATGTCCGCTTAAAAAAGTGAGGTCAGACACAGGAAAACATCTACTGAGGGGAGAGAGTGTATAAGAACAAAAATGAGATACAGAATTAAACTATGCTGCTTCCCTACCCCCTCCTTAACATCTGCTGTATTTTGTGGTACGCTGATTTAATTTCATCCTTCCAAAATGACAGGCTCTAGGCCCTGTGTAGTCTTTCCCATAGCTGAGAGAGAGTTTACTTCTCTGGGTTTCTCTCTTTCTCCCCACATAGGTGATGGGGTAGATTAGTTTGCTAAATGTGGTCTAGCACAGGGATTTACTGCAGGCTACTGTCTTCTATTTTACGTAGATCTAGGCAGAATGGGTAGCTGTGCAATCACAGAAGCAATTCTTTTCTAGCTGGGACCTTATAAATGCTTACAAATATGTGAAGGGTGGGTGTCAGGAGGATGGGGCCAAGCTCTTTTCAGTGGTACCCAGCAACAGGACAAGGGGCAATGGGCACAAACTGAAGCTGAGGAAGTTCCATCTGAACATGAGGAAGAACTTCTTCCCTCTGAGGGTGACAGAGCACTGGAACAGGCTGCCCAGGGAGGTGGTGGAGTCTTCTTCTCTGGAGATATTCAAGACCCGCCTGGACAAGGTCCTCTACAACCTACTGTAGGTGACCCTGCTTTGGCAGGGGGCTTGGACTAGATGACCCACAGAGGTCCCTTCCAACCCCTACCATTCTGTGATTCTGTGAAAATAAAACTGGGATTAGTACATCATTATTATTTTACATGCTGTCTTATGCATGAAATTTTAAGCACGCTTTTCTCCTTTTCCTCAGTTTATACACAAGGACACTTTTCCTGAAACACAGGCCAAAGGTGAAGGTAAGCAAGAAGTATTTTGTGCCCGTTAATGCGCTGCAACATCCGGGTATCTCGTGCTTTGGACTTGCATTGGGGCTCACTGATTGTGCCTGTTAGGGCACTACCTTTGATTTCTACTTATATCCCAAGACATGCAGTTGAAATGATGATTAATAGTGTTTGGTTTCTGTCCCAAGAGATAGAATATTCCAGGAAATCTTTCCCCTCTTCCTGTTTTTCTGTTAACAGTTTGTGTTTGGAATATGGCCTGTTCTTCTTGTGGAGCCGCCGAAGAAGCTGTGACTGAGACCTAGGCCGTCACACACGATCACCTGGCCTGGCTGAATAAAGCGATCCAACAGTTCCTGTGGCTAAAGTGTCCAAATTGCGGATCAGCTCAAGTACCATTGGTATAAAAGGACTTCGCTGTGTTACTGGGCCAGCCGGCCGGAACAGAGCAGAGAGTTGGCACACTAGGGAAATAATGTTTAGTACAGCTTTATTCTAAGTTGTTAAAACAAAGATTGACACAGTATTTTTATGTATATATTGTATAGCTGATGATACTGAGCTAATATTTCGTGCTGGTCACAGAAAACTAACCATTTTTGAAGTGGGTTGCATACATTTTTCATTCGGTTGTTGTTCTTTCTGTGGTTTAAACGAATATTAGTAACTGAATGACAAAGACAGGCCATTGGTGGCCAAGCTAAGCAGTTGTGTGGCCTGTAGTGAACTGAATGCTTAACCTGAACTACTTTAATCTTGCACTTTTATACAATTAATGAAGTATATAATGATTGATTTAAGGCTTGATTCTATCTTGCTTTTCCACAGCCTCCTTTGCAATTTATATTTTAAGCGAAACGGTTGGGATACCTGTGCCATTTAGTTCATTTTGTACCAAGCTTCCATTTTCTCTTTAGTCCAACTGAGGTACATCATGGAGGACATTCCAGGGTGTGACCGGCAGAAGACACTTTAAACGGTGAAAGCATTATAGGGGTTCTTGGTTGTGTGTGGAAACTGAATTCCTGATTTGTTTGCCCAGTGATCCATCAGGAGACTGCAGGGTGACTGTATAAACATAAGAAACACTTTTTATATTTTATAATTATTATTTACATGCCTCCCTTTTCAATCCCTACTTTTTACTCCCCATGTCCTATTCATACTACAGATTGACAAATACCTTAGATGTACACTAGTTCAGCTTGGAATTCAACTCTTTCCCTTATTTTACAAGTCTTAAATATTGGTCTGACTTTCAGAAGCAGTTTCTTACTCAGAGAGATTGAAGAAAGAGTGAAGAACAAGACTGATGTTGAGGATACGCCAAAATTGAATTGGCAGCACTTTGATTGTTTTCTCTTAGTGTGTCCATCACACGGTTACTCTGTGGAAAGTTGACCGCCTTTTAAAACCAAACTTTGGGGATGAATAGGGGGAATAAACCCTCTGGTTTCTGCAATTATCTACCCAGCTGATGAAAGTTCGTAAGTAAGCATAAAGAAAACACTGAACTAACACAGTTGTTCAAGATATACCTCATATTGGAGGCTGTGGTTTTGACCCTTCCGATCTTGGGACAAGTAACAGAGTCTGTCTCTGGGCCTCCCAGCTGCCGTGCTATGCAATTGTTGTCTGCTTTTGATCTTCTGAGGGATTTATCCTTCTTGCCATGAAGGAAAAAAGGGAAACGCTCAGACTGATAGGAAATCCATTCCATATTGATTTAAAACGTGCCCACAGCAGCAAGGCACAGTAATGTAGCTATAAAGCTGTCTCCCAGATCACAAAGTCCTGGCTGGTGTAAGCTTCCTTGCTCTGACTGCTGAAAAAGTTGGACTGAAATCTGCATTGTACAATCAGCACTGACTAAAATGGTCTCTTCCCTTTAATGTCTTTTTTTTTTTTTTCTGCTTGCTGCTTAGCTGCAGCTTCTGCGTCCATCAGCAGCACTCCTCCTGATGTGAATCTCCAAATAAAATTGTGGCTTTTGTTATGTGACTGACCCTGGACTCCTGGGATCCAACAGACCCAAACTCAGGGCTAGAAGGAGACACTTAACCTTGAGTGATGTCAGTGAGGTTTAAGCTCGTGCTGATAGCAGTGCTTTGCAGCCTGTAATCAGTGAACTATTAGAAAGATGCTTGAATGAAAATTCTGAAACAGATTTGTTGTCAGTAGGCTCCAGTTTTGTGGATGAGGTCAGCATCCGCGTTGGGAAGTTGTGAGTGATCTCCAGACTGAAAGACGTTGGAATAACTGGCGTAAGAGTACAAAAGTGCTGTTTTGGATCAAGCGTCTTTAATTATCCAGAAGACGTATTTTTTGTAAAGAGATTTAAGAACTGTTTTAAAAATGTAGCTTAAAAACAAGTGCCTGCCTGTTCACCTCCAGGCTCTTTCAAGCATGCTTCAGTACGCTGTATCAAATTTTCCTTTTAGTATGTTTTCATAAGTTAGGGCAAGAGTCCTGTCACAGGAGCAGTGCAGCAACGAGACTGGTCAACAGTCACTTGTGACATCAGCTAGGTATGGTATTATTTTTAAGAAAACGAACAAAACCTTTATTTTAGTGGCCTTAGTTTTGTTCCTGGAGGACCTGGGGGGTCTGTTTGGTTTCCCTGTAATTGCAGGAACCAGAGTGTGCTGAAAAGCCACTTTCTTATTGAGAAGACATCTCTACAACGGTAAATTTTAAAGAAATGTGTTGATTCTCCTACACATTTGCAGCTACGAAGTGTATGTTTCTTTTCAGATCTTGTTGAATTAAATTGTCAGGATTTAAAAAAAAAACAGTTGGAAAAGCTCTTGTTTTAATTTTATGCTGCTGTTAGCTTTTGATTTGCATATCATTTGTCACTGATGTTTTTATCTTAAAAAAAATTGTGCGAATTGGCTTCTTCCTGCATTCGAAATGACCGAAAACATGCACACCTCTACCACCCTTCCAGCAGCCTGTCTTTCAGGTGACGTTAGACCCTGAAGAATGTAATTCACGCGTGTATCCTTCGAAGCATAAGTAATCTAAAATTATGGGTGCTTTGGTTTCACTGCCTTACTGATCTTGTGAGTGATACTGAAAATGGCAAGCCAGCTTTAACGGGCTGAAATTCAGACTGCCTTTTCTAGTGCCTGGAAAGACATACGTCCTTACTCCTGTAATGTGTCAAATGTCTGTTAAATTGCTTTTTATTTCTATCACTTGTATGACGTGGTGATTTTTTTCTGCAAACCTTAGAGCAGCATATCCCAAACTTTTCTTGCACTACATCTTCTAAGGTCATTTTTGATCTTGTTTTTTGAGTAGGATTCAGACAGCAGGGAATTCCTTTAAAGGGAATTAGGGAAGTCGCAGCTGTTGTGTACTATGAATCCTACAGAATGTGTTGGACAGACTTGATAGCAGTGAACTCTTGTTCTTTACCATCCATGAAGAACCAGGAAATCTGCCACCTTACGACCATCGGCTTGGCACAGACCAGCAGCAAGTCTTTCTGCAGACCGTGAGCTGAAAAGTTCTTCCTTGGAAATAAAAGAAAAACCTCAAAATTACTCTCCCAGTACAGATCAATACCGCACCTTATGCTGGACGTCTAGATTTTCTGGATACAGCTCAAGACGTGCGTTTTCCAGAACTGAAGACACAGTAAACAAACAGAAATCTGCCATCAGGACAAATCTCGTCGTGTTTTGAAGGTGATGTTGTTAGCTAGCAGTATTAGTCACCTCCGGACTTTATTTTAGTGCTGTTTCTTTTTGCACAAGGAAGACATGCTGCCCGTGAGTGTTTAGAAGGCTGCCCCATAATCAGAATTGGAACATCACTTGGCGATCTACCTCTGTCATGTGTTGTACAGGACCTGTGCCCTTACTTAGATCTGCCTGGCTGCTCAGACATGAGAGCAGCCTGACATGGACCGTGCAGCCCCTGGGGCTGGCAGCAGGATTGCGCGGAGCCGTGGCTGACTCCGCTCGCTCTCCATAAACATCCTCGCTGGACTGGTGTCTGTCACTTGTAGGTTGTGCTCAGTCTGCTGTTCCTCTGCGTGCTTTAGAAAGAGATACGAGTAGGAGGACTTCAGCTCAGACAGGTGAAGTGAAACCTTTTTGGCAGTTAAGTTACTTTTAAAGCTAAGATGCAAACAGTGTGACTTGTTTTATGTGATTTTGGAAGAGATGTGATGGAAAATACTGGTTTATAATTAGTTTTAATTCTCTTTTCATCTAATATTGTGCTGTCTTGTTTGGCTGAGGGGAAATTGTATGACTTGAAATGCGGTCGACTCTTGGCTGTAGCACATTTGCTTCCAACACCTGGTTTCGAACAGCTGAATGAGTTTTTCAGCTAACTCCTCCGTGTAAAACTCTTAGCAACAGAAAATCCTGCCAGTATCACGTGTGTTCCTCACAGTCACTACCACCTTGTTTAGTCTGCATTCAAGAATTTCGGTAATACAGGGGCTTTTTTAAACCTGTTTGTGGATATATTTTTGGCATTTGGTAGCAGGTGGTGAAAAAATTCGATGTAACGCTTCAGTGGAACACGAGCTCTAACGAAGTAGCACTGCTGTTTTCTTCATTAGACCTCAAAATCCAGGAACACACCTTCTGTTTTGGTGGAACACGTGCCCCATAATTTAAATTAACATCTTCAGGTAAAACAGTTGGTTTGCTTTAAAGAAAGCCCATCTGCACTTTACAAGCAGGCGGTGGGAGGCTTTAACTGCAAAGTACTGTTTAACTGTGAGACTTCAGTATGAAGAGGGGTAAATGATGGAGCCTTTATTACCCCTGAGAAGCAAAAGCTAGAAGGAGATTAAGAAATCTTACATGGAAAGAGAATAACAAAAGATTAAGCACAGAATCCTGTAGTATTACATCAACCACCCTGCTGATAACTGCACTTTAGATACATAACAGGCTTGAATGTTTTGCTATTTATACGTTTAACTTGCCATGCAGACTCTGCACTCTTTGCCATAGGAGCAGCGTAGACTCTGTTACATCCGGTTCGTTGTACAATATTCGGCTGGTGGTTTCATGAGGACGGAACGTGACACGGATTGTTTCGTACATGAATGAATCCATTTCTTACCCATCTGGAACGTCCTCTGCCAGCTTTGTTTGAGAGTCTGTAACGTAACTGCAGAGACTGTACTGTAAACTATGAAGATTCGTTTGGGGTTGCTTTGTTTGGTTTCTCGCTCACGGCTGCCTGCGGCTGCCAAGTGCCTGATCTCTTTGTCGCAAGTCTTTTCCGAGAGCTGAGGCTGTATTTTCTACTGGGGTCTGTGAGACAAGGTCCTTCGTAGGTGGGAGGTCGGATTGGGTTTTTTGTTAAAAATTCTCTTGTTGCAGGAGTCACAGCACTCTTTTTCGTCGCGTTCCAGAAACATAGTTATCCAGTGTGTGGCTCAAACTTACAGAATCATAGAAAGTTTTGGGCCGGAAGAGACCCCTAGAGGTCACCTAGTCCAACCCCCCTGCAGCGAGCAGGGACACCGCTAACTAGATCAGGTTGCTCAGAGCCCTGTCCAACCTGGTCTTGAATGTTTCCAGGGGTGGGGCCTCCACTACCTCTCTGGGCAACCCGTTCCAGTGTTTCACCACCCTCATTGTAAAGA
>Ga0065711_1047314_pt1 | contig 12403 bp, 8 predicted proteins | sample Hoacrofraction12_FD_59098 | JGI IMG/M metagenome (GOLD analysis project Ga0065711, IMG submission 59098) | Hoatzin crop microbial communities from Cojedes, Venezuela - Epithelial fraction 12 v2 (version 2) | ecosystem: Host-associated > Birds > Digestive system > Esophagus > Crop | place... | reverse complement strand
CTGTGATTCTGTGTCTCCTACTTCCTCTGTACTTCACTGGGGCAGGGCTAGAGGCTTACTGTCACAAATTAGTTCAATTAATTACAAGCTTCAGAGTCTCAGCCAGACCACAAGCCACAGGCTGGTATTCATCTTGGTCTGAGAGAAAATGGCCTATAATCCAGTCTTTTCTTGCTGAGCAGAGCCAGCCGTGATTCACCTTGTCTTCCAGGGATTGTGTGAAAAGTGTCTGACAATGGCAGCTCGTTGAGCACTTCATATGCATAGAGTGTCTCACACAGAGAGTGGATGTGGGCAGAGAAAACTAAAGTTGGACTCTTCTACTTAGTTGTAATTTTGTGTCTGAAGCGTTCAGTAGTCTTCAGTAGAATTTGTGAGTGATTGCTCTTGCTCGTTTATAACACTTTTGCTCCAGCATACAAAGATCTCCGGTGGCTTTCATTTCAATCACTTTCATCTTTTTTTGCTTTCTGGTTAATTCAATCTGAAACACCTGAGACAATTCTAACTAATAAATTGCAATGGAAAACTGAGAAAAGCTCACATTTTTACAAGCTTTAAATCCAAAGACCTGAGAACTTTAAGATAAACTCCATTTTCTGTCACTTAAAGATTCCAATACTGTGGGGTTTTTTCTGTGGTTTTGAACCTATTATGTTTATCTCCTAATGCAATTACAAAGACTTGTAATTTTACGAAGAAAGCAAAGGCAAAGTAGACATTAGGCAAAACAATCCTATATTGTTACATAGTACATGTTAGTACTTCCAAAGTTAAAGAGAGACCAATTTTTAATCTGCTACTTTGTCTGTTAGTCTACGTAAAATAATAGCTGAAGTTAAAGGTAAAGCTGTTTAAGATAGATGCTTGCTACACCTGTAATTTTGAAAGAAGATAAGATTCATCCTGGTGTGATGTTTGTAAATTTTAAGAAATGTTTTGTGAAGGACCAGAAGAATGATAATTATTGCTGTGGAAGAAGGAGGCTCGAAAAGCTTTTGCTTCATTCCCCTAACCGAGGTTTGGGTAAACTGTATTTGAAGGGTGAAGACTAGGAGGATCTTATGTCATATTAAGAAGGTTGGTCCTGAAGAAAATGGGAGCAAAACTCAACTGCAGCTAAGGAGAGACCAACATAGACTTTATGTAAAGGGCTGATGTTTGTGACTCTTATTTTGCATTTTTTTGTTTGCCAGAGGTTAAACCAGCTCAGCTGCTATGCAATACAGGACTTGCAAGAAACTTACAAGATGATGAAGAATGTTGGTCAGGTAAGCAAGAACTTAACTCGCTTCCCATCACTTCTTGCAATTGACATCTTTGCTGCAAATTAGACTAAAGGATTCACCACGAGTCAAGTCGAATGGAAACAGAGTTGTCAGACATTCTGCCCTGTAGTGTATCCTTCAGATTTTGGAATGAGCTTAGCTGCAGCTTTCGGGAATGAGCTTACCAAAAATATTAATATCATTACATAACAAGGGCCAGGGGTCTGCAGGCTATTTTCACCATAATGGGTCATAAAGATTAGTGTCTCCTTGCAGCACTTTACAAAAAAATGCTAATATAAATGTTAATACACTGAATACTCGGTGAGCAGCAGCAGAAGTGTAAATTAACTCTGATTGAACTTCTTAATGGCATTAGGACTTTCTCTGACAAGAGAGGAAGCAAAAGAGAAGGTATTGCAGTCATTATGTCTGCCAGGAAATAGGAAAAGCTGAAACACCTGATGAGATATAATCAAAATACTTGAATTAAAAAAGGAATGGATTCTTTAAGAATTTTTATAGCATCTCCAATTTTATTTTCTGAACTAACACTTCACTGTTATGCTAAAGTGTGTGCACTACTCAATGGCTTTGTAATTGCCCTTAAGATGATTTAGGTAAACAACACTTTTCTCAATATTTGTATCGTTCTCATCAAAATATGTGAGTGTCTCACAGCTTCTAATGCTTACCCTTTGCAAAGCACTTGTGAGGTCTGTATTGCTGTCCTACATCTACAGGGAAACTGAGGATAGAGAGATACAGACACCTGTCCTGACATTTAGGTTCTTAAGAGGAAACTCTGGTTAAATGTCTACCAAGGTCTTTCAACTGTATTTAGTTCTAACAATTCTAAAAACTTTACCAAGTTGTAAAACCAAAAGTAGAACCTACGAGATCTTCTGTTTGAGGTTAGTGCTCTTGTTAGGTTACACATCTCAGCACGGAATAGGTAATTATTCAATCCTGGTGGTGTTACCATCATGGAAAGAAATATTTAGGAAAGTATTCGGTCAGGTTTGTGAAGAAGATTCCACAATTGTTCCACTGGCAACTGTGACTGAGAAGTTGTGAATAAAGAATATTTTGGGAAACTAAGGGAAAATTCTACATTATATAAACTTTGAAAGGATGTAAAATAGAGAACCTGACAGTTATCTTCCTCTGGTTTATGTTTAAACCCTCTCCTTATCACAAGAACAGCACAGATATCCTAAGAATATGTGAGCATTTGGCCAACAGGTTCTGAGGGCATTCAACAATCTTGGGCTCATTACCAATAGATAAAAAGGTCTTTGCATCAATAGACTCTTGACACCTTGTGAAGAGAGATTTCACACCTCCCCCCCCAATTTTACTTTACTGCTGTTTTCTGGACAATTGTCCACAGCCATTTAAAACTTTGTTAGACAAAATGCTAGAGAGAGATATAACATAAAATTCTTCCACTAATTTGATGCACATATGTGAACAAGGATGATAGCTTTTGGTTTTATTTCTGGTACCTCATATGTAATTGAAAATTCCTTTTTTTTTTTTCTGCATTTGTTCATCTAGAAAAGCATAAGAATCTTTGTGTTTGATTTCTTAAGAAGGTATTTTTTGCTGGCTTGGTGCCTTCATAAATCTCAGCCTGTCTGAACTGGACTCACAAATGCCATTAACATTTAGCAAGGTGGCTGACCCCTTCAATCCCAAGTGAATTCTTAAGACAGAGAATTTTGTAGTAGAGTACAAAATACAGACAATAGCATGTCCGTTCAGTTCTCCATATTGTTGACGGAAATAAAGCTTCAAGAGAGGAACACTAGAAATAAGCAATGTGTAGACTAGTTCAAGAGAAGGGCAGAAGGAATTTTTCATCCCTTCTGGGGATCCAAGAGTTGTTGATTATTGCTAAAGGACATGGACAAACCAAATAACTAGAAACATTGTTCCTGGGAGATCCACACAATTTTGAATTTTAATTTTATAGACGTAAATACTGACAGAAAAGTTTCACATGCAGTTATTGTATTATGTTTCCAACTGATACCTCAAAGGCAACCCATATAAACTGCTGAATTGCACTAGCTGCTGAAAATACCATTGGCAAGCACAGCTTAAGAACATTTTTACTATTTTACGATCTGTATAAGTGCAAAATAATTTCAATGATTTTTTGTATGTTGGTTTCAATACTTCTTATTTTACTAATAAAGCCCCAGCGCAGTCAAGTCTTTAAAAACTGTATCCATGTCTGTGATGATGGTACACTGATGTATTTATATGTGTATCCCACCCAGGCCCTGAATCTGAGAAAACATAGGCAGGAAGCTCAGCACCTTCTCATGTTTTCTGGAGAATTCCATGAGGATACACAAAACCTTACATCAGCTTTACTGCTTGTCTATATATTTTAATTCCCACCACTATTTCTCCCTCCCTGAGGATTCTCATATGGTATAAATTAGTAGTGCACTATTGTTTTCAATGGTTATACCAAGTAGCTTCTGCTTACAGCCTGTCCCTTGATGTTTCATTTTTTTAGAAGTTTTTTAGTTCTGTCGGCCAAGTTTTGGTGAAATTTGAGTGCTGTGCAGTTATTGTACGTCATTTATTATTATATAATCTAACAAGCTGAATGTTTGATACACATACTTAAAAAGTGAACACAAGAAAACTATGGAGGAAAAGGTAAACATGTTCTATTAATCATTTAAATACATTCTTATTTTTAGGTGTTATAAACTCTTGTCTTCTACAGTTAAAACTGAGATGTTTTTCAGAATTTGTTGTCAATACTTTTGATATGGAATGATTTGAGCCCTCCTAGCTGTACAGTAGGATTCTTTCATTTAACTGATGTTCAATATACAAAATACTGTATCAAAATAAGTGAAGATTTTAAGAAAACCTTGCCATTCATCATTTCTCTTTTACTGAATTCTATATGCAGCACAACAGTTTCCAGTTTCATAACGATTTTGTTTGATTTTGATTTACTGTTTTCTATCCTTAGCACAGGAATGATATCTGTTTTCTAGGAAGGTAAAGAAAAGAAACCTTTTACCTTTGAGAAGACAGAACATTCACACATATGATGTGTAATTAAGGGGACAGAAGAAAGAAACACCACCAGCTGGCTTTGCATAGAATAGCTTACGTGAATGCAATGTCAAGTAAATGAGGGAGAAACATTTTTTTAAAAAAAGAATGAAAACCAGACTAGGCATGTGTCTAAGCGGTCTTCTGTTTTCCAAGATCTCATTTATGGCAGAGAGATGAGACCTGATTTTCCTCAGAGCTTCCCTATGTGTTTACACATCTTCTGCAAGTGACAGCTAGAGGAACTAGGAACTGGTCTATGTTGATGCACTAGAATTTTTCTACCAGGATAGAAAAAAAATGTTTGCAGTTGCAGGGTTGATTGGTGGGCTCATTGCAGCTCTGAATGCATTTTTGGGTATTCTGGGCCAGAGACTGGGCACTAGAATTCAACACAGGAAATAATTTAGGTACTAAAGAAAGTAATTGTCAGCTTCTCAGTAACAAATAGAAGTTACACATAATTTCAGATAAATAGTCCTCAATCTTTGTTTTATGGACTACAGTGTTCCATAGGCTATTTCTAAAGGATTGAAAATTATAACTGAGACAAGCAAATCTATTGCTATTTAAAGTGAATTTTGTACACAGCTCAAAAAAGTTGTAGATGTTTTATGTAGCCGTAGAAACCTATATTAGCTTTGTTTGCTCTCACTGGCCTCAGAATGGGAGGGTGTGTGGAAGTCTTATAAAAAGTATTAATTCTTGGCTTCTTGTTATGCGTGATACTATATACCAGAAAAATAACAGTAATTAGCTGAATTTCTATTTCTAGAAGTCGTCTTCTGTTCTACTTTCTTGTCTCAGGATGTGAACGTTTTAGGTTTTTTAGTGCCTGAAATTTCGAGAATTAAATGTTATTAGAATACAGAGTGGCTTATGTGTACTGGACAAGGTACCGACAACAAAAGTGAAGATGTGAAAATCACAAAGAGTTTGTTAAAATAGAAGAACTCAGTGTTACAGTTCCAGTACCATTTTTCCCACAGAGGTTTATCAGTGGAGTTTTCACCTGCGTTCATATTTTATCACACAGAAACATTTCACAGAGCTGTAGTTTTGGAGGAAAAGAAGGCTGTCAGTAGTACGAACTTAGCCCTGGAGCACCAACTATTCGACAGTTAAATAGCTGAGAATTTAGTCTCTTAGCAACTTGTATTTTCTGTTTACTGTCAATCCCAAATCAAAGATAAAGTGATGGGGGCTTGAAGAGTTTGATGTTGAAGTTCATTGTACATGTTTTCTTAACAAAGGGTCTTGTAAAATAGGGAGAGAGAGAGGTCCTGTTGTGTATAAAAATAATGCTGAATTGGTTAATATGTGAATCATAATAAACTGGTGGGTTTAAGTGGGTCTTACTGCAGGGATCAAGTTGGATCCAGTTTAGTATATAACATTTCTCCTGAATGCCCCTGTTGGTCTCACTCCCATAGCACTTGGGTAATAGTTTGTACTTTTTCAGCGTGTGTTTTCTTTTAATTAGGCAGTTCTAGTTTAATTCAGAGGAATGTAGCCATGCTGACAAGAGTGTAAATTTGGACTGACTACAGTAAATACATTTCACCAATTCCAGGTTTACAATAATATGAGAAAAGTCTGTTCTATGCCGTCCGCTCATAAGCGTGGAAGATCTCAGTGCACAGAACACAGTGAAAAGTGAACATGAGAATATTAGAATTGTCATTAATGATCTTTCAAGTTTGTTGGGAATGGCATTTTGCAGCTGTAGGTAGGCAGATGGGATACATACTTTAGTAAAGCAGAATATGTTTTCACTATTGGTATGAAATCCTTGTTGGCTGGGCTGAAAAAAATTGTGGCAGGAGAGTGGAAGAAACAAAAACGATTTTCCAGGAACTTGGTAATTCTTCTCTGTCTGCCTCTAGTACTGTTCCTGAGTCAGATTACTCTCATTGCCCTTCAGCTGCCCGCAATGTAGTACTGTGGATCAGAAAGCGATTGTGACAAGACTTGTCTGTAGAGAAGACACATTATCTTCTCTGGAACTCCACAGGACAGAACTGAGAGGAAGGACAAAACTTGCCAGCTCTATGTACATCCATTAGTTTCACAAGTGAACTCACTATCTCTGCTTGCTACTTTACCCACAACCTACCATAAAAGTTGGTAATAATGATTTCTTTTGTTCCCTTCTCCTCCTTCCTCTCCCCAGTTTAAGATGAAATGAGGTTTTTTTGCAGTGACTGAAATTCTACAATTTTTTGCAGCTGTTTAAGGTGTCAAGTGATTCATGTCAAGAAACTGTTGCACAGGTGACGAGGGTTTGACAGGGTAGGCTTCCCAACAGGGTATTCTAATGTCTTTTCTTTGTATGTAGTGTATCTTTTAGAAAAGGGAGGAAAGAAAAAAGGCCTCCTTGAAACTCTCTAAAATTTTCTGAAAGTTCATGTTTTACAAAAAGAGTCCCAGTTACTTCCAGGACCTCCAGGATTTTCAGGAGTGTTTCTGAGGGGGTGTGTTTCATAGCTTTTTCACTGGAAAATGAAGCTATTTTTCATAAGCTTTTTTAAGCTGACTCTTAATTTCTGTCTTAAAGTTTTGGCACAGCACTATGCAATGCTACCAAAGAAAAATATGTACTCCTAAATATATTGGCACAGCATGTTTTGTACATAATACTCTGTATTATGTTTTAGGGTGAGTTCTGGTGGCTATATATCAGTACCCTTAAGCTCTGGGAATATTAATTATAAAGGCCTTTGCTTTGGAATGATCCTGCACTGCAGAGTACTTTACAGTGGGATGATAAAGTGATGAATTTTATGTATAGGCAGTTGCTGCACACCTTTATATTTTATCAATCATTCACAACAAGAAGAAAAATCAGAATGAGAAAAAGTAAAGACTGAGATAGATTGTATGCAAGCAGAATAAATCATGAGAGCTTGTATTGTCAGCCCCATACAATCAGCAAAAAATTATGAAGCTGGTTTGAAAAGTATTGGACCTTACTTAAAAAGAGGGGTTTATCTTCTTGTTTTTCTTTTCTTTTGGGAGAGAAAATGATGGAAAAGGTGTTTCTTCAGAAGGGGCTTCTTGCACACAATTCCTGTTTACCTCCAAGCAATCTACAAAGGCTAATTCAACAGCAGGAGCTGGAACAGACGTTAAACTTACTATTCGGAGTCTGTCTCTGGAGGTGCTTTTCGCTTTTCATTGCCTACAGAGGGAGACAACTGAGACTTGCTTTGTTAAACTAAAAGTAGGCTGTGTGAATGCATTATATGATTAGTCTGATGAAAGCTTAGATTCTCAGGTAATTTCTTGACTCCAGGTCAAAATTCACAGAAAAACTTCAATTATAATGATGATGTTAATACTAAAACCATAATATATAACTAAGGAAGAAGTTCATCATGCAGTCTATAAAGAATTAATCTAAAGGTGACATCCAGCTTAGAAATTCCTCAACTGTTTGCTGCCGAAACTGAGAGAATATACTATATACACATTTTAATCTTATGCTTTACTGTGACTGTCCATTGTGGGAAACTTGAACACAGTGTGGACTGAATGGACGTTGGTCTGAATAAGTGGGAATATGTTTTGATTCTTGTGGTATAGCAATACTGTTAATAAATTGAAGGGACTCATCAGAATATTTGGTCAAGAAAAGTATTGTACAGCAGAAACCAGGAGATGATAATCACAGTTACCCAGGCAGACTGAAATATGTATCTTAACCTATGGATAGAGACATTGTGTTGTGTAAAGACTCTGTCTGAAATGGCTATTAAGATTCTTTAACGTAATAGGAAGTAAAGAAAGGTGAAGTGTTACCATTTTCAAAAGTTTTGATGGCTTCTGAAATTTTAAACAGTTGGAACCATGAAAACTGTTAGTGCCATGAACTGGGTCTTCTGCTTATTTCAGTCACCTTGAAAGTGATGGATAGACTTAGGTTAGAAAAGCAGCTATGGTAAATTCATAGGAATTATTCCCCTCTGCAAAAGCTTTTCGTGTTCAGTATTATGATTCTATAATTCATATGTCCATTTTATAAATCCATATTGCTGTTCATAAATATATACTCAAAATAATATTAATTCACAGTCTGATGTGTGAAATTGTTAACATTTTTGTATTCCTGTATATTAAGAATAGTACCCAAATGCAAGTATCTCCATGTTACAAAAATGTGATATGAAAGAGGTATCGCCTTTAACAGACACATACATAATATTTTTGAACTCTTACGGTGAATAGTGTGGATTTAGATGCAGAATTATGCATACACAGGACAAAAATATTTTTACAAACCTACCATGGCTATGTCTCTTCTTGTTAGAAGTGTGTATTAGTGGTAATCCCACACAAGTCAATGGTGTAACTCTGGAGTCATACTGACAGGACGTCAAAACAATCGTATCAGTTGAAGTAGACTGTAGCGTAGTTATTATGGCTGGTATAAATGAGACCTGAATCAGGCCCATGCTCTTTTAAAACCATTGGAACATGTAATAGTGATGCAATGAGTTACTCTCTTACAGCAATTTCACTATACTTCAACTTTGAAATGAAATCAACCATCACTTTCCTCATCATGAGGAAAATCAAACCCAGAGATACCCACCATCACAGTGTTTCTTGTAATGTAAGCTCCAGGAGTCACTTTGCTTTGTATTTGTTTTACAAAATGATTTCACTACTTGCGCAGATAGTACAACAAGCATTAGGACCAACTCTGCTAAGTAAAATACCTCTAAATGTGTTAGAAGGGAGAAAGTGTTTGTCCCCAAATGCTGTCACGGCTGCCTAATTTTGGGACAATACAGATGCTTAAGTAAGTATTACACTGACAGCTCAAGAGTCCTAAAGTTTAGGCATTTACTAAAAAGTTATCATTACCAAGCCTGAATCTCAGCTATCCTCCTACGCTTTGTGTACTAAATTTATGTCACCAAAACAGTGTATATGCCTTGGTTCTGATTTTCCACTGTGTTTGTACTCTTTTACCATCTCTTTGAAAGTCTGAAGATGATCACAGGCAAATTATGGGTTGCATTTTAATCCTACCTGACAATTGTGAAAAGTCCTTAAGATGTTAAAAAATAGTTATGCGTGTGTTCAGCACAGAAATTTACCCAACAGAAGTAAACAGCCATTTTAGGTGGAAGAAAAATTGTTGCTGGAGGGGGAAAGGCAGAAAAGAGATGTACCAGTCAAAGTAGGTACCAGTCAAATAGTGCACATCGGCACAGCTAGAGCTAAACTCAGAGTAGTACGAGCAACAGTATAATGCCTTAATTAAATGGAGATGAAGATTCTGACTACTTACGGATTAATATATGTCCAGCTTGGTAGCACTATAATGATGTCCTACTGTACTGTTGGAAAATTCATGGTGTCTGGAGATCCCTTTAGCAACATTTCCCCTTTGTAGTACACTACACAGTTTTCTTTGGCTTTTAGCTCATATATAAGAATAATGCAAGGTGTTTGACAGAAAAAAGACTCATGTTACCTCTTTTGGGGACCTTCCTGCTGACCGTCTTTGCAAACCGGACAGGTTCCACATGCTTCTGGGATTTGCTTATCTGGCTATCAGACAGAATTGAAGATTGTAGCTCTCAAGGTCATTCCAGTGTCTCCTGTTTCATTTCAGATTTTTATTTTATTTAGTGGGCTTGAATGTTTGTGAAATCAATTTTTATTCTGAGTTTTGTTACCTGACAGGGTCTCACTTTCATTTTTTTGAACACTTCTAGTATTATACTCTAAATCCTTACCTTAGCCCTGATGGCAATGGGAACATTCAGGCCTCTGTCTTATGTCATATTATTTCATGGGGACATGAATCTCTGTGCTGAAACCAAACAGGGGGACATGTCCACATGGCAGTGTGGGACAGGCATAACACCAAATGGGGTGAAACACATTCTCCCAGGCTCTGCGCAGGGCCACAGGTTGGGACTTCTGGAACTGTTACAGGGAATGACAATCAGGTACCGTGGGGAATGCTGGTAACGCTGTGCTTGGACCTGTTTTTGACATAGCTCAGTCAGTTCCAGTAATCCCTTCAAGGACTGTATTGACTCATCTGCCCCTTTACATGCGTATGACTTCAGGGCTGCTGCAAACTGGAACTGTGTATGTAGAAACTTTCTGGTTCCATTTTGAATACAGCACAATGTGCAGTGAAATCCAGACTTTGCTGCTGTTACAGGAAAGAGTATGGTATGTGGAACTTTCGTGTAATGCATGGGAAACAGTATGGAACCACACTGGGAGTAAGATGGGAAGATAGGATAGATACGGTGTCTTTTCCTTCCTAGTTCTGTGTTAAGAACACTTACAAGGGATGTGGGAAGCCAAAGTTCAGTCTTTTTTGTTTCTCACAAATGGGATGCCTACTTTCAGATCTTGTCTGTTTAGGTAAAAATTAAACTGGGGTGAACACCAACCTACTGAGCACAATGCAGGACTGCTGTATCTTCTGTCAGTCATGTAAATCTAATTCTTTTTTTCTATGAGAATCTTTAATCCAATGCAAATCCCATGTGAATCTGTGGATAATTCTTAAGTTGACGAAAATGGCATTTTTCAGTGGCCTTGGGGAGAGAAAATGATCTGGGTTTGTCTTGCATTTTGTCTGCTCTGTTTTTCAGGGAAAAAGCACTTAGCAAGACAATTGTGTATTTCCATACTTTGTTACACATTTTTCTTTATTTTTTCATAATGCAAGCTCTGGTAACATGCCATCTTTCAAGACATGGATTTGAGTCAACTATAAAGGTTGAAATAGAGTGGAGAATGCAAATAGCCCTAAGATTTTAAAAGTTTTTTAAAATTAGACGTGATTGGCTGGACCGGAAGAAACTGCTCTACACATGTGAACTGCTTATGGTTTCTCACAGGTGAATCTGTTTTTCACAATGGAAATCTTTATGAATAGACAATGACTAGAGAAAGTAATTTAAATTTATTAGAACTTACCCAGCAGTTCAGTCCTTATTCCTGTTTGCAATTGCATGCTCAGCTGTATTTGCACAAGAAGCACAGTTTAAAGGCAGCATGAAGACTCCCATTTCTAACTCCTCCTTGCGGGTACTAAGAAGGAGCACTACAAAGAGAACCATCTTTTCTTTTCTTCTCTGATTTTCTGTCGTTCTTTCTCCCCATAGCTCCTGCCTAAATATAGATTTAAGTGTGTTGTACTTACTGTGTGGTAGGCAAAGCTACTGTGTTCCTTAGCTTTTCCGTCCCTGGAAATAAGTCTGTTAAGGGAGCAACTCACCTTCTTTGCTGGATGGTAATAATAAATAGAAATTCCCCTCATATTCATGACAGAGTGAATAGGCAGAGGACTGTGAATGGACTTGTATCTTGCTGTGCATTTAGAGTGATTGATTGTCTTTCTCTCTGCTGGTTCAAAACCAGTCTAAAACCCTCCAGGTTAATTTGGAACTGATCTCAATACCTGGCACAAACACACAGTATTTCCAGTTTTGTGGGTTAATTTTGGGCCATCTGGAAAAATAGCAATGCCCTATCTCATTTAAAGATGTCAAGATACAGTCCCTGGAATGCCCTGCTGTGTAGAGCTGCAACAGCACCAACAGGGTTGGTGATCTGGAGGTGTATGAACTTGAGCTGGTAGCAACATTAAGAATGCCTCCTAAACAAAAAGACCAGACTAATACATGTGCTGAGGCTGCCTGGGGCAGGAAATTAGGGGCTTTAATTTTCAGAATGAAATACAGTCTTATATGATCTACTGTGAATAAAGAGAAACAAAGCATTTTTTTTCCTAGCAGTCCTCTAATTATTCTAATTGGAAAAGGAAGAGGCTGTTGTGAAGGATAACACAAACACCTGAGAGTGTACTTAAACACAAGTAGCACTGAAAAGATGCCAACTCATTCTCAAGTGTACACTTATTGTTCTCTGAATAGAAGTTAGCCTTGAAATTTGCATAGCAAAAGGTTCAGAGTGAGTGCCAGCACCAGAGTGGAATACATTTAATTAAAGACAACAGCAAAGGTAAATGATACTCTTTTTTTTTTTTTTTTTTTTTTCCCTTT
>Ga0065711_1047313_pt1 | contig 12403 bp, 7 predicted proteins | sample Hoacrofraction12_FD_59098 | JGI IMG/M metagenome (GOLD analysis project Ga0065711, IMG submission 59098) | Hoatzin crop microbial communities from Cojedes, Venezuela - Epithelial fraction 12 v2 (version 2) | ecosystem: Host-associated > Birds > Digestive system > Esophagus > Crop | place... | reverse complement strand
AAGGAACATATGAAATTCCCATACTACACCCAATTGGGGAACGGGAATTTTTGCGAACTGTTAATTTTACTGGACAGAAAAAAAGATACACTTGACTAATGGAATTATATGGTTAAATAAATGCAAAAGAATTATGTTGCATTCATAAGTTAATGTTTCAGTAGTAACTCAGAAAATTATTTTGTACTAATTTGTAGCACTGAACGCAAAATTATATTTTATATTTTTACATGGAGGCACAGAATATCTCCTACAGTATTCACATTTTTCAAAAAGTTTAAGTTACTAAATTTCTAATGAGGTCATATGTTGTGTGTTGGTTTTGGTCACTCAGAGAAAGATACTATTACAAGTGGACTGCTGTACTAGTTAGTACATTTGCCATTGGTCAGTTATTATGAAGATTTAGAAGTTCACAAACATCTACTAATATGACATATCAATCTGTCTCTGTCTTGGTCACAAAGAAGACTAGAAGAAAAAATACATATTTATAGGAATGTACACAAGGACTCCTGAGTGTCATAGAGAAGTAACACATCTCAGAGCCAGGATCCTTCCATTGCAAAACAAAAAGAACAAATTGAGCTGTCCCATGAGACTCAGAAGCTCTGTTGAGAAAGCTGTTTTTAGTCTGTAGGTAGAGCTACAGAGTATATTCCCCATGCATGTCCTTGCTTTCTTAGACCCATGAAGATAATGCATAGTTCATATTGTTGAGCTGTTAAACAATTTAGGGTTTTCAGTCTTTTTGAAGAGCATTATGAGGAGAAAGTTCATATTTTTCTACTGGAACTATGATTGGCAATTAAACTCCTCCCAGTACTCCAGTTAACCACTGTGTACAAGGCTGCACAAATGAAAAAATTTCCTTGCCCTGTAAAGTGATCATCTTGTGACATGAAACATAAACTTTCATTAGCCTTTAATTTGCACCACTGTGCTGTTAGACATCCTTCAAGTCTGTCCATCCTACTGGACTCAATGATAACTTGAAGAATGGGTTAGTCATTCATAGGCTCATTTATATACTACAGGAGGTAAATTTCTTTCTCTCCCCTCCTCCCAAATTATAGTCCATTTTCTTAAAAATCCTTTGACCTTTTATGCTACATCAGAACACAAAGAATGTACCAATACCAGTTGCTATAAACCTAGAAATCCCACACATCTAAGTCAGTTCTTCTTGATTTTTTATTTTTATACTATTGATTGACCCTAAATTTTATCTAACTTTAGATACAAATTTACTTCCATTTCTGTGCTTGAAACCATGTCACATTTTCAAACTGATCCTTCTTCAAAGTCAAGGACTAATTAGCTACATTACTGAACAATTAAGTGTCTTCTGGAGGATTACACAAAGTAGTTATACTTATGTATGTGTTGCTTTCTAAATGTATTAAAGCATATAAAATTTTCACAAATATTGTACATGGCACATTTTAATTGAATTATTCACCATTACTCTTTTGTCTTTTTTTTTTTACTTTAAAACTACCTACACATTCAAAACTCTAGTGGAAGATGTCCCTGCTCATGTCAGGGTCGGAACCAGATGATCTTTAAGGTCCCTTCCAGCTCTTACCATTCTATGATTCTATGATTCTATGAATCTCTGAAAAGTTTAGAACACTGCTGTAAAGGTACATTGGCTTTATACTGACCCAGCTGAAGGTTTATCTGCCACTACAGAATCTATATTTCTGTTTCTACATTCATCTTAATGTTTTAATAATACAATAAAATTTTAAAAATAGAGACAGCATGTCTATAAACATCTCTTCCACTTAAGTAATAACATGATGTCAGCCACAGTTCCTAAAAAGAGCAGGTTAAGGCACTTCTTATACAGACATCTACTATGACTACTTGTACATAATTCTCCGGATTCTACAATTCTTCATCATACCAGTATTAAAAGCTATGTGTCTATCATACTATTTGCTTTAGGTATCTAATCTATTAGAAATCAAGAGCTCTTGAACCTACTATGAAGAAAGATGTGCCTCTGAATCATGCTTCCAAGATGATCATTCCCTTATAGTCTTCACTGACTATGCAGATAGCAGAGGTTTTTATGTTGATTTTCTAAAACAGTCTACACCAGTAAAATCATTAAAATAATTGCCAAAACATTAGAGTGGGAATAAGGAAACTTTAGAACTCCCAGTCTGCCTTCTGACCCTAGATAATTCTGTCTTCTCTGCAGAAGTACTAGAAATGCAGATATAACCCCAGGCAAGAAGTCTATACGTTAAAAGCGCTATTGAAAATTTAAGAATTTTAGAAAAGATTTTGTAACAATAAAAGCATAACTAGATAACACACAAATTTTCCAAAGCATTTAACAGTAATCTAATTCTGTTCCCACTCAGGCTATTGGCCATAGGAGTAAGGTTATTCCATAACTGAGTGCTCCTTAAAAAAAAAAAAAAAAGGCTTAAATGCAAGCAACAGTCTTTTTGAGGTGCTGGAGACTATTAGAGAGGCATAGATTTTCTGTAAAGAAGTACATTCTACACATTCAGCTCTTAGCCTATTCCACGTATAATAGATTTCTTTTTCATTGAATCCAGGAAGGTTCATGAGGACAAATTTAGGCAAGGTCATACCTTATAATAGTGGAAAGCAGAAAAACTTACATGGCTTCGAGTTTCAACTGAGGTTAAATGCATTCTACAGTCTCAAGGTAAAAAGTTCTGTATTACTTTACATCAGCTGGTGATCTAGGGCCTTCTTTTTAATTTTTACTCATATCAATAGCACTTCTTCCTTCCTTCTGAATTTTTATAAGAATAAAGTAAAATTTTGAGTCTTACAAGAGCACATCTCCAAAGTCTGAGATGATTTCCAGCAGTTTTTTCAGTTGTTCCAAAGCATCCCTCTGAAATATTCCAACCATCATATCGTTTACACACTAAATTAGTCTACAAGCATCTTCGTAAGTAGGAATTTGTGCTATATCCTCTGTGCTTTACCCACAATTCAAAGGGAAGATGGAAATACGCAGTTATTACGGGAAGTGTGCAAGAATGAAGCAACCTATGTTAAGATTTACTTTATATCTATCTGACCTTTCTAAATTACTGAAGCTCTATCTGAAAGCACCAGACAGCCCAAAAGAGATATAAGTATAAAAGAACCAGGCATATAGCCCTTTCTTTACTTTAGAGTAGTGCCAGAGGAGAAAAAAAAATGATAGCAGCTATCATATTTATTATATTATCAGCTCATAGGATCCAACATAGTATGACACAATTTTCATTTCTATAGAAAGAAAATAATTACGGTATTTACATGGCATAAATTTTCACAAAAGGACAGTTTTTCCCTTCAAATAAGACAGATCTTAAGGTATGAAATAAAGAGACAGATGTTCATCTGCTTCAACAATGTACAAGTACAGTGAGATTTAGACCCTGGTTCTGAAACTCTAGCAAATTTTTCCTATCCCAGTATTCAGTTTCAACACACACATTTCAAGCAACAGCTTAAAAATAACTGATTATGCATCTTAATTTATAAGCTGCAGTTCAGCTTTTGTAAGTAAAATAGCAGCAGCAAGAGTGGTAGATGAGGGCAATTTTTGACATAAAATTGGTTTATTATTAGCTTTCTTAAGCAATTGGAATTTTGAATATTCAGCATACAAGCAGTCAGTGTTGCTGCTAATTCTTCAGAGATAGGTCCTTTCTGTGGCAGAGGAATAATGCACCATCTGTGTACGAGCTTGACACTAATTGCTAGTACAACAAACATTAAAGTTGATTATCCAGACTTACAAATCATAATAAATACAAGTAAAATTGAAGACAGCCTTCTCACACACCCCACCACCTAATAAAGCACAGGTTATTTAATAGGGAACAAACCAATCTTTTTTAAAAAACAATTGGTCACAATTATCTCAAAGAAATACAGTGTGTCATTGGTCCATATAATCCTTCCCTGATTATAGCCAATGATCATGACAGGATTTGAAAGGCAACAGATTTTGTTTCAGGCTGTGGGTAATCAAAGGCAGAATATGATTAATCCTTTTAATAGAAATTTTAAATGCGTTTAAGAAGAAAAAAAATAAAAACAACCACCATTTTTGAGTTTTCAAGTCTAACCCTATTATTTTTCCAGGGTGAGAAAAAATGATAACGAAATTTTTGTACTCTCAGGCTTTGCTTATTCTAGTAAAGTATACGTGGCTAGGTCCTAGCCTTAAGCGCTGGCATATGATCGTCCATATCGTCTAACTGCTGGCCTGCTCTTTGGCATGGGTGCACACCAAATTAGCACCTTCCCAGACAACACCTATACACAGGCTGGGGACTGCATGGGCCAGGGACTGCTGTCAGCAGCCTTTCTGTAGGAGATTACGTGGTTTTTAAGGCAAATGAGTCAAACTGTGAGGACAGTATTACAATTTCCCTGAAAAACATGTTGTTTGGGATCAGACTCCTCAAATCCACTGCTACTTGCAGTGGCTCGCGGGCATCAAGGACAGTCTCAGTTAAGACAGGGAAATAGGAACTGAGCTGAACAAGGAGGAGAGAAACCTTTCTTAGTGTAAGTAGATGAAGCATAGTTTCTTCTTTCTTTTTCTATGTCTGTAACAGACATTTGTGCCTCCTGTTTGGTTTTATATACTGGCAACCAGTCTTTCTATCAGGAATATTTTGAGGTAACTTAGTCCAAGTGTGATTTCAGATGCCTGGTTAACACCAACACACTTCTTCCTGAAAGGCATGCTGAGTCTACTAACCAAGAGTCTGGAATATTTTAGTAGCTCAGAGCTACCACAGTGACTGCTGCTGACATGGGAAGGTCTTTGGTATGCAGCAAGACACGAGGGTGCACGTGTGAACCCCAGGGAATGCAGTGTGGAGAGGGTACACACAAAAATGGTAGCCTGCCACTTACAGTCAGAGCCAGAAAATGAGTTCTAGCCAACTTCATTTACTAACAGGATTGTAGCCTCAGTAAGGTGGAAAATGACTGAAAAGGCTGACTGAACAACTAGAAGCATTGAGTCAAAAAAAGTATGAAGTCCACCTTAGAATTAAAGCCCCTAAATACTCTTAAGATATCAGGTATTATGCTTGTCAAATTTTGGATTATAGCATTTGGTCATTCATTAATATTCAACACATATGATTTATCACTAGTGATTTTCAAATATGGACAGACATTCTTAAAACTAATGTCTGTGTGGTAAATATTTTCCAGTGACATTGGAAAATAGGGCTGAGAAAAACTAGAATTTTTAGTAAAGCATAGGAAAACATCCATTTAAAAAATGAATAGACTTTTCCTTTGCTAACATCTGTGGATTCAAGCAATCTATTGTTACATACGTGAGCATCTAGAAAAACAAGATATGATTCAGCATCCTGAAATATTTAAACAGGACATTGTAGATGGGTTATAATGTCAGACAGAGTTATATTATAAGGGAAAGATTTTCAGAGGCACAAGGGGCGTTAGATGACTAACTACCCCCTGCATACCTCCAGCATTCACTACTAACTTGTTTTCCCAAGCTTACCCAGATCAGAGCCCATTTTTGTTATTTGGGTTCTGCAGTTTGTGTCAATGACAGATGATTCAACAAATGTTTGATAGATCGGTTTAATTCTCTACTACGGCATAAGTACTGGTTTCTCTGAATTATGGTCTCTGTCAAGGACAGAAAATACAGGCGAGCCTAAGTCGGCAGTCTCACCACACGTAGGCTATAAAAGCTGAGATATTCAGCCAAGCAAAGTCATACAGAAAGGCTGAATCTTTGAACTACCAGCTTCTCAGAAAGAAAACAGCAAAGGAGCTTAAAGAGTATGTGGGGGAAATCTTTGTGATGTATCCTTACAGTAAGTAAAGTTAGCATGGCTCTCCATTCGCTCTTCCCCGAAGCGGTCTTCCTGCACCTCTCAAGGACAGGAGCGCACACAACTACTCAGGGGTACATTGCCAGGCTGCCACAAAGCTGTGACTGCCCCACTGCCCCAAGCAAAGAACCTGTGGGAACGTGCTAGGGCTCTCTGTGGCCCCACATGCAGACTCCTCTTCCTTCAGAAGTCACTGGCTGCAACCAGGGCACTGTTGCACTGTCAGTAAGGAATAACTTTCAGAAATCCATTCCCGTGGGTATGTTCAACAAGGCCTTTTCTTTGCTCCTAACAATTTCCTGCTTGGCATTTTCGCATAGTTTCGATCTGCAAATGGAGAGCTCTTCTCACACTTTACCCATTAATAAGTCATCACACTCTGAATCTCTTGAGCAGTTTTTGAAGCAGTTTCAAGCACATTTTTCTTCCCTTTCTTATTGTCTCCTCCAGTGTAGGGGTGAGGCACTGCACTGAGACTGCACTGGATTTCAGAGCAGTTGCCAACATAAGGAGGCTGTGCAGTACCAGTTCAGAAAAACGTCCCATCACTATATTGTCAGTATTGTCAATACTCTCAGCAAAAATAAAAAATTATAAAATAGAAATAACTACCATGTTGTTCCAGTGTGTTCACATTATATATTTTTAGGCTCCAAGTAGAATCAGTGTGTATTTCATCCCACTCCTCAGTCTTTTTCTGTTAGTATTTTCTGGAATGTTCCAGATAGTAAATTTTAAAATCACCTGGTATTATTACACTTTCTGCCTCAATAATATGACATAACTGCTTTCCCAGAACTCAAAGCATGATTTCTGCAGCTAAGAATAATGATGTGTTGTTTCTTTCAGATTAGTGGCCACAGGGTTGTTTAACAGGAGTGCACTTGAATTAATAGGCAATTTCATCCATTGTAAAATGTTACCAATAAATGTATTGTCTTGTAACCAACATAGCCTGAAGTGTATAAATGAGGTATGATTTCTGTGTATTGCAACTCGATCATTAGTGTCTATTTTTAAAACCTCTGTGTGGTATGGGTTATTATTGTAATCATTTTTTCTTTAGCTATATTTAGCAAAGAGTTAAAGACACCATAGGTGTCTCATCTCTAGTACATCTAGACTACCAGTCATTGATTTATACAGTTTCTTTATTAGTTCAAAACAAAAGCATGTTTGAACTAATAATTTACTTCTCCAGATGTTAAAAATTAACAGTAAATAAAAATTCGTGTCAACCTCAAATCTCTTTACAATACTGTCCACATTTGGGACGTGAGGCATGATTTCCAAGCTTCTGAAAAAAACACTTTTATGGGAACAGAATTGTGTCCTTCCTCAGTATGTGGAAAATACTGACTTTGTTTTTAAGCAAACTCTTGTCCTAATAAAAACCAATAAATCAAAGACAAATGATTCAGAAATTATTCAACCTCTCACAGCATAAACTTGTTATAATGCAACATATAGCGGAACTATAGCAAATCTTTCTGTTTTAATTGGAACTTGAATCACCTTGACCTTTCCTAGCACAGACCAGAGTTGCCCCTCTGAACCAACAGCAGCATCTGCATCCTCATTCCATTTTAATCAGAGCTCAATTTGGATTTCTATGTCTCGGCAATCAGTGCATTGCAGAGCAAGGAAACTGCAGAAATAAATGAGATGTTGCCTTGTTCCAGCTGATTAAAACATGATTCAAGGTGACTTTTAGGTGACACTACAAGTTGTCAGAACAGCAGTGTACTTTACCTTATGAAGGAAAAAATAGGTGTGAGGGATGTTTATTTCTCCTATCTGAGATAAGTGACAGAATTGAAATGAGAGCACTGCTGTGTCCATGAAAATATATCAGTGTTTAAAGAATCCTATTATTAGTCACAGTGGAAACTACATCTTGGATAAGCCTCCCATACTGTGGGTAATTATCACAAGCCAGAATGCTAATTGCTTTTCGATCTGCTCTGTGCCTCCAATGATCCTTGTTGAGGGCTACTGGGGCTGTACCAGACACTAACACTTAATGAGACAAAGTTTATCGAAGTACAGCATCAGCTATTACTAAGTGAAGGACAGAAAAAACACGCTTTAAAATGAAAATAGGAGAAAAATAAAAAAGAAGAGAGGGGGAACTATGGAACAAGAAGAAGAATGAAACTATAATTTGTTTTCTTTATACTTTCTTTTCAGATACTAAGTAACTATGTCTTCATCAAAGTAAAAATGGCAAAAATTTGCGTGTTATGGATTGGTTACCTGAAAAGGTAAGCACTTATTCTGTGTTCACAACTTTTTGCTTTGTTCTTCTGTGTAAAAGAGAGAAGTCCATCCATCAGCTAAGAATTCATACAGCATTTTTTTTTGACAGTTCCGACTATTCTGGTTAAGAACTATTAGGTGTGTGAGTCTACACATTTTTTCACTTTCTTGTGAAAAGTGAAAAAAAAAATAAAAAAAAGGAATCTCTCTTCTGCATAATCTACCATGTCTTCCATGGTGGATTTTAGGGTATCCCCTGAGATTCCAGAAAATATATGGGATGGGAAAAGTACATTTTGCAGAAAGTCTAACGCAACAAAAGACCTTTCTGAAGAAAAGCGGAAACAGCCCCACATTCCTCCATTTTGCAGTTTTTGCTTTCTTGTAATTAGATCTTTTCCATATAAAAACATCAGTCATGAACTCAAAGAAAAAGGTAGACATTTTGCATAGAAAGTATTCTAAGTGTCATTAAAACATGGTAAGATATGTCGACTGTTTTAGAGACACAACAATGAAGTGACCCAAGTTTTACTGAGAGTCTATAGCGGAGGAAGAAATAACGCAGTGTCAGTGCTTCCACTCCTGTATTAAATGCAGCAGTATTCTCCCCTATGAAACAAAGCTTCTGCCTCTGCAGAATGGTGACAACAAAATCGCAGCTGCACCATAAGTTATGTATTGCATCGACACACACTTTGTTTCTCCTCTTTTTCTAATCTTTGGTTTAGACAGGTCAAGAAGAAATAATTACAGTGAGGAAGCAGAGAAAGGAGTCTTTGACTTTGGTTCTGCAAAAACCTGTTAGCTCTCTGTGCTGACAGTTTCAAGTACGGAGGTCAAAATAGCAACAACAGAGAACACAAGACCAGTAAGTAAAGCACCTCAACAGCAGTAACACTAGACAGGAGTCACAACAGCTGTGAAGACGAAAGCAGACCTGAATAGATCAATTGAGCAGAGGATTGTATCACATCTGAATGCAGATGTCAGTATGCATGCATGCATGTGTGTTCACTCACCTTCAACAGAAAATACTTTGCCATTCTTAAGTTATCATTTAAAACAGTAAGAGACACCACCTCAAAAGAATTATTTTTAACCTACTGTTGATAAAGTATTTAAGTACTAGTGCTTTACAGAAGCTGATGAAGAAAAGCATCTATCATCAGTAGGCTTCTTTGAGTCTACAGCCCTCTGGACTTCAAAAGAAAAAGTTTTAAGGATCTAATCCAACAGAAACAGAAAGGTAAATCACAAAACCCAATGATTTATATATAGAAAATAAACATTAAGCTCTTCATCTGTTTGAATTCTCTATTTGTTTTGTAATCATAACTGTAACTAATTAATACTACAGAACTTCACCTATACTTCTCATAATAGGTGCAAACTTTATTTCTAATAAGTATTTTTAACACCTGAATCATTGTATTAACCTTACATTGCTCCATCTCCAGGGCAATCTCATCCTTCCTCAGAAAAGGTGACCTACTTCCGAGACAAGGTCTAACAATTGCTTTATTCAGTGACAATACTGCTTTCTTTTATTTTGCTTTTCCTTAGAATAGTCTATTTGCCTTAAAAATCCCTTGCCCTCATTCTCTAACTTTTTTGATCCAAGTAAACTTTGACAGCTTGTCTTAATATCAAGTATTATGGCAAATAAGATAAATAAGCCTCAGCAGTGACTATAACATTATTCTCTGAATTCTTGGTACAACCAGTCAACAAAAATATTTCATTATATATATCATGTACTACTTCTATAGGAATCACAGAAGATACTGTGAATGAATTCTAAAGTTAAAATTTCATAGTAGCAAGGGATGTATGATGCATGTATAAGACTACCTTTCACAAGTTCTTTCTACCTCTCATTGTGATCCATACAAAACCTCTCTTTAGGGATAAAACTTTGGAATGAAAAGTACTGAAATCCCACAGAAAGGAGAAAGAAAACATTCTGAGAGAAAAGATGGCTACATGGTAGATCTTTGTCCCCCGTATGGACAAATTCTGATTCATGAATTCACAACAGGAATTGGATTAAAACAACATTTGAACACTGTTAAAAAAAAAAAAAGAAAAAAAAAAGAGGAAATAAAGGGCAAGCTTCCTCTGTTTGGTATGAACACTGCAATAAGGGCATCACTTCATTCAAAACATTGGCTACCTGCTCAGTCATTTTCTTCCCCCATTTTTTACTTTTATGAAATAGAAGGTAACAGCTGTATGGCTGAAAGGCAACAGAGAGACCTTTAAAGACAGGTACCACACTGCAACAAGAATCTGTGAAGTTTATAAAGTGTCTCACCAGGGCATTAATCTCAGTCTGATGGGAGCTGTTTTCACCTGCTCACTTGCTAGTTGTGCTGACCATGACACCAGGCAGAGAGATGATGAAGCTGCTCCAAGTGGAAACATGAAGTCAGAAGGAAAAGGCAGCTTTGTCCATCTGTCCTGTGTTACTCGCTTGTTTTCCAAGCAAAATATTAAACAGAAGTGATTTTTTTTTATATCAGGAGAGATATCTTTTGATACCAGGAAAATTTACAATTCTACTGAATTCTGAGGGGATATTTTCTTTTACCAGACCCCTGTGCATATTTGTCTTGGAGATACAGAATCACAGAATCACAGAATGTTAGGGGTTGGAAGGGACCGCTGTGGGTCATTGTGGAGGATGAAGCATTAAAGGACTGGGGACATGTGAGCAATCCAGCTTTTTCTCTATGAGGCCATGAAGCCTTAGCATAAGGCCGCAGAGCCTTACCATAAGGCCGCAAGGGCATCTAGAGGACAAACGGTGGTGTAAACAAGGAAATGAATGCGAAGAAAATCAGTCCAGGATACTGAAGCGAAACTTGCCACCTGCAAGAAGGCCACGAGCACAGCGCGTGAACAAGTAATGTACACTAATCATAATCGGGTTGCTATGTGATTTAATTTGATTATTGCCAATGGGAGATCGCCGCGTATGTAATGGGGAATATAAATGTGAGCTATCTGGGGCTAATAAACGGCTTGTACCTGATCACATTGATCGTCATGTCGAGTCCGGTTCATCCTCCGCGACATCTGGCGCACGAACAGGGACACTTGTGGGCCCCGAAGACTTCAGGCGATGGGATCCGTCTGGAGGTAGAAGAAGGCAACCAAAGGCGGAGTAGCCAACCAAAAGAAGCCGCTGCCCCGGCGGCTTAGGTCCAAAGTGCTGATGTGTGGAATCAGACTTCACAACTCAGAGATTCATAAAGCAGTGCCCACCGGACCGGGAAGAAGATGCGCACGCCGATTGAGACGGGACGGCTATCCCCGTCAGGACGTGCCCCACAACGAGAGGGACGGAGCGAGACGGGACGGCTATCCCTGTCAGGATCTCACCAGGAACAGGTGAGCGGTTGGGGAGGAGATGGGGTCTGCACTGACAAAGGAAGAAAGTGCAGTGGTAAAGATCCTCCAACATATCCTCTCTAAGAGAGGGGTCTCCTACGATGCAAAAGTACTGAAAAAGTTACTGATGTGGGTACGAGAGCTTAACTTGATCCCTGGGGTCGGAGCCGCATTTGAGCTGCCCATCTGGGAAGCCGTAGGACAAAGCCTATGGGAGGAGATCAGTAGCGGGAATAAGACCGTGGGTCGTTTCTCTACTCTCTGGCGGTTAGTGAGAGAGACTTTGCAAGAAATGAAAAGCGAAAGAACCGTCGCCGCTTCCACTTTCACTGCACTGACCCCTGCTACGCCATCAGCGTCGGGAAATGCTATGCTGCTTTCAAACAACGTGCCGAATTTGTTTGAGAATCGCATACGGATGCCACCTTTATGGGCAGTCAGAGAGACAATGGTAGCAGAGATGCGTGAAGCGGAATTAGCTGAAAAGGCAAGTGAAGAAACTCTGCCTGAAGTCTTCGGGGCACACAAGGGTCCCTGTTCGGGCACCAGGTCATCTAGTCCAACCCCCCTGCTGAAGCAGGGTCACCTAGAGGAGGCTGCACACGACCATGTCGGGGGGTCCTGAAGATCTCCAGAGAGGGAGACCTCACAGCCTCCCTGGGCAGCCTGTTCCAGTACTCCGTCACCCTCAGAGGGAAGAAGTTCTTCCTTCTGTTCAGATGGAACTTCCTATGCTTCAGTTTGTGCCCATTGCCCCTTGTCCTGTCGCTGGGCACCACTGAAAAGAGCTTGGCCCCATCCTCCTGACACCCACCCTGCAGATATTTGTAGGCATTTATAAGGTCCCCTCTCAGCCTTCTCTTCTT
>Ga0065711_1008918_pt1 | contig 12403 bp, 4 predicted proteins | sample Hoacrofraction12_FD_59098 | JGI IMG/M metagenome (GOLD analysis project Ga0065711, IMG submission 59098) | Hoatzin crop microbial communities from Cojedes, Venezuela - Epithelial fraction 12 v2 (version 2) | ecosystem: Host-associated > Birds > Digestive system > Esophagus > Crop | place... | reverse complement strand
CTGCCGAAGCAGGGTCACCTACAGCAGGCTGCACAGGACCTTGTCCAGGAGGGTCTTGAATATCTCCAGAGAAGGAGACTCCACAACCTCTCTGGGCAACCTGTTCCAGTGCTCCGTCACCGTCAGAGGGAAGAAGTTCTTCCTCACGTTCAGATGGAACTTCCTGTGCTTCAGTTTGTGTCCATTGCCCCTTGTCCTCTCGCTGGGCACCACTGAAAAGAGTCTGGCCCCATCCTCCTGACACCCACTCTTACGATATTTATAGGCATTTAGAAGGTCCCCTCTCAACCTTCTCTTCTTCAGGCTAAACAAGCGCAGCTCCCTCAGCCTCTCCTCATAGGAGAGGTGCTCCAGTCCCCTCATCATCCTCATAGCCCTCCTCTGGACTCTCTCCAGTAGCTCCTCATCTTTCTTGAACTGGGGAGCCCAGAACTGGACACAGTACTCCAGGTGAGGCCTCACTAGGGCAGAGTAGAGGGGGAAGAGAACCTCCCTCGACCTGCTGGCCACACTCCTCTGAAAGCACCCCAGGATCCCATTGGCCTTCTTGGCAACAAGGGCACACTACTGGCTCATGGTCAACCTGTCATCCACCAGGACACTCAGGTCCCTCTCCACAGAGCTGCTCTGCAGCAGGTCCGCCCCAAGCTTGTACTGATGCATGGGGTTGTTCCTCCCCAGGTGCAGGACCTTGCACTTGCCCTTGTTGAATTTCATCGGGTTCTTCTCTGCCCAACTTTGCAGCTGTCCAGGTCTTGTTGAATGGCAGCACAGCCTTCTGGTGTATCCACCACTCCTCCCTGTTTTGTGTCATCAGCAAACTTTCTGAGGGTACACTCTAACTGGCAAACAAAGGCATTTGTGTGGTCCCCAGTCAGAGAGGTTCTCGCAGGAAAGCTGGGAGGTGAGCTCGGGAAAGCCAGGGAAAAGCCTCTGCGGTGCTGAGGCTGGGAGGAGGGCAGGGAAGAAGGGCAGGGGTCCTGGAGTGAGGTGATGGGGGGACCTGTTCAAGCCCTTCTTCCGCTGGGTACGAACTCTTTGGACTTGGAGGAGTAGTCTGGAGCCAAGGGGTCATGTCATCAGTTAATTTTCTCCAAGGACAAGAAAATTAATTTGCAATAGTTTTACAACTTGTGATATTTCTGGCACTTCACTTGTTTACTGCCATCTAGACTAGAAGAACTACTTGCTTTTCACTCTTGGTTCAAAGATCATCAGGGATTTACAGAAGAAAGCAAGGGGGGATTTACAGAAGAAAGCAAAGGAGCCTGAGTAGTCACAGCTATGCTCAGTGGGTTTTAATAATCCCTGTACCACCGGCACCTCCAGTCCTTCTGTTTATGATCCTCATGGATGGCGGATGTTTTTAAATCTGGTTTTGGAAAGTCTTGTGTTCTAGGTCATCGTGGTTTCTGCATCTTCTCTCAATGCAGAGGAGGATATTAAAGCTGTCCCACAGGGAACGTTGGCCTTTTCAGGGGAGGGAAGTGTTGAGTTACATTAATCCTGTCTGGAAAGCAAAAGCAGATCTACTGTATTTTTATATCCCTCTTTTAATGAAATTTATCTCCAAAGCCTTTTTTTTTCCTTTTGTTTTGCTTTTCTGAGACAGTGTGGGATAGCAGCACTGTATTCAGCATTAGAAAAATACTGGGTTTTTTTACTTTGATACTTTGTATCTGCTGGCTTTGACAAAACCATGGATTGATTTTATCTGGTCAGCAAATTATTTCCATTCATCTGCAGCCCCAGAAACCAGCTTGGATCTTGGAAATGCATCTGGTCCCAGTTTCGAGCTGAATTGTCTCATTTTCATTTGATGTGAGTGAGTGTAGACGCATAGATCGTAATTCCAATTCTATGCATTACAATCCAAGAAGAAATCACTCACCCCTTGCTTCCCAGTTGTCTCACATCCCCAGAACAAACTTTGGTACTTCTCTACTGTAACTGTCTGTCTGTTGTAAGTTTTCTGAAGGGTATTTACAGCACAGAAAATCTGTATGAGGGACAAGTGTGCCTCCTTCTGTGAAGTCCTGTTTGCATGCATAAACTTTCCTTGGGAGCACTGAAGATTTATTTCATTACTGTTGTTCTCAGTGAACCTGTCTGTATGCCCAGTGACTACCATTCTTTGCAAGGTCCTTTGAACTGGGTAGATATCAGGAGAAGAAGAACGTGTTTGACAAGGGTTTGATATTTGGATCTGTCAGCCTTTTCCATTAGTTAACACTCATACTTGTGAGCTTCCCATATGTTCCCATTTTTAGGAACATAAAAATGGTCAAACTAAATTGCAGAGTAAACAGAGCTTGGAAAATAGCCCCATATGACATTTCTGAACATCACAGGTATTCTTGGTAACAGAAAGTCTGAAAGTACATGACAGGCCTGAGTTCATTAGGCAACATTATTGCAGCCTAATCGATTGCAATTAACTTTTGTCCTCGAAACACTGGGCAGAGAGCCCCAGCTGAGCTCCTCCGGAGGTCAGAGTTAGACGGGACATAGAAAAAGCAGCTGGTAGCAGGCAGCCACTAAACAGATGAAACTTGTTCTGTATTCATCAGGGTCTGAGCTGTGACAAGGTGGTGGCAGCAGAGGAGTCACCAACCTCTCTGAAAGCTTTGCATCCTGTCCGACGGAGTAAACTTTTTCCCTTCTCTGCTTCCTTACCTCTGCACTGCAGGACCTACAGATTAAAATTCTGTAACCTGCCTCATAAAGGGCAGTGGAGACTCGGTAGATGTAAGCCTTAAAACTTTTACAAATATATGCAAGAGATTTTGGGCAGTGTTTTTCTATGTTCTCTATAAAAGAGAACAGAATTATTCTGAGAAAAAATATTTCAAAAGACTGGAGTGTTTGCTTTTCATCTGAGGCATCCAGACCTTTTATTAGCAGTATTAAAATATTTTTAGGGACACATATCCCTTCATGAAGCTGATTTCCAGCTGATCTGTCTAAGCATGGAAGATGTTATGAAACAGGTTATTAACAGCCTGCTCCAGAGGGTCAGTGTGCATCATTAAGCAAAAAATAGATACAAAATACCTCTTTAATTGTTGGAAGATTGGCTAATATATCTCAAACACATAACGAATCTCTGACTGGATGTGGAACCAACCACTTTCTTATGTTTCCCTTTGGTTTATTGGATAGGGGCAGAAATTGTGGAGCCGATAGTTAAAAATTTTGAACATTTTGTTTGAATATAATATTTTACAGTGATCTCTTGCCTTATGTGGCCAGGAGAGAGAGTTTCCTAAGCAGTCTGATGTGTTAGTTCTCATAAGTGTATTTTGTGATGACAGTTGTTTCTAGGTGCTGAATGAAACAAGAGATAAAATCAAAATGCAAAGCTTTTAGCTGTACTGTCAGCTAGCTGGAAATCAACATCTTTCCTACACTGGACAGAAAATGGACTAATTCATCTGACTGAAAAATTGGATAGTTTCTCCCAGAAGATGGCAGTGCACCTATGGGTAGTGTTCTCCTGCCTGCTTTGCAAGCCATATAATTTCTAGCTGTTTTTTCAATATTGAGTGTGCAATAAGAAAACAAGTAATGAAAGCAACTGGGGCCGGGTGTGGATACCAATGGTACTTTTGATCTTGAAATCTGAAGAGAGCACTAGTAATCCACAAAGGCCTGTCCCATGTGGATGGTGATGGACTGGGTGCCCTTGGGTGAGTTGGCAAGTTATTTAGCATTTTGCTGCACCCATCAGCATGCTGAAGATCCCCTTTCTGTTGGAGTCCTCCAGATAATCCTTATGCAAAACCCACTGACTACTTCCAGAGCTTTCAAATGTACCCAAGTTCTTAAGGTGTCATTGGTCTCAGAGGAATGGATTGATGTAGGATAACGGTTACTAAGAAATGGAATAAACGATGAGATTTGAAGGGCTGGTCACATTACATCTTTGCCCCACTGTTTCTCATGAAAGAATTTCTTCCTTCAGATAGGGGTCAAAAGCAGATGCTCAAAAATACCTAAAAGGACTACTTCTTTATTAGTTCCAGTCTAAGAACAAAATAATAAATTTATTTATTAAATAAATTCAGGGAAATTTCCAGTTCAGTTTCCAAAGCAGGAGTCTAAGTGTGGAGTTTCAAACATGTAATCAAACTAGAACTACTTAACCTTTCAAAAATTGATCCACTCCTTATCATTTTTTTAATTTCAGAATTAGCAGTAAGGAATGCTAATATCTCCTTTTAAAAATCCATCTTAATCAATAGCTATAATTTGCAAAAAAACCCCAGTAGCTGTTCTGTAGTACTTGTCTTATGAACTGTTTGATATGCATATTTGCACGTATAAGCAAGCTGTTTTTGCGATGAACCTGAATGAAGAGCTGTTTGTAAAGAGTGGAGAGGGAAGAGAGGGGGCTTCAGACACATAACAGTGCTTACATGTAAATTCTGAAACTAAACTTTGCCATCCATGTTCTATCTTATCCAGAATTACAACCAGTAAGCTAAAGAACATTTAAATATTTATTCCATGTAGCTTAGTCTGAAAAAAAGTTCTGTTATGACTCATTTGTAACAATTTATTTAGATTTCCAAGCAGCAAAAATGCACTAGCAGTAAAAAAAATAAAAATTGCAGCTGTTTCTTTAATGTAAAGAAGAGATGAAAAACAATTATGTGTTCTGTTCTGTAGTCAAATATAATTGCATATTCTTGTCCTACTGCTTAGACAGTGTGGGTGCTAATTTTACTAAATTAACATAAGCTGCATCATTTCCTTCGCACTAAATACAAAACCAAGCAAGAAATTAAAATTTGGGTACTTTTTTTTTCTTTTAGTTTTCAGTTTCCTCTTCCAGTAAGTCATGGGAGCTGCAAGATGCATTGAATTGTTAGTTTTTTAGATGTGTGCCCTCCATTTTAGAAGTGTGTTTGTCTTCCTCCTAGAATGAGCATCTTTAGTCTCTTCGAGGGCCCATCCGCGATTGAACCTGACATGACCATAAACTTAGTCAGGCAAAATCTTCCTTAGCACCTGAAAAGACACAGCAGCACCTTCCATTCAAAGCCCATCTTTAATGGCCAAAATCACAGTCTGTACGTTGTACGAAGGGGGCAGTGGTGGCAGATTTGATCCTGTCACCCATTCACCAGTAGAGCCTGTTGCCAATATCCACTTCATCACCTAGTCATCCACCTTTCGCTGCTGACAAGCATCATTCTCCTTTGTCAGGAGGAGGCTTACGTTAAATCACACACTCCCTCCCCCAAGTCACCTTTTTAATATAATTTTTCTGGTGCTTGTACAACTCACAGTGCTCGTGTGACCGACTGCGCTTTTGGGTTCTGTGCAGCTGCTCATATCGTAACTGCTGGCATTTGCTGCTGCCTTTGTGTGTTCTGGATATGCTGTGATATGTAAATGATACTGCTTGCTGTTTCCTTGCTCCTACTGTTTAAAATCTCAATAAAAGTGCAAAGTATCACTATACAATCTGCAGATATCTCAGCTGACTATTCCACAATAAGGCAAGCTACCTCAGCACCAATAAAATGTTGATATGACTTTCTTTGTGTATTTTTTCCCTGTGATTCATAGTGAATTCTCCATCTTTAGTCTCACTCCTTGAGGTAAAGCCAACCCTGTTACTTTGTCTAAAACAGTATTGTTCTGAGCCAAATTCTGGGACCCTTATGCAAGCAAATGCTATTTACCTTAGAGGCAATAAAGAGATCACTAAAAATGAAGGCGGGATCACAATATGTGGCTGATGATAGGGTCAGTGGCTCACAGAGCATTTTAATTTGTTTTATGAACTGCATGTGACATAAATAAAGCTGCTGTATTTTCTGTAATTAAACCATTAAAGCTCTCTTCTATCACTTGGTATTTTTATTAAACTTATGAAATTCAGGTGCCTAAGATACTGAACGTCACCTGATACTTTCTTCTACTGTAGTTTTGTGTGTTTTGAGGGGATTGGAAGAGGTTTAATATCCAGCCACATTTTTGCCTGCCTCATATCTAATAAGAATCAGCCTGTCTTTCCTAAATGCTTTAGGAAGTTTGGTTCACAGGTCACACTGAAAGTAAAATATATTGAATTCTTTCTGATAGCGCAGTCACAGCTTTGTTTTTAAAACAGGAAAATGGGGTAAGCTGGTTGCATTCTTTCTGCAACAATTAACTGTAACTAATAGCCTAATGTTTCCAGCGCTCCCCTAGGAAGTAGGAGAGCCAAGTCTGAATTTCCCTTCAGCCAGATTGGTTTCAAACATGCAGCTCTCAGGCCAACCCTCACCTGAAACCATGTCAATAGACAGCAAAAAAAGGGATGCTTCAGTGGGACAGAAGGATCATGTAGGCATCCTGCAGGCATCAGAGATGACTAGCACTTGACTGGTTTATGTTGGCTTGTCCACAATCCTCCTACAGTCCTTGATGGTGCGGACTCTAGGTGGTCCACTGCATCCAGTGTCCTGCAAACCAGTCTGCTTATTCCAGGTGATCTTCTGATATCAGATTTGGTAGCCTCAAGGTCCTGGGGAGGAAATGAGATCTTCACACAAGTAAGCTGCTCTTTTCAACACACTATAAACTCATCCTGAAAACAATCTCGCGAAAACTTGCCTCCTACATAATCCTCAAGGCTTTTGTGAAACTACACACATTTCTATTGATCCAAAACCAGAGCTCACTGAAAAAAGCTAGTCTACGAACGTGGGTACTAATTTGGCTGGTGGCTGGAAGCAGAGTCAAATAGGTAAACAAAGCTATACCAGGCAGGTATTTTGAATACACTCTCAGACTGCAAGTACAACAGCAAAAATCGTTAAGACTCACAATGTTGTCTGGATACTGTTTATGGAGGACCTGGCTATGTTTGGGACCTTTCACAATCATTATGGCGTTAACCTTTTCATAAGCCCCTCAATCTGTCTTTTCAGTTGAAGGTGCAGACAAGCATCTGCTGTGCCATCTAACTTTGGAAAATATTCACTTTTGTGAGTAGTTCCTACTCAATAGACAACACATTTCCAGCAGAGAGCTGAATTTGAGCCTTTTCCTGCTGAGTTTTGTAACCACAGTTGTTGTCCCAGGTGGGCAGGATTTCTGTAAGGTGCTGAGTTTTCCCCTAGAAGCATTCAGTGCACCATCAAGAGAAAAGGAGGCTTCGGCTTAGCTACAACATTGCCTTCACCAGCCTGTGCAAAGATAGGGTGGCTGCCTTCCCACCCTGGTGATCAGGGTATAGGAGAAGTTGAAGAGCTGCTTTCCTTCCCAAAGCCATGTGTGTGTGACCCTTGTATGGATAAAGTGTCTTGAGACCGCTGATCTGCTACTTCACGTGATGAGAGGTGACAGACCAGAAGTTGGCTTCATGCCTCTGTGGTGCTTTCAGTGGGTATGCCGAGGAAGTCTCCTAGAAGGAGTGTCTTGGAGGGCATCATCTTTGATGGGCAGAAGAGTCAGGCAAGGGCTTCAGACTGGAAGGTTCTCGGAAAGGCCTGCAAAAAATGTGAGTTTCTTAACTGAGGAGTCTGAGTTCAAGCCTCCTGAAGAGCTTGCGTTTTCTCCTCAGCACTAGAATCAGGTGAATTACAGAAGGAAGATATGAATAATTAATATAGTCAGTGAAGTTCAAAGAACACTAAATCAGGCCTACTGCAGACTTTCAATACACTTACATTTCCTTTTTGCCACAGAGGAGATGTAGATGCTTCCAATTCAAGTAACTATAGTGCAGTATTTTGGGATCTAGGTAGCTCAGTCCTTCGAACGGCGGTTTTAGATTCTGAAGATCACTTTGATTTTGTCCCTATATCTGTAGGGTTATAAATAACTCTCAAGACAAGATGACTTTTTATCTTTTCCCAGTGAATCATCACCTTCAGGTTTCAATATACTGAAGTGCAGTTACACTGCAGGAGCAGGGAATACTGCATTGTTGATAGAGCATTTTTGGTCTGAATTTTTGTATGTGGGCCTGCATTAAATTACTGCTCTGACAAAGTACCAAACCCACCTCTGGAACCAAAAGCGCTGAGTAAGTTTTAAAATTGAAAAGGAACGCGATTTCATTTCTCCTCTTTGAATTGAATGCAGAGAGTTTAAGCAAGGCAGCGTATCAGAGTATTCTCGCTGGAATACCTATCAGAAAAAATAGGGATGCTTTTTACTTACTATAGCTTATGTTTTATTTGCATACACTTATACACATACATGTACATAAAATTTATATATGTTTATGGATGAGTAGCAGTGTATTTCACTAATTGACTTAATATATGCACATAGAATAAACTTCTGCTCTTAAGCACTCTTTCAATTATTTCTCTCATTTTCGTGTAAATAGTTTGATAGCAGAGAGTTTTCAGAAGAGTTGATTCAGTAAGAGCTGTAGAACTAAGCTGGTTGAGTCGATGATGGTCTTATTTCACAATGACCATGTATGTGGTGTTCATTGCATGTATTATTTTTCACACACACTGTGGCAGCAATTACAGATACTGGACCAAAACCTCTTTGCCTTACATAGGCAGTTTTTGTCAGTTGGCAATACTGTATTGATAGTATTGACAGGAGGTATCTGGGAAAGGAGGGATAAGAGAGATACAGATTTTTTTTCATAATCTAAAAGGAATTCTACAGCAGAGCCAGGACTGAACTTGATGAGGGTCAGGTTCCAAAACAGTCTTACAGATCTTATTTTTTCCCAAATCCTTTTTTGAGATTTTTATAAATAATGTGATCCTTTCTAGCATGGCTTTATGTACCTTAGGAAATGAAGACAAAGAATGATGCGTCAATAAATCTCAATGTGTACTTGCATGAAATGTGTACCAATTGTGCAGAGTTGGTTTGATTAAAAAAAGAGTGGAGAAAGATATGTGACAACTTGGACAATGAACCTCATCTAACTGGGCCTTTGGTACAGTCTTTGTGCACCAGACACATGGTCCTGAAGCCAAACCTGCGGTTTTGTAAAGGGATTTGATTAACATCACTACCCCAAGAAACATTTTCTCTCTTCCTCACAGAGTCTTGGGTCATATCATCCACTGGCTCCTAGCAATGTTCAAAGGGTTTTTGTAAGCATCCAAAACTATTTTTATGACTCCATTCCTGGAAGACAGAAAAAAGGGGGAGGCAAAGCAGATGAGATCATCTTCTGTCACTGAAACCCCTGCAGCATCTAGTCCCAGGAGGGAATCCTTATCCCTGAGAGGATTATTGGCTAACTCTTATCAAATATTTCCTGTCTGTGACCTCAGATAGCAGGTCCTTATCTTACAGCTGCTATTTTATGAGGTGAGTCAAGTCAGATATTCAGCCTGTTCCCTAAGAATTTGCCTGGGAGGATCTGTGGTCACAGCTAACAGCAGAAGATAAAGCAAGTGATTGACCAGTGTTTTCAGAAATATCAAGAATATAGAGACTGGTTTTCCTTTCATCTCCCAAATGCCACTGTCATTTCTTAGTGGTAGCCATAGAGAACTGCAGAGAACGACAAATGGGGAATGAAATATGTTGGTAGTCTCATCAAGTTGGTTTCTGTAAAGCAATCTTTAAGTCCTGACTGAACAGGTTCTAGCAGATGGCACATTTCTCCCACTGTTGTGTGATTTGATGCACTAGGCTCTTTGACTGAAAGTTCCATGGTACACGTCACTGTCGTGTGACTGACTAGCTAGAGAATAATGCACAGTAAGTAAGTAAGCAACACTTCATGTCTACAGCCCATGGCTTTGGTACATGTAGGCAAGGTTAGAAATGAAATACTTGTTTCAGTTGTATCACAAAGGTGTTCCAGCACAGCACAACACACTGTGCAGTTCATGTGTGCATCCTATACCTCTTGTATGCTAATTACACCTGCACCAATATTTTGAAAACCTTGCATAAGTTTTGAGATAAATGGTATTTGATACACAGTAACCATGTCAGTAAACTTAGTGCATCTCATTTAATTAGCAAGACATTGATTAGTAGGAGTGCTTTAACCATAGGATATATTGGCATGCGGCCATAGCCTTCTCCCATTGGCACTTCTTGGGAAATTCCTTTTTCCGTTTCACAGGATTCAGTTCCCTTTGTAACACATCTTGCCTCTGTTAGCACCACCCTTCTACCGACCTTGGTGTTAAAGCACACTTGGTTAACACACCAACTGAAAAGTGTCTGCAACTGATTTCAATAAAGATGCTACAACAGAAGGTGTAGAAGTGTTTAAATTGTTAATTAACAATCTTCAGTGAAAATGTGCTTCTGCTACTTAGCTCAGGGATTCAAAGTAATGACTGTCGGGGGATATTTCTGGCTTTCTTAAGTGTCACTGTTTGAAAAACAATTCAAGCACCTGCAAAAAGCATGCAGCAAGTCTGCAGCATGCAGTGTGCTGTTTGAGATGGGGATCCTGCAGGCAGTAGGTAACCTGTGGCATCACTAAAAAGTATCACTTCTTTTGAGTTCATTGAAAATCTGAGAGGTGACAGTAATGTTTTTCTACCTCACTGTGGTCTCAGGAGATACAATTAATTAATTACTACAAAAAATGCTGAGTTCCTCTGATTAAGAGTTAAGTATACATGAAATATAATTAACTAGCTTTTACAAAGTGCTTTGAAATTCTAGGGTGATTCAGTGCTTGTATTTAAAATAATGTTTTTGCTGCCTTTGGCAAATAATGTCTCCTACTATAAATTGTTCCTCAGATCTTTATGTACTTTCTTACGATTAAGCACATGGGCAGTTCCTTTCAAGTTATTTGGAATCTTTAAATTTGTGGAAAATAGAAATCCCTTTTGATATTTTACAAATGTCATCACTTGTTGCATCTTTACATACGTATTTATTAAATCAAATTAAATCATTATTCATTTACTTTATTACTTGCAACAAGCTACATTTTAATTTCAATTATTCTGAACATCATCTCCCAATTCTTCATGTACGTACCAATTTTTAACTGAATGCTTCAGCACAGGAAATCCAGGCTATTCTGAGACATGAGCATTACTGATATTAGTTTGTATAAAAAGAGATCCTGGAGGTCTTTTTTTGGAGATAAAAATTCTTTGCACTAAGAAACTATAAATTCAGAACTCTTTAGTGCTTTATAGGCAAGTTGAAAACAAAAGCAATTCATCTGGAGCATATATTCAACTAGTGAAAAACAGGCAATAGGCAGGAATTCTGAGGGTGGATAGTAAAGAAGCTTGAGAGACTGTAAAGGAACCACGTCTGATACATGGTGTCACGCTAATTTGGCAGAAAATAAACCTCCTTGCATTCTAACTCTCTTCACCGGAGTGAGAGGCCAGGTGCGGCAAGGTATAAATTCTGAGTGATATCCAATTTGCCACTACCAGTCCAGTCGCGTTTAATACGTATATTAAACTACCATGATTCTGGATACACTAATAGCAGTCTGCACCTTCAGTCCAGTCGTGCTCAGGAACTAGCATGGTCGCATTTGGTCACGTTCAGTGAGAAACTGTGACAACTGGCTACTTAAACAGTGCAGTTTTATTTGTGCAACAGGTATACAGGTTTTCTGAATTGCCAGTGATAGTGACTGTCTGCAAGAAAGCACTTGCAAATATAAAACGCGTGAAAAGGTTATAAATAATACAGCCTGGCTATAAACATTAGGGAGTAACTATTCCCGAGAAAAGCACTTAGTTTATTTCTCACCCAAGGCGTCCCAAGGTGGGGGAGAAGCAAGGCTCAGCCCGTCGGCCAGTCCCAGCTGTCGGAGCCTGTCTGAGGTGGAGTTTCCCTTGACGTGCTCACGGTGTCATCTTCTTTTCCCCCGAAAATCTACGGTGTTATCTTCNTCTCTGAAAATCCCCTATTTCCCTGGCTATTTTTATATCCTTTCTACCTTTAAGGTGGAGTTTGATTGACTGTAGTCATACATACCTTTTATCATGATTGGTGTAAAATTTTCTCACTTCACGTTTAAAGGTATAGTTTACAAAAAATTGAGAGCGCAGACTCGAAGAGGGGTGGTCGCACCTCGGAGGCGGGTAGCCTTCGGCATGGACGTGTGTTTTGATATTAAAATGATATTAAAATGAGCAAAGTCCCCGAGAGGATAGCACTTTGGCAAGGTTTCGAAAACCTGTTGGCTCAGGGGGTCAGATGAGCTGCTTATCAGTTCTAGAGGACCATTTCTTCTTGCTTTATCATCACGGAACATGGCCACGGAGTCTTCACTTTGCTCCATCCTCTATGGTACATTACAGGGAGTTGCTGTGTGAATGGATTCCTCGCATGTCTGCTGCAGCTCTGTCCCATCCTCAGAACTCCTTTTGATTTCATGCTTTTCCTCAATGGGTGAACACTGCTACGTTTTTCATATAAACCTTAATTTTCAGATGTAAAACCTTAATTTTACTAATAATTCCACACATGGCTT
>Ga0065711_1047312_pt1 | contig 12405 bp, 10 predicted proteins | sample Hoacrofraction12_FD_59098 | JGI IMG/M metagenome (GOLD analysis project Ga0065711, IMG submission 59098) | Hoatzin crop microbial communities from Cojedes, Venezuela - Epithelial fraction 12 v2 (version 2) | ecosystem: Host-associated > Birds > Digestive system > Esophagus > Crop | place... | reverse complement strand
AAAAAAAAAAAAAAAAATCTGTTGAAATGCAAGTGCTGAGCTTTACCCAGCTTTTCAGTATTTCCACGAAAAGAGGTTTTTCAGATTTACCACGAGGGGGAGGCAGCTGAAAAATTATCAGACACCCACTCTTAGAACTCGTTTTTTTGTGAAAAACACAGGGACATCTGCAAAAAGAGTTCAAGCACATCTGTCTTCAGGCTTAGGGAAAAAGTTAATCTTTTCACAGCTGTTAACAATTCATATCCTTTTAAGTAAGGTTTATTTTTTTAAATCTTATTAATTGCATTTAGAATAAAATTCAGCATTTCCCAGAGGAAAGAAATCTGCTAACAGAAACAATGCTCTTACTTCTATATATGGAGTGAAATAACAGAAATAATTTCTCCAGAATCTAAATCAACCAGCAAATGCTTGCTGCATGTTTAGTATGAAGCAGATCAAAGAAAAAAATCTTTCTAAATTTCAGTTGTGTTCTACTACACATTGAATCAAAACCCACATACTTGTACTAAAAAGGCAGCTGTTTTCTCTTTCTGATAGAATATTCTACACACCCCAAATCTGTTCCCCAATCTAATTTATTTGCAGTGTATCTGGAACAGAATTTTTAAGGATGTCAGTCCCAAAACCTAAGAACATGAAAAATATTAGCTCGACAACTAAGGTCACCAAAAACCTTCCAAGGCCCACAGCACCAGCAGACAAGGCAGAGAAAAGAGTCAGATGAGACAGAGAGATGTCAGCTGCCTTCCCCATGGTCACCAGCACATCAGTGGCAGATCCAAAAATACGAGGCACTAGCAAGGTATCTCTTGGACATCTTTTCTTTTATAAGTGATGAAAATAAAAGGAGGTTTCTCTCTCAGCCTGTTTCTCTAACGACTGTACTTCAATAAGCCACGGAGCATTCAAAGTCCAAGGTCAACATGAGTGTAGAGCTATGAAAAGCAGCTGGGGAACCCTTTGGGAACACTAATTATGAACGTATGAGAAATGGTCTTCTCCCCTGTGTGAGACACCAGTCTATCAAAGATTGGTATTCAATAGCAAGCCTGCAGAATAGGCCACCTTTGAAAGCTATAATGAATAACCTCGAAAGAAACCCTTATAAAATCTTAAACATGCACAAGATACTAGCCAAGGTCTTAATAAAATACACAAGCCCCACACGCAAAAAAACAGACAAAACAAACAGAAACCTATGGCAACTCCAAACATAACAAGATGGACCTCATAAGGAGGAATTAACAGTAAATCTCTCAATAACTTGCCTTTCGTGGCCAGAGGTCTGCTATCTCCCCAGGGTACGGAGCACAGAGAAACCAAATTAAACTGTGGTTATCTGATGTCTCTGGTGAGATTCACTTCGTCCCACGTCAGAGCTCAGTGGGTAACTGAAGCCCAGGACTGGGAGTCAGAAAGTCTGCGCTCAGTTCCCAGCTCTGCCACAGGCTTGCTGTGTAGCACCGGTCTCCTTACTCAGCCTTTGTTTGCCTCAGTTTCCAAGACTTAAATATTCAGGGATTGCAACAGTGCTGTAGTGCAGGATGATGCTGTAAAGCCCAGAGCAGGGCTGCTCGCACGCCCGCCAGGCCAAGGGGGGTAACCACTGTCAAAAGTGCTAGTTTCTAGATGCTCACCATCACATATTTTTGAGGATTTTCTTAGGATTCCTGACAGGGAAACACAGCTTTCAGACCAGGCTCATTCTGTGGATGGTGGATTAAATGATTGATGGAAGATCTGACACTTCTTGACTGCAGGAGTTGGATGTGCCTGCACACTCAGTGGCATGTCAAGGGGAGAATGCAAGTGGCTCCCCATCCCGGGAGCCCGAGGCCGTTTTGCACAGCATGGCAGCAACAGGGTCAGTGCGGGCTGTGCTCCCTCGGTACCCCGCTGAGCTGCCGGACCCTGTTTTCCACCTATTAGTGACCATGAGTTGCTCAAGCCACAGCTGCAGGAGCAGCCTGCTGAGCTGTAGACAACCAGGACTGGATCATGTGGCAGCTACGATGAAGAACAACTGCGTAACCTTTGTCATATGTCACCACTGAAAAGGTATCTTCACCCCTGCAGCTACGTGACACAGTCCAGACAATGAGCATTTTGTGCCCCCTGTGATCAGTGCAGTTTACAGATGGTGTCTCACAGCCTAGGGTAAACCCCATTTCATAGAAAACAAATCTTGGAAGGAATTCTCAGACCCTAGTGCAGATCTGTAATGTTGCTTGGCAAGGTCTCGTCCCATTAGGCGCAGTCATTTCCCATATTACCACAAAATGAAAATGCTGCATCCAGCCTGATTTCTGATGGAGGTATACATAACGACACAGAGAAGAATTTGCAGGAAGCCTGTGGGAAGAGAGGCCTGCACCCAAGGGAGAAGGACACGCAGATGGCTTGTAGGAACATGGGACAACAGTGAGCTAGATCCTGGCACAACACTGGGACTTATCCTGATAGAACTTTCCTTCAAATCACATGGAGGAAAGTTAACAGAGCCTCTCCAATGCACAGAAAATTAGGCAATCAGCCTGCAAAAATGACTGCCACAGAAGGAAGTATCTGTATCAAAAATTAAATCCATTTTAAAAGAGAACAATTGACATTATCACAATTTCAAGCCCTCCAATCTAGGAATGCCACCGATAAAGCTGCCTGTGTGAGGTGTGATTCGAACAGGTTCCTGCATCAGTCTCACCCTTATTTTCTTTAAGAGCTGAATCTTGATGTTACAATCCCCACAGCAGAAAGTAACCAGGAACTCACATTTTACCTGAGACCTGTGGTCAAAACAGCTACCGTGAAAGCATAGAGCACCCCTCTGAAGATACTGGGTATACTGGGTACAGCAGCTGTAGGAGGCTCCATGATGACAAACCACCACACGTGAGCAGAGATAACATGGGCCAAGGCAGTAGGAGCTGGTTTTCGCCTGCAGACAGAAAGGCAAGTAAGCTGTATGAGCCAAACAATGCTAGAGCCATGCTATCTCTGAAATAAGGTGAAATCAGCCAGGCTGGAGGTGGAATGGCTGTAGTGGAGATGTCCTTCTTGACTGCAGGCCAAATATGGGAAAGGTCAGTGGACACCACAGCCACTTTGAGTGATCATAGAAACACCATCCTGATTCCTCTGGGCATTTTCTCTTGGCTAGATCCACATTTTGTATCTCCAAGGACTTCAATTCCTAATAACCCTTAAAGGAAGGGTTAAAGGAAGTGAGCGAGTATCTCGTTTACAACGTTCTCCTCATCATCCTCAACACGGGACTCATGCACAGACTTTACCTGGTTCAAAGCACGCCTAGTTTCTACAGCTTTGAGACATATGTTCTCTCATGGAAGTATGAGTTGAGGCTTGAATTCGTCCCTTTGGAAAAATGAATTAACTAACTCCAGACAGTTTTATAGCATTTAAATGGCCAAAATTACTGCAATGATCGACAATCATTAAAATATGAAGTGGTTATATCAATTGGTTAATGGCCTCAAGTTGTGTCAGGGAGGGTTTAGACTGGATATTAGGAAAAATTTCTTTACTGATGGAGTTGTAAAGCACTGCAACAGGCTGCCCACAGAACAGGTGGAGTCACCATCACTGGAAGTGTTCAAAAAACGTGTATCTACACTGGCACTTCAGGATATGGTTTTGTAGGCATGGTGGAGATGGGTCGGTCGTTGAACTTGATGATCTCAGAGGTCTTCTCCAACCTTAATGATTCTACAATTTTGATTCTACGATTTCTATGATTGTATTCTGATGGCTTGTGTCACAGGAAGTGCTTTCTTTTATTTATAACATAAGTCACATCTTGGCTCCTATGATCCCTCCCAGTATCTAACTACCCTCTGGCTTTTTTTGGCATGAGCTATTCATAGGCCCTGCCTGGGGCCTTTGCTTTCACAAAGTCATTTTGAGATGTTTTTGTGTTTCAGATGAAGATGCCATTTACACTTCTAGGAGTACAACAGGACAACATAAGACAAGAATAGGAGGCTGGGAAGCTAGAAGTGATAGAAATGTATTAATAAGCTATCCAGGTCATCACCCAGCAGAAAGGATCCCAAGGACCACAGGAGTCTTCACAAATTGTCCCGTATGCATACTGGAGCTCTGCACAGAGGACGCTTACCGTAAATGACTTTGGCAGCTGAGATACACGTAGTGAGGACCAGTCCTCCAGCCTTTGGGGCTCTCTCTGTTGTGTGCCATTTGCAGGTCTGTTTTCCACTGTTCGATTTCATGTTTTTGAAGTTGTTTGATATTTGCATCCAGAAAATCATTACAAGAGAATTGTATCAAGATGTGTTTTTTAATACACTTTATTTTCCCAGGCAGTCCTTCTATCCACCTCCCAAGTCCCAGAATCATACCACATACATAAATAAGAAACAGGGTTGTGAAATCACCTCCAACATGATGTAGCCCAGGCCCAGCCTCTAAAGACTGCATTGTTCAGTCTGTCCTACAGCAAAAGGAAATGTAAAAAAACCTGATTCGTGATGCCCACAGAGTGCTGTGGGTAGCGAGCCAGCCTGAGCACAACCCTCTCGCTGCATCTTACAATGTCTCTGCAGAGCAGTACTGTTTTGAGCTTGAGAGCTGTAGGGCTTGAGAGCTCTGAATAAAAGCCAATTGTAAAAACATCATTTTTTTCTTCATAGAAAAAGACAGTGTTTTAAATTCAGTAAAGATAACAGCATGAAAAAAAACACCCAACAAATTCTGTGTTCTTTTAAATTACATCTGTAAGATTTAGCCAAAATAAAGTTCCACGGCATCTCACCAACTGCAATGAAGTTGGCACCAGAAGAGAAGTGCCTCTAACATGACCAGGTTGTAGACACTTCTAAACTTTGAACCATTTTAACTCTGAGTTTTACTGTTTCAGTTCTGAATTTTACTGTTTCAATCAAACAGCAGTATCAGACAGCACACACAAAGCCTGTGCTTACCTGAAACAAAATTCTAAGACCCACAGAAAATGCTTGCTGAGTAAGAGAGAGATGAAAATCTCAGCATTAACTTTCTCCAGGTATTTCTCAAATGTTTGTATCACCACTTGGAAACCAACCTAATTACCTGTGCCTTGCATGACGGTGCTTGTACTTATAGCTGTGATGCAATATAGATCATGATAAACTATAATAATAATAGATCAAATGTGGAATTAACCTCCACATGAACACCTGGAGCTCTTGCAGCTGGGATAGCACTTGTGCCTAACCAACAACAACAGAAACCATCCGATCTCTGGGAGTTTGAATGTTGCAAAGCCATTCAGATCCAGCAAGAAAACCACTGTGTTTTGGCCAACACTTCAGCTTCTTGGCTAACCAAAGAGGATTCTGGTTTGGGCCAAATTAAAGCAGGGTAGTGGTCTGCATGGGGAGTCCATGTAAATTGATTTTTATGCTGCCTTGCTTTGCCATCCCCAAATGCTAGCATTGTTAGGACATGCCACGCTTTTTATCACAGTAAGGTGCAGATGCTCCGTGTGTCTGGCCCCAGCTTACAGCAGCATGGGGTGTGCCAGTGAGCCTGGTTGATGGCTCAGAGGCAGCAGCCCTGACCAGCTGTTCCTAGGGGGGTTTGGATGAACCTGGGTTCCTGAAACAGGGTGAAACTTTATCGTACATAATGCAAAGCTGTGCGATTTGGGAATTAAGAAGAGTATTTGACAGAAAACTTCTGGTTTGAGAACATCAGAGGAGGAGAATAACTGACATGTATCCGAGCTGCCACGGTGAGGCAGCCAGGGATGTACAGAATGTAACTGATATTCCAGAATTTACCTAGAACAGGTAAAGGATTTTTTGGGAGCAAGAGTATTTGCTATGCATTTTTTCTTAAATAGCCATTTTCAGTAAAGGTGAATTTAAGATAGCGGAGCTAGGAAGGAAAGAGGGGAACGCTTGCCTTACAAGACACTATTAGAAGAGTCTGGGTTAGCCTGAAGCAAAAAGTAGTGGAGAAAAACTATGATTACTCTTTATAAACACAGAAAAGTAGACCAAAAACAGAGAAGAGAAAGAGCTAATAAAGTAAACTAAACAAGCAAAGAACATCAAAGAACACATGGGGACAGAGAAAAAGTTTAGGCTGGATATTTAAAAAGGGCTCCTAATGGAGAAAGTCGGCAGCATATTCCAGTAGGAAGGGAAAAAGCACAAAACACAACTCATTTCTAGGATAGTGCTTGTTAAATTCATTTGAACCATCTGTTTTACTGCAGTGGCAAAGAGCTTGAGTTTGGGGTTGGATTACTTTACAGACCTAGACATGAGACAGTGCTGGCTACACATAGTTTACCAGAGGAAGCAGCTGGGCACTTCATTGACACCTGAATTTTACTGGGATGCCAAAATTGGTCTTTTGTGCTTCCTAACCAGTTCAGAGGTTCAGGCTGAGGCACCAGCTTTGCTCTGGGACCTCCAGCCAGCAGTCTCAGCCACCCATACACAAATGACTGCAATTCTGCTTTCCTTCAGGTGACAATGGCAGGGAGCTGCTGCTCTCCTGTGTGTTATATCTTAGCAGTGCAACCATTTGCCTGGGAAGCAGGATGCACGGACCTGGTGGGAACTCACCCTGACCCATGTTCGACTGGGGATAAGTACCGCGTGACTCAGCAAGACAGCGACAGCTAGAGGAGGTCAGAAGCCTGTGGGCAGAAGGAACTGTAGGTCCTGTCCCTGCTCCCAGGAGTCTCTCTGTAATGTTACCAGACATTGGATTAGACATGAAAACAGCTCTGGGAGCAGAGAGGAGAAGCCAGGCCACTTCCTTCCCAGCTAAATGCCCTCTGCCCTGAACTAAAAGGTCATATTTGTGTTCTTCCTCTCCTCTGATGCATCCTGAATTCTTCTTTGCAGTTTCCCCAAGAGCAATGTAGCTTGCTTAGTCCAGGATAGTCCAGAGCTGGTGACTAAGAGGCTGCTGTTTGAGGGGAGCCATGGTTTTGAAGGATGGACAACTGCTGTAACCACCAAGGTATGGGAAGGGAACCAGCCTTTGCTGGAGGTATAGCCTTAGGCTATTCCTATTTGCTAGCTGACAAATCTGTAAACAGCTTTCTTTAAGAGCTGTAACACTCTAGCCAGAGCTTATACAGAATAAACAAACTTTATGAACAGATTCTTTCCTTTGCCTAATGTTAAATATCCAGCCTAAACTGAGGTACTTTCCCTTTTAGAGAATTTCCCAGTTTTTAACCTAAGGAAGCAATAAAAGGACCAACAGAACTTCCCAAAGAAAATAAGGTTCGTCTCCTTATTTACTCATCTCAGCTTAACCTCTGGGAACAGACTGCAATGACTGTCTCTCCAAAGCCTCTCTGCTATTCAGCTCTACGCCCACATCTGCCCAACTCCCACTTCAGTGAATGAAATGTGAAAAACACCCCTCTTGTTTTCCTCCCAAAATACTGCAGGTTTTTGGGCAAATACTTCTGATACGTGACTACAGGAACACATATGAAATTATGAGCTAAATAAATCATAAAATGGGAAGACCAGAAGGCTAAGAATTATTTGTCAGTACTTCATGATATTTTTATTTTTAAAACAACAAAGCAGAGCAGGCAACGCAACTCCTAACACATGAAAGGAGATGGCATACTGTAACATTTAACTTCAAACAATGTAACACAAATACTCTGTTGATCTGCACGATTGTCTAAGCCAGCATTTCCAAACTTTTAGGATAATGGGACCACCATTAATGCTAAGACACTCTTGTGGACCACCATGTACCCTATATCATCAAACTTTTAATTGAAAACACGGCTGAAAGCTGCTCAGTTTTGTTCTGCAGCCCAGCTGTGGACCACTTACTATAAGCTCGTGGACCACCAGTGGTCTGCAAACCATAATTTGGTAACTATTGGTCCAAGTGACTCAAGACTAGAAACGTGCCAGGAAAAGCAACGGTGGGGTACTAATGTCATTACAAAGCTATTACACATAACTAACCATATGGATACAGAGCTCTTCATACCACCCGCAGCTTTCCATGTGGGAATGCAATTCCAGATCCTGATTGTCTTTTTGCTAATGCCTCCCATACAGTGCATTTTTTGCAGCACATCCTGGGACTTGTTTATATGCATGAGCTTTGTGCCACAGCCAGTAGCTACAATTAAGGCATAATTATAAGTGGTAGGGCAGGGAGGAAAACTTGGCTACCAGTAAATTTCACAACCGATGGTTCTGCTACATCTAATAAAATAGTTTAATTGGGCTCCTTCTTGTTTGCCTCATTCTTTAACTAGTTATAGGCCTGAGCTGCTTTTTCAAAGTCCCTGAGTCTTGTGGGTCTATATTTTAAGGCTGGGTTCTCCTCCTCACATAGAGGAGGTGGAGCAGTGCAAACCAGAGATCTCTAGCCACAAATGACTACTTCAAGTCTTACCCAAATACAGTTTTCTTACATGTTTTGGGCATTCTTGAATTCTTGGTTTCTTTTTAGGTCCATGCAAACTCTAAATACACATTGATCTTTGAATAGCAGATACTTGTTTAATCTGCTGTAATATACATGTACACACACATACACACATACATAGAGGTTTTATCTACAGGACACAGTGGGGTGCTGTGCAGAAATGTCTTAACTATCTCTTCTAAATGACCTTGTTGAGGACTGCAAAGCATTGCGCAGAGCCGTGCTCAGAAGCCTGGAGGACCTTAGAGGCCAGCCTTTTCCTTTCTGGTGTCGGTGGATACCACAAGGCAGAGAAGCCCAAGTTGTCTCTAAACAAACTTACTTGGATACTACAAATAGTGTAGCCACAATTCCATGGAGCAGTGTAGGTGTACTGTAAGTGACATATTCTTTCCTGCTAACACAGTTTCAGGCTTCTATTGTGCCTTTGGAAAGGAAAATACGCATTCAGTCCTTACTTTCTTGTGGAGAGGTAAATAAGCACCATGAAGTTGTGAAATCCCCAGGGAACAACAGGCTTAGATTATGCAAAGTCCAAGGAGGCATGCAAGGAGGATTTCAAGCTGCCAGAAGGGATGAGTGGGCCTCTCTGGAGCTCCTTGACCATCCCTAAGGTGAACCCTTGCAAATGCATTTAAAAGCTCAGAAGACATTTTATGTAAAATTCATCTTTGGCACTTTCTGATTTGGACTTGGTAAGGCTCTTTGGACAGTATTTATGGCTGCTTGGGAAGCAAATGGCACGTTATCACTTGGATACAGAAAGGTTGGGTCAGTTGCTCTAATTGCACAGCAAATCAGTGTCAGGGCCAAAAACCAATGCGAGGAGTGCTGATTATATGTTCTGTTCTCTTGACCCTACGCCTGTATCCCAGTGCTGCAAAAAGCATCTTTCACTTAGGCAAACACAGAAGAGGAAGGGAGCAAGAGAGAAGTGAGGTTAAAAACTCTGGAAAAGAGATTGCAGAGAGGAAGACATTGCATACCACCCCTAAAAAGCTATTTGTCACATAGAAACAGCAGCAGTTCTCCCAGGCCAAGCCTGTGGAGACACATTTATCTCTTGTGCAACATTAGTGAAGGAAAGAGGCAAAGTTATTTCAAGAATGGACTTCAGCCAGTAAACCAACTCATTTTTGTTTGGTTATAAGAGAAACTTGCCTTATTCTTCTTTATCCCTCACCTTTTTTCAGGAAAAAAATGAAATTAGAGCTGGGCAAAGCTGTACTCTGGGAAAAAATGTATCAGCAGCACACGGCTTCATGAGATGGAAGAGCCATGGAGACTAGTTTTTTTATACAAGGAAGATCATGTAGATATACTTGGTCTACACAAACACCATGCTGATGCTAGTGTTTGCATTGTCCACGGCACCCCACCACAATGTGCTGTTCCAACGCCACTCAGCCGCTGTGACTGAGAAATGAATGGGACATTTAATGAAACGATCCTAAGTCCCTCTGGGAAAAAAAGATAACTTCTCTTCTTTTGTCTCCAGTGCAAGCACATGTTGAACCTAACGATGCTCAGAGGCATGCACAAGCCCCGCTTCCCATGCTGGGAGCCAGCCTGAAGTAAGCTGCTGGTGCGGACGTGGAGCTGCATTAGGACATGTGGCACGATGCAGGGGTGCGTGCTCACTGCTCGCCAGCTCCCGCACACTGGGCTGGCACACCACCAGACTGGAGCCGAAGGCAAGGCAGCTCAGCTTCCAAGGAGGCAACAGCTCTGTGTCCTTCTGCAGCTTTGTGGCTCTCTGAGAGGAGATAGCCAGCTCTGCTCTTCCTGGCAGGAGTATACATGTGTACATGTGAACTAGCATTTATACTTTTCTTTTTTTTCATGTTTTTTACAGACAGCATTTGGAATCTGGGAGCTTATGGGTCTGAAATATCCCAAAGTCTGTTTTTCTCATGATATTTCAGATCCTGCTTGGAGGAAGCATGGCAAGAAGACCAGACCTAATCTCATCTAATTTCATCCTGGAAGTTCCTTGAGGAGTTTGAAAAGCCTGTGAAAAACCAAAAACAAACTGAGAAAGAAAAGAGAAGAAATCCACAGACAAAGAAATGCAGCTTTATTTGAGTTTCCCCTAAACACATGTTTCTCAACTGCACATCACTGCTCACTGAGACGATGTTTCCTCAGATGTCTTATGACTCAGAGAGCTACATAAACTTTGTTTGCCATTTGTTAGGGTACTAAGTGGTGCGCATTTAGTTAATCTCTATCCCTTTGCATTCTTCTCCTTATTTACTTTTCCCAACTGCCTGATCAGTAACTCCTTCCATCTCTGACTATGACCATCACGACCTTTCAGGATAACGAGACTTACAAACTAGTTTTTTGCTCTGTGACTTTATCTCCTTGTTTCAGAGCAGTTTTTTGGAGGCAAGTGTTTGCTTTATTTTCCAGAAGAAAGTAGAAGTTTCCCTCCCATTTCAAATGACAAAAGTCAAGTAAAAGGTACTGATATTGTTCTTGACAGCAGAAAGCAAATGATCGCACTGTTGTTTTCATCCTTCCACTAAGCCTATTATCGCTACCCACTTTCTAATGTAAAATTCTTGTATTCCACCAGTGCATTTAATGGGCATATCTGAAGCTGCATTATTAATGCATTAGAAAATCATATGCCCATAAATCAGCAGTGGCATCATTCAGTCACAGCATATCTGGAGGTTCAGCTGCTGAAAAAGTGACTACTTAATTGGAGACAAATTAAGGAATGGTCAGAAAACACAGATATTTTCACAGAAAAAAAATGATTTTTTTTTCTTCCAACCCATCCCAGCAGCTGATTTAATATACTGTGGGGTCTCCCCACACTTACTCCCACGTGAACAGTGTCTCTGAGGCTTACCACAAATTTTCACAGTAGTTTTCTCTTAAATTAGTTTTAATTCAGAAAAAACCAAATTATTTCAGAAGAAGAAAGGGATTGAATTCCCAGGGTGCAGCTAGTTTTCACTCCACTGGGGAGATACCAAAGAACTCTTCTTTTTGAAGTCTCTCTGTGGAATTTTCCTGTCCCCATCAGTACAGACAGGGTCTTCAGATACACCTCCTGCCCCTAGTCTCCTCGTAGAAGTCCTTCTAGGCAGAGAGTCTCCTGGGCCTTAAATCCAAAATCCCAGTTTGAATAACTCCTTGGGTCAGCAGCTTTCCTGCTTGGTGGGGGAGTTGCTCAGGCTCTGCCACTTGTCACCTCAGAGCTCTGCTTGCTCAACATCAAGTCACCAAACTCCTACATAACTCCAGGGATTGTTCAGCCTGGAGAAGAGAAGGCTCCTGGGAGACTTTAGAGCAGCCTTCCAGGGGCCTACAAGAAAGCTGGATAGTGACTTTTGACAAAGGCATGTAGCAATAGGACAAGGGGTAGTGACTTCAAGCTGAAAGAGGGTAGATTTAGATTAGATAGAAGGAAGAATTTCTTTACTCTGAGGGTGGTGAGACCCTGGCACAGCTTGCCAAGAGAAGCTGTGGCTGCCCCCTCCCTGGTAGTGTTCAAGGCCGGGTAGGCCGGGGCTTTGAGCAACCTGGTCTGGTGGAAGGTGTCTCTGCCTGTGGCAAGGGCTGTTGGAACCAGATGATCTTTAAGGTCCTTTCCAACCCAAACCATTCGATGATTCCATGATTCTGTGATAAACCCTATTGGGAACCAAAAATCCCAGTCACCTGGCTGCACAGCTCTTTCAGAGGCCCTGTCAGCAGAGACACCCGAGCTCTGACACACACCAGCAGCATTAGCTAGGATCAGGCCTTTCACTCAATGCAGCTGTAGCCGCTTTTTCTGAAGAAGCAGCTGGAGCATGGGGTGCAACCACAACTCACCTTCTCAGGAGCAGTCAGCATGGATTCACCAAGGGGAAATCATGCCTGACCAATCTGATAGCTTTCTACGATGACATGACTGGCTGGGTAGACGAAGGGAAAGCTGTGGATGTTATC
>Ga0065711_1047311_pt1 | contig 12405 bp, 3 predicted proteins | sample Hoacrofraction12_FD_59098 | JGI IMG/M metagenome (GOLD analysis project Ga0065711, IMG submission 59098) | Hoatzin crop microbial communities from Cojedes, Venezuela - Epithelial fraction 12 v2 (version 2) | ecosystem: Host-associated > Birds > Digestive system > Esophagus > Crop | place... | reverse complement strand
AGAAAAGAAAAAAAAAGAAAAGAAAAGAAAAGAAAAGAAAAGAAAAGAAAAGAAAAGAAAAGAAAAGAAAAGAAAAGAAAAGAAAAGAAAAGAAAAGAAAAGAAAAGAAAAGAAAAGAAAAGAAAAGAAAGAGAAAAACACTAGAAATCTTTGACAAAGACAAAGCAAACCTTCACTGTGTAGTAAGAGACTATACAGTAGTATTATATACATACATTACTGTAATATATAATGCACTGCTATTCATTTATTGCCGCTTCGGAACAGAGTCTTACTCTGCAATGTTATCAGTGAGTAGAACATTTTTAGAGTCATTTTAATGATTTGGATTTCTACAGCTGAACGGGAACTTCTTTCAGCTCATGGTCTGTTTCCGAACTATTTGCTTTGGCTTCGACTTCAGTACTTCATTGTTCTTCCTCTTTATTTGATTTTTTTCTGTGGAGGTAGGTGATTGAAGAAGCACAATTTCACTTCTGTTGCTTCCTTGCAAAGATTTAGGAAGGGAAGAAATGAACCCCCAGAGACCGCAGGCTGACTGTGCCGGAGTCAGATCCACCGTTCTTCACGAATGTTTCACTTGATCTTCCAAACTGATGACAATATTTGTTGAAAGCCAAGAATTTGACAGGGGAGCATAGCGGTCTCCAGAAAAATGTGGTTCTCTAATTCTCTAAATAGAGGTAGGAGGGCAAATAGCTGTTAGGTCTAGAAGATACTAGGGGAGGGGACGCAGAATGGAAAAGCAGCAAGAAAAAAACCCCAGTCACACTCATGCTCATCTATATGACTGAACATTTGCTGCCTCCATAGGATGCCAGGTTAAAAAAAAACAAACAACTCAGATTTGCTGAGATGACTCAAAGGACTGGGAAAAGTGACTGCAAGTTCTGTATTTGAACAAGAGCTCCTGATGACTTCTGAATGTGTTTGCTCAGTGTTAGTCTATGACAGCCTGGTCTTGAAAGACAACAGGTAGGACTCTGTGACGATTCTATCAAAACTGTGACAGAGAGAAGCTTAAAAACAGTCACAGAATCATTAAGGTTGGAAAAGACCTCTAAGATCCTCAAGTTCAACTGTCAACCCAATACCACCATGCCTATTAAACCATGTCCCGAAGTGCCACATCTACACATTTTTTGAACAATTCCAGGGATGGTGACACCACCACTGCCCTGCGCAGCCTGTTCCAACTGCTTGACCGCTTTTTCAATACAGAAATGTTTTCTAGTATCCAATCTAAACCTCCTCTGGTACAACCTGAGGCCTTTTCCTCTTGTCTTATCACTAGTTAGCTGGGAGAAGAGACCAACACCCACCTCACTACAACCTCCTCTCAGGTAGTTGTAGAGAGCAATAAGGTCCCCCCTCAGCCTCTTCTTCTCCAGACTAAACAGCCCCAGTTCCCTCAGCCGCTCCTCAGAAGACTTGTTCTCCAGACCCCCCACCAGCCTCGATGCCCTTCTCTGGACACGCTCCAGCAACTCAACGTCCTTCTTGTAGTGAGGGGCCCAAAACTGAACACAGTACTCGAGGTGCAGCCTCACCAGTGCCGAGTACAGGGGCACGATCACCTCCCTGCTCCTGCTGGGCACGCTATTCCTGATACAAGCGAGGACGCTGTTGGCCTTCTTGGCCACCTGGGCACACTGCTGGCTCATGTTCAGCCGGCTGTCGACCAACACCCCCAGGTCCTTTTCCGCTGGGCAGCTTTCCAGCCACTCCTCCCCAAGCCTGTAGCGTTGCATGGGGTTGTTGTGACTGAAGTGCAGGATCCAGCACTTGGCCTTGTTGAAATTCATACGATTGACGTTGGCCCATTGATCCAGTCTGTCCAGATCCTTCTGCAGGGCCTTCCTACCCTCGAGCAGATCCATGCTCCTGCCCAACTTGGTGTCATCTGTAAAACTTACTGAGGGAGCACTCGATCCCTTCATGCAGATCACCGATAAAGATGTTAAACCAGACTGGCCCAAAACTAAGCCCTTAGAAGCACTGCTTGTGACTGGCTGTCAGCTGGATTTAACTCCATTCACCACAAGTCTCTGGGCTTGGCCATTCAGCCTTTTTTTTTACCCAGTGAAGAGTACACTTGTCTAAGCCATGAGCTGCCAGCTTCTCTAGGAGAATGCTGTGAGAGAAAGTATCAAAGGCTTTACTGAAGTCCAGGTAGATGACATCCACAGCCTTTCCCTCATCCATTAGGCAGGTCACCTGGTCATAGAAGGAGATCAGATTGGTCAAGCAGGATCTGCCTTTCATGAACCCACACTGCCTGGGCCTGATCCCCTGGTTGTCCTGCATATACCCAGTGAGCACACCCAGGATGATCTGCTCCATAATCTTCCCCAGTACTGAGGTCAGGCTGACAGGCCTGTAGTTCCCTGGATCCTCCTCCTGGCCCTTGCTGTAGATGGACATCACCCTGACAAGCCTCCAGTCACCTGGGACTTCCCCTGTTAACCAGGACTGCGTGTAGTATATGCTCGAGCTCTTGATTATTCATTGCAAATATACTGTTTGGCTGCAAAGCAGTCACGTCCTCGTCACCCTCCTGTTGTTGGGATTACATGAATAAACGAATGTTACCCTGACTTGCCTGCTAAGCCTTCAACAGATAGTCTCTGCAAATACTAGATTACCAGAACAGAGCCTTTTAAATGCAACAGGTACTGGTTGAACATCCTGTGCCTAAATGGCCTGAAAGAGCTTTTGGAGCATTTCCAGGACATCGTATATTCGCTCAGCAGAGACTGTTCAGAGCTGCTCTGTCCTGTGTTAGCACATAGTACACACAGCAAAACAACATAATTCCACAAGTGGCACAACATATATATGCTTTTTTCACCTCCTCTTAACAATAAATTCTGCAATAGTCACTGTGCACCTCACCATATCGCATGACTGTTAAATTCATGCCTTCTTTACTATACCCTGTAAATGTTTATCCAGACAAAACAACATGATGACTGACATTAGTGATACTGAGAGGAGGAAAGTGTTTGAGGACATAAGATTTATAACCCTGACAGACATGTTGCCACGAATCTTTCACAGCAGACTAAGACTGCACTGCTCTACTTGCCTGCTCCTCTTCTTTGCCCAAGATCAGCATGCTCAGGACCAGTATCAGAACGGAGCATTGCCTGGCACTTCTGAGGCTTCAGCTGAGAATCAAATGTGTGACAGGCTCTGATGAAACCAAAACCAGCTCATGGAGTTGGTGCTAAGATCCTGCACTGCGGAGGTGCAAGATGTGTGTCTGTTCTGCTGACTTTCACGCAGAGCAAAAATGTCCGATGGGGGCAGCAACATAAAGGTGTCTTTGGCGACCCTCACTGTATATTCACTCTTAGACACACGCCAGCCTAAAATGCAGTGAGTCTGAGTTGGTATACGTTAAAAGGGGCTGAGGTGTCTGAGGAAAGACTTTACAGAGGTCACATGGCTCCAGTGCAAACTATTCACCTCCCATAGACCTATTTCAATGTCTTTTCCCTTCTGCTGCTCGTATTAAACATCTAATTATCTAATGCTGGTTAGGATCATAATTTATTTATCTTTATTTTGCAACAAAGATATATACTTGAATCATAAGCAGAGTAAGATTTCACTTAACAGCTGTGGTTGAGCAACAATTTTCAAGTTAGGGAATTGTTATTCATTTTTTACCCAGTGAAATTGGTAAAATGGTCTGTGAAATGTACCCTTCGCTCTGCTCCAAAATAAGAAATATCTCAAAATAAATATCGAAGTCCAAGATCTGGAATGAATTATATGATTCATGCTAAATGGCCAATCTTGTTAGTTATCGGAAAAAAACCAGATTGTTATTTTCAGAAAAAAAATATCATAAATGCTACCCTGATGGCACGCAAAGTTCAGAAAGAACAGTATATACCACAGTAACCTACAAAAGATGCTTGCTGTAAGTCAGGATAGTTTTTCCTTGTAAAACTGGAGACGTGCAGCTGCTTACCTGTGAGAAACCAAGTTTTAGGCAATGTTCATTTCATAAAGCATGTCCAACTGACATTTGTGTGATACAATCACTTGCTCCGATCTCTGTGCAGTACCATCAGGCATCTGGGGAAGGTCAGAAAGGAAGTGTAATTTCTAGTGAGATCCCCACATTTCTTCCACCCTCCCTCTCTCCTCTGCTCTCTTCCACGAATTCGTTTTGAGCAGATCTGTTCTATACACCAAGTGCCCTGAATTAGTGCTGAAGAACAAATGGCACCCCTACAATTTCTGTATGAAAATGAAGCGTCTCTAAACGCTGCAGACTTGGGTGCAGACTTATGGCTGGCAAAAAACAGGGAAAATGCTTACCAAAGACAGGTGAGAGAAAGAAGAACAGATAAATACCTTCTCTAAGTGTCTAGCACTTCAGAGCTGAGACTTGCTTTCCTCTTCAAATAAGTTGCACCGAAGTATAAGGCAAGTTTGGTTTTTTTCCTAGAAAATTGCCCTAAAACCGTATTTTGACTTGTATCTGGGTGAATATGATAGCCGATCTTTTCTCCTTCCATCAAAGTTCTTGAAAGCTAGAACAGACACTCCAAACTTACGTTTTGAAAAACAGAAATGGTTGAGTCTTCCAGCTGAAACATTGAAAAAAGTTTACTCAGCTGTGAAATATCTATTAATGAAGCACTGATTGCTTTATCCTGGCAATTTTATTTATACTATCCTCACAAACCTGGGCAAATCTTTCATTCTGAGAGGAAATAAACAAGCTGAATTCATACCCTGATAGATTTCTGCCATTCCCCAGTGCTACAGAAAAATGAGAGCTTGTCTGCACAAGTCATGGAGTTATTCCAGCGCAATCACTTAACAACTCCAAGTAACCCAATCTGGAGCAATACTACACATGGACACAGTGAGACTGGAATGCGGGTGTCTTTCCCTGCATCAGCTTCACTGACTTTCATGACTGATTCCATCAGAAACAAAAAAGAAATCATCACATTGCCACATGACTTACTCCATTTTACCACACTCCCACTTTAAATTTCCAGCTTCTCTTATTCCAGATGCATTTATTCACATGTGCAGACAAGTCTCAGACTGCAAGGAATGGCTCCAGTTTCGCTCATGGAAGTGGTCCTTCCCAGGAATTCTTTCTGGGTGTTAATGTCACTGAAATCCAGAGGCCAAATTCTTGGCTCCACAGTTCCCCTTTCTGCAGCAGCCTGGCGTTGCAAAGAGGCCGTAAAGCTGATCCAAGAAGCCAGCTGAACCTTCTCTCTGGAGCAGAGAGAAACATCGTCAAGATCAGGCTATTTCCACTGGAAAAATAAGTCTCATTTTGTTAAAGAAATGAATGTGCAGTAATGAAATTTTACAATGCCCATAATAAGACCGTTATCAAGATTGCGACAAAACATGAAAAAGCTTCAGATTTCCAGTAGTTTCATGCTATGCCAGAAGAATTGTAGCCAGCTCTAATGCTGTTTTGTGATGATCAATTGGTGTCAGATACAGGTTTGTTTAAACATTATATTGTACAACCATAAATTTGGCTTTTTAGCTGGAATTTGAACTTAGACTTCATTGCTAATCCATGGTCAGTGATTGAACTGGTATTTCACAAGTTCATCTGTGGACTTTCATATTCTGAAAGTGTCCATTTTAAACCTGCAATCTGATATCACCATCCCATTACCAAGTATCCATATCACACCTGAATATAGCTGCTAAATAATAGTAACTCTGCCTGTTTTGCTTTTGTTTATCTTTAGAGCAGGAGGTTCTTTAGTACTTTATTAAAGCAGTCAGTGTGATTTACTGTCATTTCTCTTCATAGCTGGGAAGCTGTGACACAGAATAGCAAAACAGCAAGGGTAACCCAGCTTGTCAAAGCTGGAGGTGTCAATACCAGGTCTCAAAGCTGGAGACCTGAGTTTTAGTTCAGTGAGGTCACAGTTAGGTCACATTAGGCATGTACACATTTCAGGAGATAGTTCAAATTTACACTGATGTTTGTCCATCGAGATAACACCACTGTTACTGGCACCATTCTTGTTCACCTCCTCTGTTCTTTTGGTCAGCCCAAGCTGCCATTCCTGCTTGTTAGGACAGCCTCTCTGGTTATTTTTCTAAATGTCTGCTCAGTGTCCCTCTCTCCTTGGCTTCTTTCTCTCACAAATGTTAGTTGTGCTGAGATGATGGACAAGTAAAAACCCATTTACTCCCTCAGCCTGTCAATAGGAAAGGTGGATTGCCACTGCTGAGAACTGTGGTTCAGTCTCCAGGCCCAGCATGGACAGGTCACAGGTCTGATTGAGCCACCCAGGTGATGTATCCTCCACCTATCCAGAGATGCCATCTGAGGCACCTCGCCAAGTCATTGGGAAGCAGAACCTATGAAAAGCTTCGTGTTTTGCTGGACTTTCTCTGCATCGCGTGACAACTGGAGTCACGGCATTGTTCACATGTACCTTCTCTACCTCAGTTGGACAGTATTTGACAAGAGCATGCTCTGTAACTTAACGCTACTAAATAGTGGTTAAAACGCATGAACTTGCTCTCTGTCATCCTTCTCCTACCTAACTTCTGCCAGAGAGCTTTCTTGGGAAAATCATGTTCACAGCTAGGTTTAGAGAACAGACAGCTGGTGCAGGGCAAGAATGTATTGGCTTATAAACACATCTTTTCCAATGAAGCTTCATCTAAAATAGCTTCAATTTTCAGGCAGTTACTGAGCAATTTGAGGGGGTGACTGAGTAACGTGCTAGAAGGAATGAAATGGGAAACAGAGGGGCTGAGCACCAAGTGGAAATATTCTAAATGTTAAGAGACCAGCTCCAAATGTAGGCTTGGGTTACAGAAATAGAGTATTTGCTGCTAGGGATGCATTTCTAGCCCCGCTCCCGGGTCAGTACGTGTCACGACACTGAGTATGTATGTACATGGTGATCTGCAGTATAACTAATTCAGTTGCTGGCAAAACACATGGTACACCAGACGTGATCCAAAGTGCCTTGAAGTCAAGGGCCCTTTCCACTGACTTCAAAGGACTCTGGATCCACACTGCAGGGATGGCGAGCCAAGCTCTCCACTGGAACAAATGATGACAACTCCATGGAAGCCAATGTAACTCTTGTTTGCTTCTGCCAACAGTGAATTTGGCCTATAAACTTTGTTCTGCAGTGATCAGAGGCTGCATAATTCATTCAGTGGTTTGGAAGGTAATTAAATTTGCATGGCCATCAGCATATCGGCCATGTTATGTACCCAAATACCCTTTGACTATATCTAACGGTTCTTTCTGCAGTCATTTATTTACATGCTCCCTCTTTGTTGTTGTTGTTGTTGTTGTTGTAGTTGAAGCAGTCACGGTTAGCTCACTCTCCTTACCTAAAATGCTGCTTAATCCTTGAAGTCTTCCTTTTCGCACAGTGGCAATGTAATAAAATTGATTGTATGATTACAAGTCTGGTTTTCATTTACTAGAGTGTTGATAGAGGAGAAATGAAATCACATGACTTGTAAAAGAGCAGAGCGGAAATAACTCTGGACATTACTAGCTCTAGAAAATGTAGCAATAATTCCGAGCTGGCTCAATACTGGCCATTTTCAGTTCAGGCATTTGAATTCCAAGCAGACCTTCAAAGCCTTGCATTCTGTCTTCTCTTTACTAAAAGGTGTTGGTGATAAATCACTTGCTCAGTGATTCGTGTAAGAAAGTCATGTAGATTGTAATGGCAACATTTATGATTGCAAGACCACACAGACAAAAATAATAAATGGAAAATCATTATGGAGGTGGGCCTGGTATTTCTTCCCCTTTCTGTTGTTTTATTATAGTCCATAGGCTGATTGCTTGTTTTATTAGATTTGTTCATACTAGCAACCTGACAAATGTCCATCATCTGTCAATTGTGGGAAATTAAATGCTCCACAGATTTCCATCCATTTTTGACCAGCTGAATGAATAGCCTTAATCCAGATAACAGATGTGAAGTAGGGTACAGCTTTTTACGAACATGTAAAATATACATGAAAAAATATACATTACTTGTTGGCAAGGGAAGGCAGTGAATGCAGTCAGGGCCCCAAGAGCACTAACAAGCTTTATGTTAATATCAGTATCGACAGGAGGAATTTTGTGGTAGCACAGAAAAAAGACACTTATGGGGAAGTAAAAGTATATTCCACCATTCCATTCTTGTTTGTTCATTTTGTCCTTATAAGCACCACCAGTGACCAAGAGGGAGGAAGAACCCTATTGAAAATGCTTATTGCACCTGCCTGCTTCTTCAGTTTGGAGATTACTTCCCCTTCAGGCAGGCAGCAGCCCCATAAATAGTTAATCTGGCACTTGGAACATCTAAGGGATCTGTCGTGGAGGAAGGAACAGGTTAGTGATCGGTGGAAATCTCTGATAATGCCAATAAAAACGTAGGCCAATTACTTTTTGTAAACATGATCATCAGTAAGCTGGTAACAATTTAACAGCCATATAAGGAGCTATGCTAAAGTGATTTACTTTAATTAATACAGAGTCATTTATCAGAAAGAAATGATTCAGCCTGGTGACTTCTCATTCATGTCTTCATGCAGGGGAAGGTGCACACTTCAGCATGGCTTTGCATTGTTTCCTCTGCTTCCCATTGTTTGCACAGGAGTGAGGCCTTGATTGTGTCCGGGGTATTGTACTGCCTGGAACCGAGCTCACTGGAATGTCAGAATCATAAATGCTTATCTTTCAAAAGTGAAAATGTTTCCAGAATAGTAAGAGTCTTCACAATTGCATTTGCAGTAGTATCAGTCCATGCTGGAAAGGTTTTGCATCTGAGAGGTTCATAATTCAGAATAAAATCTGTCCCACATTTCACCTATGTGGTGAACTGTGCTGTCAACATTTCTGTCAACCATGAGGTAGGCACCTACACGGACATCCTACCATGAGGTAGGTTTTTTGTGATGGTCACATCTTCAGGAGTGCAAAGTATGGGAACACACGGGTGAAGATTTTTCGGACGTTGTACCTTATGTCAAACGTAATTTAAAGCATGCTACTGAAGGCACACTTCGTGTCCCTGAATATAGGTTGGAATAGGAGTAGCGACACAATCCTGCCTCCAGTGTTCTGCTGGCTGATGTCATGTGGGTGACTTAAACCCTACAAGCACATTTTGGCCTGAGTGACCTAGCTAGGTGCACTTGTGGGCTCTTGCTACTGGCCCCTCCATTTCACAACCCAGTGATGGCATTAAACAGTCATCTTGAGCCTTTGCCTCTTCAACCACAATCAGTTCTCCACTAGTGATATTATTTTGCTCCAAGGGCAAGTATTACATCACACTGCCTTTGACAACAGCAGTAATCAGTTTTTGGCTGCACGCAGCTCTCAGAAGCCTTTCTAACAGCAGTTTGATGAGACTAGTGAAGTCTCAGCTGCTTAAGGAAAGCCCCCCGAGCACAGAGAGGCGTTGGGAAATATTCTTTGTGCCTGTGATGCGTTGGTTGGAATTTCTAATCTGTAGCTTCCCCACAGCTGCAGGCATCCCTCCAAAATGGGTCTGTCTTGAGGTATTTATAACATGTCTGTCACCAGGGTAGCCAGGCACCACACGGAAACGTGGTACCCAGGTTTGCAGCTGATGCAGCTCATCATTATTTTGTCTCTCTCCCAGGTTCCCCACACTGGCATGCTTCCCATGGTATTCACTCCAAAACAACTTGTTACAAACGTCCGCTCCTCTGAAAGCTCCCTGATGGGAACGGCGGGCAAACCTGGCACCTGCTGCCCTGCAGTGTAGTATCCCCTCCACAGAGAAAAGGCTTTCAGACAGGGCTTTAATTTTTCCGTTTAAGAGTTTGGGCTGGCATGCAGCAGACTTTGGATGCTACAGCGATGATCCACATTTAGCTGAATGGTGTTTATACTAGCTCTTCAGGCTCTTTCTGAATTAACTTTCAGTGTCTATATCTACTGAGCTTGCCAGGTGAAGAATTTGCAAGGATCACAAGCCAAGGTAGAGCATTGCACTTGATTCTACAAGGCCATGAACTATTTTCCCCTCTAATCTTTCTGACCGATTCCGAAGGTACTTCAACCTGAACTAGCTATCTAATAGCCTGATCAGCCATTTCCTTTTCATTTTGTCTGCAGTTTTCCTCCCTCCCTTGTGACTGGCCCAATATTTACTTGTAGGAGCGTAATCTTATCTGAAAGATAAAATTTCTGCTCTTCAAAGTAAATATGCATCTTGGACTGATAGTAAATTATCTGTAAAGTAGCTGATAAAGGAAAATCAGTCCCAAGCAGTTCTGGTCTGATCCAGATCTGAAGCCAAGGTAAAGACCTGGGACTCCAGAAAGCAGCCAAGGAATTCGAACATTTGTGCTGTGTAACTGGAATATATGTCTGAAACCGTTGCTAGGCAAACTCATCCAGTGCTTCCCAAACCAACTCCACCACTGGGTTTCATACATGCTTGCACGTCTGAAGTTTGACAGTTTTGCAAAACCTGTTTGGGAAAAAACAGTCTAAGTAGCATTCAGGTTACCAATAGCTGAGAATTCACGGGGTAACAGGCTTTCCTGGGCAGTGAGGCAGGCCTGTGCCCATCAAACCAGTCACTCCGCCCACCCACCAGGGCTCAGCTACAGGTACTTGCTGAGCTTCAGTGGCTGGGTAAGCCTTTTGTGTAAGCCCTCTGAACAGGACAGAGCTTTTAGCCACTTTGAATAATTTGTTCCCCTTTGGCAGATGTTCACAGGGCAAATTCTCCTAGAGGTGGACAGTCCAAAGGACGGGAATCTCAGACAGAAATTGCTAATACTCCCTTTCTTATTTCTTCGTTAAGGTTTCAAACCTGGAGAAAACACGACTGCAGTGGGTTAGCAGAAGCCCCCCGGGTGTTCCCTGCTAGCTCTGCCTCTTGCACGTTTGCTGAACCCTGTAGTTACAGAAGGTTACAGACACAGAACCAGATTCTGCCATTGATTTCCCATGTTTTCCCTAGAGAGCAGCCTCATTGACTTCCAAAGTATTACCCACAAAGCAAAGAACTACTTCATCTGGCCTTCAATAGGCATGTTACGTGCTTGCTTTGCCCGTACGCTGCTCCACAGAGACTATGACAAACCATGGAAAATTCCAAAATCTGACTTTGGAATTTCTGCGTGTTTTGAATGAGGGAAAGGGCTGGGTCTGCATCCAGATTGAGTTTAAATTTGGTTTGTGGCTCAAAGCTGACCCAGGACTAGAGTTCATATTCATAGTTGCGGAGTGGAAAATTCATGGATTTGTCTGATGAGGATTCTTAGCAAAACAGCTGCTATCGTTGGATTTGGGGCACACAGGAAGCAGAGCAGTATCACTGTATCCCTTCAGCATCCACTAATTTCCACGGTATGACCAGAAGACCTTGCACTCCAGACCTAAAACCAGACTATGTGATCCTTATGATTTCCTCTTATGCTGAACAGTATCCACTGAAGCTGGTTTGCTTGTGAGGATCAAAGCCCCAGATATTTGAAACATATTGAGACTTCTAGCCTCCATGTGATGCCTAGACTATGCCTAGGACTTGACTTTGACCTAATCTAGCTGAGGGGGAGTGCACTTCCACCACCACGGCTTATGGAGGTGAGCATACTTGCTACACTGGCCAGGGCACTGGGATTGGGCTAAGGGACTTAGCTGGCAGATTTGTACAGTAAATATGCATTGCTGCTTACTCTTTGAACTTGATTCTGCAGTAGCAGGGCTTAATAGAGGATGATTATCATTAGAGTTTTTTATTCACTTCTGGGAGTCCTCCTTCCCCAACATCTTACAACACTACTTCCGACAACACTCTCAAAAAGAAGATGAGGTCTTCGGAACTACTGAGGGTGGCTTCTCTCTTAGCTTACAGAAGAAACACTTTTTGGCGGGAACAACACAACCTGTCCACAAACCAGCAGAGTCAGATGAAATATCCATCAGGTCCTCCTAGCTGATGTGCTCCAGCATCGCTAGGAACAAATCTGTTTGCTTTTTTATCAGTGCACAACACACTAGTTTTCCATTCATTCCATTGCTGATCCAAAAGGGAAAGGAGCCAAACCTTCCACTTTTCCACTGTTGTTAAAGCACAAGCATTTTATTTGGAGGCTCTGAGAACATAATTATTTGAAGTTTTAAATGAGACTCCTGTGCTGCCAAAGATACCTATTCAGAAACCACGAATCAGGCCACTAGAGATCTTGAGACTGGTATAAACATCATGAGACCTTAAAAAACAAGAAAAAAAGAATTCATGCTTTCTTTCCTCTTCCTTTCCTTTCCTCTTCCTTTCCTTTCCTTTCCTTTCCTTTCCTTTCCTTTCCTTTCCTTTCCTTTCCTTTCCTTTCCTTTCCTTTCCTTTCCTTTCCTTTCCTTTCCTTTCCTTTCCTTTC
>Ga0065711_1047310_pt1 | contig 12407 bp, 15 predicted proteins | sample Hoacrofraction12_FD_59098 | JGI IMG/M metagenome (GOLD analysis project Ga0065711, IMG submission 59098) | Hoatzin crop microbial communities from Cojedes, Venezuela - Epithelial fraction 12 v2 (version 2) | ecosystem: Host-associated > Birds > Digestive system > Esophagus > Crop | place... | reverse complement strand
AGGACAAGGGGCAACGGGCACAAACTGAAGCAGAGGAAGTTCCAGCTGAACATGAGGAAGAACTTCTTCCCTCTGAGGGTGACGGAGCCCTGGCCCGGGCTGCCCAGGGAGGTTGAGGAGTCTCCTTCTCTGGAGATATTCAAGCCCCGCCTGGACGCGGTGCTGTGCAGCCTGCTCTGGGTGACCCTGCTTTGGCAGGGGGTTGGGCTGGGTGACCCACAGAGGTCCCTTCCAACCCCGACCATTCTGTGATTCCCTCGGCCCCTCCGTGAGCAGGGGAGAGCCCCTGGGCTTGCCTGAAGGGTCTTCCATGGCATTGACTCCCTTCAGACATGAAAAAGGCCATTAAATCCAGACAGCTGGGTCTGCCAGGCTTCAGGCTTGGCTTTTTCTGTGCTGGTGGCCGTGGCCGAGGTGGGGGATCCCCCACACTCACAACTTCCTTTTTTTTTCCCCTCTCAAATCGGCTCAAGAAAGAGAAGTTGAGAAGCTTCTGCAAAGCAAATCCTCCAGTTTTGTCTCTCAGAAAATTAAATATAGAAAATATTGGTCAGGCGGAAGAGCTTGTTTTGGGCTTTCTCATCCTGCCTGGCTGCGTGTCAAACATGAAAACTTAAGATGAGGAGGTCTAAATAAAGTCTGCATGTGAAACGAGAGCAGGCTTTCAAAATCCTCTGAAATTCATCCTTGTCCCAGAGTTTTATTGCTAAAGCAATGTTGGGGGTGGGGGTGTTTTTTTGGGTTTTTTTTGTTTTCCACTGGGAGCATGTTCTGCTGGAAACAGCCTTGCAATTCAGTTTTCAGCAGGGTTTCCGTCGTGCTGGGAACAGATTGCTGTCTAAATTGGGAAAATGGCTTTAACCGGAGACGTTGGGTTTGTTTCGCTCTGCTCCCCAGCATTTACGTCGCGGCTTTGCTTTCTCTGGCTGCAAACTGCCGAGCCGAGGGCCTCTCCAGCTCATGGGAGCAGCTAAATTTATTAACAAAGCATCTTGCACTGGGCTGAGGCCAAAGGGCAGCTCCCTGCCTTGCTGGGGTTAAAGGGCTGGCTGCACTGACCCGACTTCGCGGTCACCTTATTATTATTTATTTCAACAGGAGAACTCGGGCAGGGGGGACCTTGGGAGCCTCCAGCCCAACTTGCTGCCCAGGGCAGCCCTGGGGTCGGACAAGGTTTCTCAGGGCTTTCTCCAGCCTGGTCTTGAACACCTCCAAGGATGGAGATGGCACCACCTCTTTGGGCAGCTTGCACCAACACTGGGTTGCCCCCTAAATTTCCTCCCTCTGTATTTTTCCACCCCATTGGAGGTGCTTTGCCTCTCAGCTGCTCGATTTCTCCTGGTTTCTCGGCGTGCTTTGCAACCGAGGAGCGTGCCCTCTTCCAGCCGCTGCTGGGCTCACGGGGGTGGCTGTCTCTTCTGCGCAGCACCTTGCAGCTCAGCTGCGCACCACCCAGTGAAAAATCAAGACGCTGTGGCTAGCTGCTTCAGATGCAAAATTGTCTGAGCTCTGGTGGGGCAGGGCATGCCCTTGCAGGAGGGTGAGCATCTGCAAGACCCCGCTAACGAGCTCCTGCTCCCATGGGATAAACAAGGATTAGGGACAGGAGATGCACGTCCCCGCTTGGCATGAGGTTAGGGCTGCGATGGTGCCGGACTGAGATGCACCAGGATCCCGTTCCCTTCCCACTCCCGGACAGGCACACGGCTCACTCCTTCGGTATCTTTTATTAATGTATAGAAAAATGCATTAAAAAAAGGAACTATACATAGCCTAAGAGCGGTCAGGACTAAAAATACTAGTTAACAATGGTTAACAAGCGTCGATCCCATTCTCTGAGCTACGTTTTCATTACAGGGTGGGGAGGGTTGTTTAATATATTATTTATTTATATTATTTATTTATGCGTTTATTTGCTTTTATCTTCCCCCTCATTTGGTTGCATTGGTTTCTGTTTGAGTTCATCAGAACCCATCCGAGGGATTTCGTTGCCTCTGTTCTTTCTTCCTATTTATGGTTTTTAATTTGTTCAAAGTAATAAACACAATTCCAGGGTAACACCTGTACACAGGGGGCTGCTTGTTTGTTTGTTGATGTCTTCGTGTCGCATCCTTCTGAGAAACCACTGGCACCTGGAGAGCTGCAGGTTGGGTACCAAGGTGGCTGTGGGCATCAACATCTCCCCAGGGAAGAGCCTTTCCCTCCATCTTACCCCAAACCTCTCCTCTGGAAGGGGCAAGGAGCTGCCACCACCATCTGGGCACCATCAGGTTTAGGGAAGGCAGAAGGTGACCCTGGAGGGTACCAGTGGTCCCCAAGAGGCTTGGCTGGGTTTGATGGCCATCCCGGGCTGCCTGGTTGGCAGAAACAGGGATGGGCTTCTTGTGTGGCCCCAGGACAGAGCCCTTTGTTAGTTGGTGTAAGCATGAATTAAAGTTTTCTTTTTTTTGGGTGAGAGCTCTTTGCTGGCGGTGTCTGTAAGGTCAAGCCATGTGGGTGTTGCTGGGGGCTATAGGGCAGGAGGTGCGTGGCCACCCCGGGTGCAATGGTGGGGACACAGCAGGGCTGCTCTTCATCTGGATGAAGGGCACGTGCTGGCATGGAGGCAATGCGCTGGCTCCTGCTAGATTTCGCCAGGTCACTCCAAGCCTGTTGCTGGCCCAGGGCCACCTCAGTGTGGAGACACCGCTGCCCGAGCCCTCCCCGGCTGCAGAGGTGGGGACGGAGGTGGTGTGAGCTGTACTTTCAGCACCCTGATGCTTCACCTGGTGTAAGCATCACTTTGGGAAGGAGGTAAGAGGTTGGGGAAAGAGTGCGTTTAGTACCTGGCTTGAGATGCACACGGTAAAGCGATGCAAAGATAAGGAGTAGGAGCAAAGGCTTCTCCCCAGCCTTTGTGTAGACACTCATCCAGCATCCTTCTGCCAAAACCCAGCTACCTTTGGGGAGGACCTGGCCTCTTTCCTTCCCCAGACTATTCCTTTATAAATGCTGTCTTAAGGATCACTTTACCAAAAGCAGCTTTTTCATTTCAAGCCCCCCCTTTTTCTTTTTCTTTGGTTACATTTTGATGCAGCGCGTGGTGGGAAGGTAGGCTTGGAGGTCTGGCAGGAATGGAAACAGGGAAAACAAAATTGGGTGAGAGATGAGAAAGTCCCTCGGTGTTTCCTTCCAGGATTTTAGGGTTAGAAATAAGAGGTGGCTTTGAAAGGCTGCAGGGGTCCCGGGCACATGTGGTGCTCTGCTGGGTGAAGGACCTAACGCGCTTCTCTCTGCTTGATGTCATGGGAGCTGGCACCTCACAGCGGATGGCGTGGTTTGGGTACAGCTTCAAGTTCACCTGGGGGTCTGGGGCCAGCCTAGGCCAGAAGAGTTGTATGGCAGAGAAGCCACCAGAGCCCAGTGATGGTTCACATGCTGGAGCCAAGGACTCTCGAGATGAGCTCTGTGCAGGATCCGGGCTGGGTTTCTGGGAATTTCAGGCCTGTTGCTGAGACTGCATTCCGTCTCAACGCTACGCTGATGGGGGACAGGGCCAAACCTGCTCTGGCTGGAGAATGCGTTCAGAAATAGGGCTTCCTCAACCAGTGATAGAGGGTAAAGAGAGGCTCAATCACCTGGCTGTTCTGTAGCATCAATGTTGAGCACAAATTTGCTTGAAACCGCTGGCAGGAGCTTTGTTGAAAAAAAAATAATCAGGCAATGGTGAAAAATATATTTCTGGAAAACTGCATTTGTATATGGACAATGTGAACAAGGGACAATGGTCAAATGACCAGCTCGTAGTTGCTGATTGTTTGCCTAGGCTTGGGTTAGATTATCAACAGGAGAATGCTATGACGTGTAAAAGTCTGTCTTTTAAAAGATTTTAGCAACTGCTTTTCACCAAGGTAATGGAAAGGCAACACCCCAGTACCATGTGTGAGATCAGAGACTGGCGCTGGTATACAATGACACCGGAAGGTCGGATATTATCTCCAAGGGCGTCCTTCAGACTCTACGATGGAGTTGTCAACTGAGCCCTCTCATCCCAGTTACAGGTCTTGTAAAAGGGATGACAGATATGAGCAGGGAGGGAGAGATATACGTCAGTAAATCTATTTAGAGAATAATCAGCCTTTTTTGAGCATCTTCTTTTCAACCGTCTGGGAAAGCTTGGCATGTTTTGATTTTGTGTTTGACTTCTGCTTTTGAAATGAGAGGCTGCTTGCCTTCCACTTGATTGCGAATGATGATCTCGTGTGTTTTCACTGACGTCTCTTCCTCTCACCTGGGTAGATAAGCAAATAGCACCATCCGAGATAGGCGAAGAATGCCATCTACTGCCAATCTCTGCTCCCAGTTATAACCACTGCACTATAGCGCTTTTGTTAGGACACTTCTTGCCTATAAACTCTTGGTGATGCTGGGAAATATATTACTCTGCAGGTATACTAGGAGGTTTCTTAGGTTTTAATCAGTTCTATCTGTTGCTTCTTGTTGGCTTTTGGGACCTAAAACAGGGCAAGTTGCTTGGGAGGTGTGACATGCTGCCATTTGTGACATTGGCCATGTCCTGCAAGAGATCCTGTCATCTGCAGCCTCTCTGACTGACGTGTTCCTCATCTGGTTGACTTCTTGCCTGATATGATGCTGATGGGAAGTAAGAAGAGATGCCTCATTTACACATGAGATGTTGCTGAGCTACAGCATCCTTCCTCCAGGTCAGACTGCAGCTTGTAAGACAACCACTTGCAGGGCTGGACCCTGTATCTAATCCTGGCCTTGGGGTTAGCTGTGATTTCGTGTGCCAGTACGTGCCATGGACAAGGAGGCTGCATTTCCCACTTAATGCCCTTCTTCAGCTCTGCAGCCATGGTGAGTAATGTCAGAAAATCCAGGAGCATGACCATGAAAGAGACACTAGCCTGAATTATAAGCTACTGCAAAGATGCCTTTATGTTGCCATCTGGAAGATGTTTCTTGAGACAGAGCAGTTTCGGTGCGATAAAATCAAAAAGCAGTGTTTAGCATTTGTAACGTTCCCTTGGCTGCGAACCCAGCGATGAGCTGCATTGTCCTCAGCTGTGGAGATGAGTCCCTTCTCTGCGACCAGGCCAGTGACAATGCCCAGCATTGATCAGATCCCTCAGCAGAGGAGTGACTCCAACGTTGTGGTTGTTCAGGCTACGTGGATGTGGTGTCAATGACAACAGAGCACAGCCAGAGCTATCCAAAGCGTCCATCTTTCCTGAGACAGGAGAAGTTAAGGACGGGAAGAGCAAACTCATCTATTCTTCCAAAGGTCTTGAAGTGCTCCAAAATCTGAATGGACTAAGCCTTCCTTCCAGGAGGGGAAACAGCTGATTTCCTGTTAGAGAGAGAGTGATACCAAGGCACTGAGATTTGTGTTCCTCTTGTGATGGTGGCAAAGAGGGACGGTGTAGGAGAAGGAAGGGAATGAGCATTTCTCAGCTTACGCTTTTCTCCCTTGGCTGCGTCGTCTTCCTTCCCTGTGGGCGTGGAGGTCCCTGAACAAGAGCACCTGGGCTGTGCTAGCTGCCGGCTTCAGACTCGGCTGTGGTTCTGTGATAGCTCTTTTGGTTGCTGCTCTGTCTCTGAGACTCTTTGGTTTGGGACCAGTGACCTCAGTGAGAGACAGTGTGATGGAATGTAGAAATAGCAGAGGAAACGGGCCCTAGACTTCAAGACCACAAGTAGTGGTTTTTCTCCCAAGTCCTCTAATTTGACTCCTTTCTTCTCCATCAAGCTCAGCATAACCCAGGAAGATGTTGTGCACCTGGAGTGGGATGAGTTCAGCTTGGGAGAGTGGATGATGCAGGTTGGGGCTGGTGGAGCAGCTCTTGTTCCCCTGCACCCCATGTACAGGAGGATGACTTTGGCTGTGGTGGGGTCAACACGTGAGCTGTGGGCTCTCTAGAGTTTGCTTGCATATGCAGAGATTCGCCAAGCCCTCCTGGTGTGGTCTGTGAAAAATGAGGATGGGATGAGCCTTGTGTTTGCTCATTCTTGCTTTGTCTCCATGCATCCAGTGCCTGTGCGCAGGGAAGGGATGACCAGGCCAGAAGGAGAGATGCCTGCTGGAAGAATTGGTGTCTACAGGATGGCTGGGCACCTCCCTGCCAGGAGGGGACAGGGAAGCAGGGAGAGGATGGGTGTCCCTGGCTGTGACTGGGGTGGAAATGGCCGCACCAAGGTCCCTGTGGGGAAGGTTTCTGCCACGAGCCCCGTGACAAATATTTCTAGCAGGGTTTGCTGGGAATTTCTATGTCTTTTAAAAAAATATCAAAAAATCTGTCTCTTTCTCTCTCTTTCTTCTCATGTTAAGGGCCAGAGTATTGGGGTAGGGAGACTGGAAATTTGGTATTTCTCTGGGACAGATGCAAAGCAATGAGATCGTTCCTTCATCACGGCCTTTGCTTGTGCCGTGGTTCCCTCCAGCACTTGTGAGGGGCAGGTTGCTATCTCAGATGAGTAGTAATATTTTTTTCCCCTTTTCATATTATAAAATACAAACAAATGACAGAAAAGGTCAGGTGGTGGGAGGTGGGAGGGGGTTCGGCTGGCTCAGAGCTGTAGGGACCGTCGCTTCCTCCCAGAGATGTTACGGTGGTTGTAAGGTCGCATCTTCATTTCCACAAAGGGGATGGAGAACTCGTGGCCTTTCCAGTGGTACCAGTTAATCCCCTGGCAGGAGGGAGAGAAAGGCACAGAGTAAAGAAAGACCCTAATAAAGAAACTAGAGCAGGAGAGGAAGGAAACAGGGTTGATGACCATAGAGAAGCCAGAAGGAAGGTCCTGCTACAGTGGGAGCAAGAAGCTCTTCTGCTCTGGCTTGATGTCTTTTTCTCCACTGCTCAGATTTCATGTATGTATTTTTTTTTTTTTAATGTAACTCATCAAGGAGCCATGGTAAATGTCCCTGGCAGCAAGCATAAGGCACAAAGCACCAGCCCAAATGGCCTGAAGGTGGTTCCCTTTGCTCCAGCTGATGTGGGGTCACCTCAGTGGTGCTCCTGACCCTGGTGCACCGACTACGCAGCCCCGGCCAAAGCCTGGGCTTGCTGTTGTGCTTGGTTGCACCCCTAGAAGAAATGCTGAAGGCTTTCAGCCCAGCTCTGCCCTTACCTGACTGTGTCGGGACTCTCCGTACTTGCCGTTGAGATTAGTGCGGTGGCAGTTCTTATACCACCAGGCCCCTTTGTAGGACATGGCACAGTTGGTCACGGCGACGTCGTTGTCCCTGTCCTTGGTGGAGAAGGGGCGGCCCTGGTGATAGCTGAGGGAGTCCCCTGTGGAAAGAAGTGCCATTAGAGGTGATGGAGCCTGAGTCAGCTGGTCTCTTCACAAGGAAATTAGGACATTCTGGTAAATGTGGTTGCCTGTTGATCAACAGCTCAAGCAGCTCAAAGTCTGGGAATAATATTAACTGGAATTGCTCACAATTGGTTCATCTGAGGTCCTCTGCCGTCTGTTTAAGATCAGTACAGACCACAGCAAACCTTAGAGGCTGCTTGGGTTTCATGGGTAAAATGTTGTACTGGGTTTGGATCTGAATTTCAGTGTTTCAGAAATTAGTTAAATCCTAGATTTGGGCATCTCTGATCTCCTGAAGCCTGGATCTGCTATGTAACTTCAGGATACTTTCATTCTCCTTCCCTCCTGTTAGCTAAAGGGCACTTTTCCTCCGAAGGAGACAAAGCTTTTGCCTCTTGAACCAAGATGCTTGGCCTTCTTTTCTCTCTGTGGATAAGGGGAAGAACATTTTGGAAGGTGTGCGATGTCTTATTCTACCAAAACCACCAACCTCATCTCCCCTCCTGACTAAGGAACAAAGAGCTGCTTTTGGGTGAAAGAAGAGTCACAGTGAAATACGGTCATTATGACAATTGAGTGATGTACTTCTAGGAGACATTCTTAATATGCTTCTTGGTAGTCCCTGAGAAAATACAAAGTGGACCCTTGCTAGCTGTGTGCAGTCCAGCCCCTGAGAGGCTTGCTAGAAAACCTCTCAGCAATGAACGTTTGGCGAGTCTTGGCTCTCTGTGCTCAAGGTGGAGCAGAAGCTCCTTGGCTGGATGGCTAGAAGAAGAGCTTGTGTAGGGGAAGGGAGGGAATCGTGTCTGCAGCACTGTTACTGGCGTTTCTGGCAACAGGTTAGGTGCCTCATGCCCTGGGTCTTAAGGTCAGAGCAAGTGCTGTGTTGGACGCAACCAAGATCCCTGTCTCTTCCAGTGGCAACTACCAGATATTGTATGGGAAAATTCCTGCATCTTAGATGGGGTGTGGGGTTCCTCGCTAAGTGCAGGGCAGTGAAGTTTTGTCTGTGTCATGCAGGCTTGCCCTGGGCATGCCTATCCCAGCTAAGGTGGCTGCAGCTCTACCCTTGTCCACCTTCTTGGGGAAGAGACCTGCACGCCCTTCCACCATCATCCTTCACCCACTGTGTTCTGGTGGGCAAAACCTAGCACTGCTTCATGGACCAAGAAAGCAGGTGTGACAGTGTCCTTGCAAAACCAGCCAGCGTTTGACCTCTGCATGAGGAAATGCTACAGAGGATTTCAGATTTTTCCATTGCTGTGGAAGGGTGATAAATACACCCTCCAGCATGGCATCAATAGCGAGCTGTGGTGGTTGTCAAGTGGGATGACACCTCTGATGATCGACCTGGTTATCTGAACAGCAATGCCTCTGATGTTAAATATCTAATCCCTAATGGAATATTCCCCATGTCCTTAGCAGGATTTGTCAGCCTGGTGTACATGGTGGACTGCAGGAAGGCAGAAAGGGCTGTGGGTTTGTGTCTTGCTGCTCCAGACAGGTAAGAGGTGATGCTGGTATTTCCTGTGCAGTTTCAGACCCACCAGTCCCGGGATTTCCCTGCTACTGGCTAGCACTGAGGTTGTACCTGAAGTGCCGTTGTAGTCCCCGATTCGCAACTTGTACAGGCTCCGAGAGTCGCCGATGGAGAACTTGTCGTAGTAGGCATACGCTGCTTCCTGGCCGTCCCTCATGTCTATTCGCAACTCGTAGCGCCCCTGGGATGTGATCTTATGGATGTTGTCCAAGCCTGGTGAGACAAACAATGAGACACCCGGTGAGACCCAGTGCCTGGATCTGCACCACGAGCAAACAGAAAAAGCTCTAAGCAAAGAAAATAGCTGTGGGAAATGAGAGTGAGGAAAGTAACAACAGAGCAACAGCACTTCTGGTTAAGTCTTTGTCTCTCTTGGCGCTGGTGGGGTCTGAGCTCTCTGTTCCCACTCAAGTTTCACTTCCCTGTGGCTACGAGAGGTGGGGTCTGGGCCTGGTTCAGCTTTCTACATGCTGCTGAAGCTGGGGGGCATTCAGCTGTGGGTCCCTGGTGCTTCTCATGTTGCTGTTAAGCTCCTGTATAAACCAGAGCATGTTTATGCTGCAGGGCTAGCCTTGGCTCATGTTCATTTTTTTGGGGGGGAAGGGGGGGCACACTCCATTTCAGAGCTGTGCTGAGTCACCCTTTTTCTGGGCAATGAGCTTGCTTGCCAAGGCCAGGTGAGGTCCATGAGCCGCAGAAGCCACCAATGCAACCTGTAGTCATCCAAAGGAGGATGATGGGTTTTGGTCTGTGAAGACCTCCAGAGTACCCCCTTCTCTCCTAGGAGGAGCAAATGAGGGAGCTGCAGGCCTTCACCCATGTGCTTTTATGCGATGTGGCCATGAGTGACTTTCTAATGTGAAGGGCAGGGAATGAACGGAGGGAAAACTGTCCAGAGGAGAGTGTAGAGGAGTGGGCTGAAAGGCAAGGAGCCAACAGCTGGCACGGGTGAGCAGCACGTTGCACAGGGAGCTTGGGTCTGATGCATCCATGAAAGATGACTGGTGCAGGTCTTACCCAGCCAAAACTCATCCTCCAAGTTTCCGAAGCCAACCCGGTAATCTGCCCATTTCCGGAAGAAATCGGTCAGCCCGTTCTGACGCCTCTGGAACACCTGAGGTGGGGGAAAACCGGGATGAAAATTGGCATGAAGAAGAAGATGGACAGCCTTGCTGGGCTTTGGGCCATGTGAAATAAAGACAATACTTTGTTTTTCCATTGTGCCTTTCAGGGGAGAAAATTGCAATATCCATCTGGTTAGTGCTAGTTGCAGCCATGTAAGTAACTCATGTGCAGGTGGACGAACTGAAGAGATGTTAGGTGGCATCCAAGGCAAATCAATATCATAAAAGGCAGGAATCAGCCTTCAAGCTTTCTCCTCTACCCAGCATGTGATGCCTCTGGTTTTATAGCACGCGATCTTGCTTTTGGCTGGCTCTTTCTGTGGTATCCAAGGGGATGCCCTGAGGCAGAGTGAGATGAAAGGAAATTTCCTGGCTAAAACAACATCCATGCTAGAAATCAGCATTTGAGGAAGCCCATTTTTTTTTGTTTCGACTCTACATCTAGTGGAGTTTTGTGTAATACATGTAAGTAAGCGTTTGACACGAATATAATCAAAGCACCAGATCATTATTTACTTAAGCTGTCAGTCCATCTATGTCAAGACAAGCAATGTTTCTGCAATTCAAAAGCCAAGCAGGCATTTGCCTCTCAAATGCTCCTGTACAGACGCAATCGGGGTGATGCCCGACACCCTCCTACTGCAGGCAGCATGAAAGCTATTGACCATTAATTTCATTTCTAGAGCAATAAATCAGCTTCGCTCTCGGATTTCGCTCTCCAGAAGCACTGAAAACATGTCAAATAAATCAAAGGGCACTTCTCCAAGTGTAACTATTATTACTGGAGCGTGGGCCATTCCCCATGGCGTGGGAAATGAAGCGTGCGATATTCAGCCTGCTGTTGCTCCCGCGCAGCGTGGTTCTTGGCTGTGCTGGTAGAATAAGGCTCGGTTACTTTGCCACGGGGACAACGCATAGGACAACCACATGGCTACTCACAATCCAGCCGCCTCCATCGGTGGTCATGTCGCAGTAGACCTGCACCCGCTGGCTGAGGTCCCCGTTGATGGAGATGGTGTAGATGCCGCTCAGCGTGTCTCCATTCATCAGGTGCTGGGCGCAGTCCTGAGGGTTAGCAAAGACACGGCCGCCTATGAAATTAAACAGAGCAAAATTTAAGCAGAGGGACACCCTTTCCACGTGCCTCGGGCCCCACTGGTTATGATCCAGGAGAAGTCTAGCTTGGCTTCTATGTCCCAAGTTATTCTGCAGGGCAGTGGGACTTTACATCTGTCAACAACATCAGAGGATTTAATGGAAAAAAATGTGTGCCTATATTAATTAATCTCCTATATGTCCTAGATTGGAAAGGTGCATGGTAACATCACTATGAATGATGAGGACTATCACTTCTTGGGCCATCTTTCTGGACCATGTCTGAAACCCTGGGGTTTAAGCTGTTACCAGTGTATTTAGACAGCTGTGAAAATACCAAAACCTGTTCTCCTCTCAGGATTGCCAGCTCCAAACAGGTTTTATGACTTGACTGATTCCAGAGAGATTCTTCTGATCCATGCCCTTGGAAATGATGGTGGACTTACGCCGGCTGATTGTCACTTGCAAATGAGCAGGAATTAGGCCATGCAAGGTGCTAGAGATGGGCAGCATGGGCTGTGTGGTTGTGCTTCAGGTGTCCTCTAATGAAGAAACATCTCATTTGGGGAATCAGAGTTTAGGAGAGTCTTAACTATGAGATGTTAGAAGTATTGGGATAATCTCAATCTCTGGATCATCTCAGTCTCTGTGTTATTTTTTTTTCTCATTTAATGCAAAAGGAATTACATCTTTCTCTTCACTGTTGGCACATGCAGATGATGTGGTAAATGAATGCAGCAACATTGATGTGGCTTTCGAGGGCTTGTCAGTTACGCATTGAGGGGATGTGAAGGACATGGTGTGCATCCATCACAGCTGCGTGATACCCCGTAGTACCAGGGCACAGAAGGACAATTGTCTGTAATTTCCCATTTGGGTGTATTGCCCTCCCAGCCCTGCGACCTGAAGACTCAGAGGTCGTCGCTTTGTCCAAATGTTGAATATCCCCTATTTTTTCCCATCTCTGTGATCTGTAGCACAAGGTCTGGTGAGACAGTGTTTGCATTTTATAGTATCCAACAATGAAAACTGCTTCAAAGACAACCACTTCAGGCTCCCCTGAGCTCTGCAGAGATTACTTCTTTCTTAATTTATATTCATATCTTTAAGAGCCAAGGAGACCTTGAAAGATGTTTCAAACCACTATAAATTATAAATACTGTATCTGTTTCTTCCGTTTGTCCCATCTGTATACAATTCCCCAAGAACCTTATGCAAACATGAAACAAAGAGGCTGAGCTATTAATATGTCAGAGGGAACAGAAGAACCCCGGGATGTGTACTGTGAGCAGAAGGAAGCAAAACAATTTAAATTCAGCTTTTTTTTTTTT
>Ga0065711_1011535_pt1 | contig 12407 bp, 17 predicted proteins | sample Hoacrofraction12_FD_59098 | JGI IMG/M metagenome (GOLD analysis project Ga0065711, IMG submission 59098) | Hoatzin crop microbial communities from Cojedes, Venezuela - Epithelial fraction 12 v2 (version 2) | ecosystem: Host-associated > Birds > Digestive system > Esophagus > Crop | place... | reverse complement strand
AAGAGTTTATTGTTAGCAATTGCTTTACAGCAGCACCTGAGGCTTTGAAATTCATGAGGACTCTGCAGTGCTCAACATCATGCCGACGCAGCCGACCCGAAAGGCTCTGTAGCCGGAACGGGGCCGGGATGGTGCTCGCTGTCCTTCCCGGCACTCGCGGGGCTGGTGCGGAGCCACCGCTTGCACTGTGCCCCTCTCTGGGCCATGATGAGCGAGACCGTGGCCGACGAACAGCCAGGTCACAGCTCGTGGCCTCAGCCACCTTCCTTGCCCCAGGGAGGGATGCTGTCTCTGGCATCAGCCAGGCTGTGCCTGCCCTATGGGTGAAATGCTGAGCTGCAGTACCTGGCCGTTGTCAGGACCGCCACACTCCGTGTACAAGCAGGAAAAAATCAAATCAGGGGAGTGTCTCTGTTCTCTTGAATTTAATGACAATGAGTGAAATGAGCTTTAGCTGGCTTCTGTCACTGGAGATCCGTTTTCTAGGTGCAGACAGCATTTCTGAATCTACAGTGGTTGCACAGAGGCAGGTTGGGAGTCCACTGAGTTCATCCAGCTGATCGGTGACCCGCAGTGCTGGGCAGCAGGACACGCGTCACTGCTGGGCTGCTCTGTGGCCGGACGCAGATCCTGCTAGAGGTCAAGCTCAAAGTCAAGCCGAGCACTTCCCTCATGGGACAGCGAGGGCTGTGCCCAGCCCCAGCTCCCCCTCTGTGCAGCACTAAAGGCAATGACAGTGCTCAGAGGAAGAGGAGGGTGGTTTTGCTGGGAGCAGGTCCCAGCCCTGCTGCAGCTGGCGCAGCGAGGCAGTGCCCGACGTGTCCGTTCGCCTTCCAGCGCTGCTCAGCCCAGGCTGGCTCTGCTCACAGAGTTTTCGTCTCTGTTCAGGGTGCCAATTACTGCTCTGTAAGACAGCATTCATCCAGCCCAAATTGTTCTGCACTGAGCAGAATCCTTAAACAAACAGGAATGAAAAGGGCCTCAAGTTCCTGGGTCTGTGCAGAAAAATCCATTTCCTCCTGACAGGGCCATCTGTGCGCTCTCCTGCCTTCCTCGCGCCGCCGTGCCGGGGAATTCTTGCATGGAAATTAATTGACAGTCTGTCCCTTGTTTTCTGTTTGCTCCCAAGGTAAGCTTGATAATGCCAAAGCTGCCTTGCACAGAGCTCCTGCTCAAATCTTTTTGGTTTGTGTCAATTTATCTGCTCTGGGCAAAGCCAGCGAGTGGTTATGGGAGTGGAGGAGAAAAGCCCCATCCTTCCCCCGTCCCCCCGGGTGCTGCTGCGGTGCACGTGGATGCTCACCTTGCATCCCTTCTTCAGCCTCTGCTGTGTTTTGGGCTCCGTTACCGGTGCTTCTTGAGCTGTCTGCCCTTCCCAGGGCCTCTGTAGGCTGAGAAGTGGCTTCAGGGGTCACTTTTACCCACACCTGACTCTTTTTGTTTATTTTTCTCAAATTTTGCATCTCTGAACTCAATTTGCATTTGACATTTCTTATCCAGCAATACTTACAGGAATGATATAGATTCTTGAAGTGAGAGAAGCAGGCAGGCTTAAGGGGAAAGCTGGAGCGACCAAAGATGTGTGATCTGCTGGGAGCACGGGCTAAGGAGAGAGAAATGCTGGCCGTGATCTGATAGACGTGAGCACAGGAGAGAGGAAAAGGGGCCGGAGTGCAGGCGAGAGGCAGCCCCTCGGTAAGGGCTCCGTCTCTCCACGTCGTCCTGTCGAGCGAGTGGCCCGGGACTTCTGCTGCGGTGACGGCACCGGGGTTGGGACCAGCTCCATCAGGGACGTCTTTGGCTCCCTGGCAGAATGAAGCCACCAGCAGCAGGGGCTGCGTCTTGAGGGATGCCACGGGAATCCTCTGGGCATAGAAAAACGGGTGTTTCTGCTGCGTGTTCCTAGGGCCAGCCTTTGACAGGGCACTGGCACTGCACGCTGCGCTCAGGTGGGTTTGCCGTGGCTGATGTCTGGTCCAGCAAGGGCAGCGAGGAAGGGAGGAGGGTTGTTTTGGTTCCCAAAGAAGCAGTCTTCAAAAGCTCCAAACTGCGGGGTGGGAGGGCTGCTCTCGCTGGCGTGGTGCCGTGCTTATGGGACAGCAACAAGCACAGGCTTCGGGCAGAAATGAAAGCGGCCTTTGTCTCCTCCTTCAGCTTTGGGCAGCTCCTCTGCGCCTTCTTGAGCTGTTGCCGCTCCATCTGTCCTGCCTCCTCGGCTCACTGCCTGCTCTGCCGGCTTCATCCTCCTTTGCGTGAAGAGCCTTCCCACGAGGCTGCTCTGACCCTTGTAGAAGGTCCTGGGGAGTGGTGGCACGTGCTTCCCATGGCTCCCGAAGCAGCCAGACCCCCGGCGATGACTCTGAAGGCACTGCTGCCCACGCACAAGCCCGGCTCTTCCCGAAGGGCAGCAGCGGGTGCCAACACTGCTCTGCGCCGTTACTCTGCGGGGCTTTTGCTCTAAGATGCGGTGCCAACGAGTAACACTCGCGTGTTGCGGAGGGGTTGGCAAGCCACGCGGTTTCAGTTGCTCTCCGTGGCAGCCTGTGCCCCGGCAGCAGCGTGCAGCCCCGTGCCTGCGGCGAGGGTCGGCGGGGGCAGCACGGCCACGAGCCAGGGGCTGCCAGCAGGAGAGGGGACTCCTGCTCGCTCTCACCAGCTGCCCATTTAATCCCATTTCGATGGGCACTTACCCTTCAGCAGAGCAGCCTGGTTGACTCCAGCGGGCAGAGAGCCACCGGAGCAGATGGGCAAGGCTGTGGCTGCCCGGCGACCGTGCGCAGGTCCTTGACTGCATCCTCGGTCCAAGAGTGCTGGCAGAGCCAGCCTCCGTGGAGACAGGAGACTTCAAGCTGAAGGAGATGCCTTGTGGAGAGGGACGTGTCACTGAGTAGTGCTTGCCTGGGGGAAGGATTTGAAAAACACGTAGAAGTACACCTGTACCCTCCATGTGACATTAAGAATATACAGAGTTCATGTGGGTATCCTCCCAAACACCCACGTTTGCTGTTTGCAAACATAATTATATCTGGCTACAATTACCCGCTGCTGCTCTGCTTGTTTCCCCTGGCCTTTGCATTAGAAGACACGGAGCCTCGTGGGCTTACGGCTCAGGGCACACGGACACCAACCCTCGAGGGAGGGGTTTGAGCCCAGGGGCTGGGCTGAGAGCTGAGGCTCATGCACCCCGTCACGCTGCTGCCCCTGCCGCGGGGCGATGCCGTCCGAGAGGGGCAAGAGCGTCTTCAGCCAAGGCAGGGCTGCTCCCTGGGTGGGGAGAGCGGGGCTTGTGCTGCTGTGAGCACGCGAACGCTTGGAGAAAGGTTTCCCATTTGCACCTCCAGTTTCTGACTATATGGTCGTTTTCTTCTGTCGGGAAACAAAAATTGCCATTAAAATAGTTCTTTTGCAAAAGGAGGCATCTTTTTGCGCGTGACGCACTGGCTGCTGCTGCGTAACCTGCGCCAGCCCTGCGGCGGGGGCTGAGCCCTCGGTTAAGGGCTCCTCGGGCCGGGCTGGGTCTGATTCCCGGGCGTTTCCATCCCACATCCCGTCAGCGCTGGTACCCTTCCAAACAAAGGTGGGAGGCAGCCTGTTGGCGCTCCTGCTCCCTTTGCACATCATACAACGACGTGGGAATTAATTTTAAAATGTGCCTTATCTTATTTGTGACTTCAGTCTCCCTTGGGGTAAGAAAAATCATGTTCAAACCAATTACTGTTCACCCAGGAATTGCTCTACCAGTTTCTTCCCATGTGACTATTACTGGTTAAATAACAGGCAGACTGAATGGCTGGGATGAGGCAGACTTCTGACACTAGGGCTGATTTGTATAGAGAGCATCGTTTACATTAAAATTGTAATTATATTGATGTTCTTGAGCACAGTACTTAATGATAAACTCTTTGGTCTTTTCTCTGCAGTCTCCATCCCTTTTGCACCCCTCCAAGCAGCACAGTGCCACCAGGCTCCGCTGCTTTTTCAGGCTCCAATGTCTCTGGACGTACGTGGGGTTTTATTCTTCTTAATCAGATGTGCCATTGCAGATCGTTTTATTTTCTGAACCCATGTAACTGACAGAAATATACTGTCTGTCTCCCGAACATCAGGATTCATGATTGCGCTGTGAAATGTTTGCTTTTAGTGTGCTCATAAAAACACAGGACAAGTCAAAGTGGAGCCGCCCTGGGGTTCGGCTGATCGATAAATCACAGCTTACGGGGCTGGTGGCTTCACTTCTGGTCTTCATGCAGTGGGTTTCTTCTCTGGATATTTTTTTTCCTTTCTTTGTAGCATAATATAAAGTGTTAAACAAAAAGCTTTCACAGGTGGCATGCAGATTTTATTTGTACTCGATCAGTGAGAAATAAACTTTTCCCCCTAAATCATATTACTTCAGAAATGTACTAATCTCAGGGGTAACAAGATTCATAACAAACAGTTTATGCCTGCAGTAGATCTGCAGATACCCTCTGCTATTGCTTTAAGGTGATAGATGGTGATGGGTGATGCGGTAGGGGCTGATTTTTCTTCATTTGTAGTAAAGCCGCCGCAGATAAAGCAGGAGCGGCTCAGGTGCTGAGCCCTGCGGGAGCTGCACGGAGCAGCACCTCGGAGGCGAGCTGCTCACCTGGGGGGGGCTTGGGGGGGTTTCCTGCTCAGATTTGAAAGAGATTTGGGCAGCTGGAGGTCTTGCCGCGATTCGCTGGCGCGGCAGCGCGGTTGGTCCTGCCGATCCGGCCCGTGCCGCGGGAGCCCCTTCGGTTTTGTGCGCTGAGATGTGGCCCAGCTCTGCCGTGGCGTTCAGTCCGTGTCCCATCGCACCACGGCAGCGACAGCCAGCGGAGGTGGGAGCCAGCGGGGCTCGGGGTTTCCTCTCCCGTACGGCGGTGCCGCAGCGGGTGACGGCAGCAGAGCCCTGGGTGAGTCCGGACCCAGCGCCTGCCACAGCGGAGCACGGGGACGGGTGAATGAAAAACGGGGGCTGTGCCTGTGGGTTTGTCACTGCGGGGAGAATTGCGGTGAGAGCAACAGGTACACGGGGGTTTTGAAGTTAAAAAGAAAAACTCGTGTCCTCCTCGGGGAGCAGAGCCCAGCTCCTCCCCGGTGTGTCCCCGGTCCCGCTGCGGTGGCTGGCTCTGCTGGGGTCTCCTGGGGGTCTGCTCCAGAGAGCTGCTTAAAGTTTGATAACCTTTCCCAATGAAAAGCAAACTGAAGAGTTGAAATCTCCAATGTTTTTCAAACATCCAGAATTTGAAATAATCTTGTTTACAATTTGATACTTCAGAATGTCTTAAACTTTGAATACTAAATAACTAAAATGTATTTAAACAACAAAAGAAATGTTTCCATTTAAAAATGCCAAAGAGTGACAGTAAAACAATTTCCAGATGTTCTCCAGAAGCGCAGCAGGTTGGGAGATCCGTTGTCCTGCTGTGCCAGCGGTGATGCTGGGCGTTACTGCGAGAAGGTTTAACGGGAAAACCTCCCGCCCCGCGAGTCCCGGGGCCGTGGGGCCGTGGGCAACGCGGCCGCCGCTCGCCCGTGTGCCGTGGGAGCCGGTGACGCAGCCTGGTGCCGCTGGAAGGTACCCTGCACCCTGCACCCTGACCTGCTGGACACGGGCTGAGCTGCCACGGCCACGCCGGAGCCCTGTGGGCAGGGGTGGAAGAGAATTCTCCTCTGGGCCCTCTGATCCCGCAGCCCGGCAGGGCTCCTCGCTCGTGGGGAGGGGTTGGCCCCGAAATGGTTTCTCTCATCATCATCTCTCCGCATGTGGAGAGGCCGAGTCGGAGGAAGCAGCAGAAAGCAAAACAGGATGGAGCGAGCTGCCTCCTGACAGATGCTGGAGCACTATTGGATGCTAATATTAAATTCACATTAAATTCAAACCAGCTCAGCAATGTGCAGTGTGCTTGGTGCAAAGCACCATAACTCCCGGTATTTATGATGCCACAGTAACGCAGAGGACACAGCCAGGAGCTTCAGTGCTGCAAGTGAGAACCAGACCTCAGGGAAAATATCCTGCCTTGCTTAAGGCAGTGGACAGCGGAATCCCAAATGCTAGTTCACGTATCCAGCATTGCTACTAAATAATTCTATTCTTGGAAAATCCTTTTCTCTCCTCCACCTCACATTCCCTGCCAAGTGACATGAGTCTGATTGTAGCCTACTTCTGATGGGACCTGTGCTCAGGTAAGGACAAGGCTTGGCAAAAGTCCATGTCGGCCATCTCCGTTAACGCTGTGGTTTGTGCCCTCGCTTAGCTGGAAGTTGCTGGTTACTGGTTTAGCACCAGCTGAATCTCCCTTCACACAGGGGTAAATGGTGATGATGATGATAAATGTGCTCAGAAGCAGCTGGGCCCCTTGGCTGGGTCCTGGGGAGTCTCTGCTCCCCGACGCTGCTGCCGACCCGGGAGGGTGCAGCTCGTGCTTGTCTCGCTGCAGTGCCATGTCCAGCTCCTGGTAACAAAATGAGCTTCACAGGAGATCCCTATTTACTGAAGTGTCTCTGAGGTGCTCCGAGATATATATTTAAAGAAAATCAATTGCGTGGAAAAGAGAGAATGGCTTGTAGCTGCTTCATCCCTCTGTGATTTCTAATAGCGCCTTGGAGGAGCTGCGCTTGCAAACCTGATTGAAAGGGAAGATCCAGTGGCTCCATCCCCGCTTGATGAGCAGAAGCCGGGCTCAGAGGCAAGAGATTGCTCCTTTCCTAAAGCAAGCCAATTTATATTTTGAGCACAGGCAAAGCATCACAGAGAGCAAGGAGGAGAGTGTCAAGAGGGGCCAGGGCTGCCACAGCAGAGCCCGTTCTAACACAGTCTTTGTGGCAGCGGGGATTCAGTCGTATTTTTCACTTCCCACTTTCAAAACTAAGCATCACCCAAGATTTGTATTATTCCTACAAGTTATTGCTACCTATGGTTTTTTAAATGGGGAGACTGAGGCCCACAGCTGGAGTGACCCCAGTGGCAGAAGCTTGTTCAGCTGCGAAGTCTCCACTGCCAGCTGGTTCCCTTCCCAGCCCCTCGCCCTGCCCACCGCCACGTGGGGCTGGAGACCTCTCCCCGCTCCGCAGGGGCTTTGGTGAGGCTGGAAACGGCAGGAGAACAGGCGCGAACTTTCTGCTTCTCATCCAGCTTCTCTTGCTCATCTCTGGAATAAGGTGAAAATTAAAAGAGAGGAGATTAACCCCGTTATTTCTTCACTCGTAACGGTTTTATGGTTGGGCTTGGATTGGATCTAACTATTTATTATTTTTAAGCAGATCTCATTTTATCTCAGCGTTTTCTCCCCAAAGCCAAGGTGACTGTGTTCTAGCTCGTCCCACGCCGTCCAGGGCGCTTTGGCCGCAGCAGTGAGACACGGGCAGGGTCAAAGGGGCCGCTCACAGCGAAATCCAGCGGGCAGAAAGGCGAGGAAAGATCCAAAGCACCAAACCCTCTATACGGCTGGAACTTGTTTTCCTATTTGTTTCTCTTTGTTTTACCATGGGAAATTTATGAGATGTCAGAGCTTGTTAATGTTGTTGATGTTGGAGGAGCAACAAGCACCCCGGGCTGAAAGGCTTCGAAAAAACAACGATGAGGGAGCGAGGGAGGCGGTTGCCCACGGCCGAACTCGTTAGCTCTGATCGCTGGGCGGGTGGCACCCGGGTGGCAGGGGTGCCGGCGGGGAGCGGGGATGCTGCCGGCTCAGCGGGGCACGGGGCGGTGCTGGGCACGCAGGACCCGGCCCCGCTGAGCTCCGGGCGTGGGGAAATGGCAGTGCCCGTCTGCTGTTCTGAACGCGAGGTGGGGAGGAGAGCGAGAGGGAGCAGCAGCAGGTGCCGGGCACGCTGAGCGTCTATTTGGGAGCTCTGTAAATAATTAAAGTCCCTCTCAACNTGAGAAATAACCACATNGTTAGCCCTCCCTGTATTTCAGCTGGAACACAGCAGNAGCTGCTGTTCAGAGCTATTCTTCACCGTCTGCANCCAGGGTGGAGGGNGCAGGCACCTCCTGGAGAGGCCGTCTCGGCAGGGCTGGGGGTGCTGCAGGCTGCGGGTTCGAGGGGGGTCCTGGGACCCCCAGCCTGGGAGGCGCGGGCTGGTCTGGAGCCCAGGGCAGGGGGTCCCTCTGTGCCCGTCCTCCTGGCGAGGGTGGGTCCATGCAGCACCCCGCGAGCGGGCTCGCTCCGGGAGGGGAGCGTTGCTCTTAGGGCTGATGAGAAGTATTGATCTGAGGATAATTAAAAGCCTCACATTGAGAAACTCCAGCCCGCGGTGATGAGAACGAGCTGGCCTGCTCCGAGGAAGGCTGTGGAGGTGGCACCAGTTGGAGAGGAGATGTCAGATTACGGCTCGCTGTTAAATTACCTGATTAATTTAAGCGTTGTTTTGCTCCTGGTTGAGCCCCGTTTCTATGGGTGTATCCATTATTCATCAGGACCGTCCTGAATATTTTAAGCAAACAGTTTTTGTCCTGCGTGTTCCTGGGTGCTGTTGTGTTCTCCCAGCTGCCGCCTGCGAGCCGGGTCCCGGCAGAAACCCGCAGCGCGGCTCAGGAGGAGAAATATTACCTCCGGGCTGGAAGTGGCTGTGGAACTTTATCAGCTTTCCTCCGCGGGGGTGCAAGGATTGTACCTGAAACTGTACATCATTAATTGCACAGTAGGCTATTAATAAGCAAATGAAGAAACCAGACAAAGAGGGGCATGCAAGGGAATCAATTTTAATGCAGTTCTGTTCTTCTGTTTGTGTGTTGTGATAGATGTTAGCCGAAAGCAGAGCGTTAGCCGCAGCAGCTAACAGGATGACAGTCTGAAGAAGACAAATACTCCCCACTGCGTTATGGCCGTAGCACTTGGAACTGCAGAGCTGTGGTTTTGGGGTATGGGCTTCGTTCCAATGACTTGATTATTTTTAAATGAAACTTGAAATCTTGCAGCTAGCAAATTCTTTTGCATAAAGTGCGCAAAGTTTCCGTCCTATTTATTAACCACAGTTACCCAAAACATCATCATTCTTTCAGTGCATGCATTTATGTCTACGATGCGGGGGGAGGAAGCGAATATAGCAAATTCTTGCTGTGCTTTGTTGAAGCATATTCCCAGCTCTGGTTATTTGTCAGCAAAGTTTCCCGGCGTCTCACTGTGCGCAGGCTCCCGGCGAGCCACGCGACGGCTGGGTCGGTGCGGCGCGGGCTGCGACCGCGCTGGGCAGGGCTGCGGGGAGAGCTGCCGCGCCGCGCGGCACGAGCCTCCCCTCAGCCTTCACGTGTGGGTAAGGGAGCCGGTTCATGCAGCGATGGGTAAAGGAGCCCCATAGAAAAGCCGTTGGGGTTTTTCATACGTTCTCATAGTTTCTCCCACAGCGGTACCGTAACCCTGCTGCGGAGACGGGCACGTCTTACCAAGACGAGGACACCCCAAGCACAACCACGCGCTGTCTTTGCTCCCCTCCTGGGGCCCAGGACCGCGTCAGGTTGGAAATAGACCCCAAAACCTGTCCCCTCTCTCTGGGGAAAGTGTTGGCGTTTAAATTCTTTGCACCTCTGTTTTTGAACAAAAATATTTTATACAGTTCTCTGGATAAAAGACACTTGCAAGGTTATTTTGGGAAGGGTTTTGCCAGCTGGTTTCAAATTCAGCAGCACACTAAAGGGCTGTGGGCCATGACTTTGCCTTGAGCCTGAATTAAATACATTTTCAGCTCACGAGTACAAAACAAGTGCGTGTCCTCGCGTCGCTCGGAGGCGACAGCAAACCCTTCCACGGCCCCTCGGAGCCAGACCCCTCCCTGCGTGCGTTTGTGGCGGGCGTGCAGCGCATCGCACGCCGCCGCGCGTCGCTGAAGGGCTGCGACGGGGCTGCAGGACGCCCGGGTGAGATCAATGCAGCACTCGTGCAATTAACTCTGAAATATTTAAGCAAATTAGACACTGTGTTTTAATGATCCGTCCACGAAAGTTTGGTACAAAGCCTGTTCCTGTCCTCCGCTTTCCCTCGGGCCGCTCTGCGCTGCGGAGCTGGGTCTGTTTGCTGCGGGACTGGGCTGCGGGACTGGATGTGTCGGTGTTGGCGGGAGCAGGATGCCGGCAGCTGGCGTGCCCCAAGCTGTGGGTCGGTAGTAACCGAAAACCGGTGGCTCTGTTAGCGGCTGGGCAGCTGGCACGGAGGGGTGGAGGGGCTGCAGCAGCCCTGTGCTGCCGGCGCTGTGCCCGGTGCTGGGCTGCGGGGCTGCCCGCCGGGTTATTTTCCATTCATGTTTTAGTGAGGCAGAGGAATTATGGTTTACCAGCCTAATACCTGCCCTGTGAGATCTGCCTCAGGGTGGAAAGGTTCAGTTACAGGTTTAGATCTTCAGAGGGGAAAAAAAAATGGAAACGACTCTTTCCAGTGCACCTACTGAACTGCCACTCCTCGCTGTAATCCTAGCGCAGTGTTCTGTTATAGCAGCCATAAATCAGGCTGTCTCGGCACCATTTTTCTGGCCGTGACCAGTGATTCATGTTAGAAAAGCAGCTCTCGTGTCAGTAGCGATGAGCGATGCTGCTGTTTCCAAACACGAGAGGGACGGCGGGGGCAGCCCCGATGGGACCCCCTGCACCTCGAGCCCCCCTGCTCGGCCGTGCCAGGCTCTGGCCCGGAGGGGTCCCGCAGCCCGAGGAGGCATCTTGTGTGCCAGCGTTTGGCAGAGCAGCGTGCAGGGACGGTCGTTACCCAGAACGGCTTCTGGCACCCGACCGGAGCAGACCCAGCCTTTGCAGGCTGGAGTTCAGTTGGTCACTGTTTGAAATTTAATTATCACTAATAATGTGAATATTGCTCTGATGCAAACAGAGCAGTTGGCGTAGATCTGTCTCCGGTGCTTCGGGGCGCAGCGGTGCCGGAGGGGCCGTGCCCTGTGCCGCGGGGCCGCAGCTCATGGTGTGGCTGGTGCCCGCGGCTCTGCCTCCGCACCGGGCTCCTCGCCGGGCACCAGCACCGCGGGGACACCCGGGCAGGTTCTCCAGGTTCTCGGAGGCTTCTGAGATTTACAGAACAAAACCTTGCTGATAAATGAAAGTAGCTTTTCCAAAAAACACAAAAGACTGAGAAATGAGACCCCTTAGAAACAGAGCGTCGTTCCTTGCAGGTCCTTTTACAGCTGGCTCCGTTCATGCGCGTGCTTGTCTGGATGCGGCACTGGGGAGGGACGCGCCGAGGCCGGGGTTCACGGCGGCTTTCCAAGCCTGTCCCAGCGTCTCCCGAGCGCGGGGGCATCCACGCGAAGGAGGCACCGCGTCACTGGCGGTGACAATTGACTTCTCCCTCACGCTGTGTTCGGGGCTGTTCTGGGGAGCCTGGGGAAGTTCTGCACCGCCATGCGCAGAGGCGTTCGTCGCGGGGAGGGGAGCGACTGCGGCCGGGCCCGGCTGCTGCCGTCGCCGGGCAGCGTGCACGCCGAGCCCGCTGTTCAACGTGTGCAGAGCGGGGACGTTGGTGCAGCTGAGAAAAAGACAGCGAAGTCAGACGCGAGCTGTAAGCTGATTTCTAGGAATCGTCCGTGGGGAGCGGGAGCCCTGGGAGAGCTCAGCTGTGCCTGGCGCCGTCCTTCCCCCCCCGAACGCCTGCGCCGCTGGCAGCGGGGCCAGATGCCCGGCAGCGAAGCCGTGCCCGCCGCTGCTCCCCTTCCCGCTGCAGGGCCGGGCCTTTCCGCAGCTCAGGGACGAATCTTCTTCCACCCCATAACTTCTCTCTGGAGAGCTCTGCGCTGAGCTTTGCCGGTCCCCAGAGTCCCGTTGGCACAAGCTGAGCTCTGTCAGGCGAAGGGGAGCACAGGAGACGTCGTGGAAGGACAGCAAGGGAGGCTGTGCCAGACACACGTCCTCGTCCCTTCGGTGTCCTGGCTCGGGTGTTTCATGTTTTCCCAAAAAAAGGAGAATCCTTCCCTTGCCCAGTCGTGGAAGGGGTTTCTGCCAGAAACGCAAAGCAATGCTCAGTTCTGCGTGAGCACGGAAAGACGGTTTTAAAGGTGATTGCCTTTGTGGTTTTGGTCTTTCAATGGCAGCCCGCAGTGCCCCGATGAGCGCAGACCTTTCCTGTGCTCCTCCCTGCCCCTTGTCTTTCCGTGAGTTGAACAAACTCCAGTTTTTAGATGAGAAGTGAGTAATGGGTGCAGCTGGGGGGCCAGCTGGAGGGACCTGGCCCGGCAGTGCTCTCCGGTGGGATGCCCAGGCTCTGTCCTGCGCGAAGGGGCTCGCAGACGCGGCGGCGGTGAGGATGGGGGATGCGGAGCCAAGCGAGCTGCCCAAACCCAGCGTGGAACATCTCTCCTACGAGGAGAGGCTGAGGGAGCTGGGCTTGTTCAGCCTGGAGAAGAGAAGGCTGTGAGGGGACCTAATATATACTTACAAATATCTGCAGGGTGGGTGTCAGGAGGAT
>Ga0065711_1013068_pt1 | contig 12409 bp, 8 predicted proteins | sample Hoacrofraction12_FD_59098 | JGI IMG/M metagenome (GOLD analysis project Ga0065711, IMG submission 59098) | Hoatzin crop microbial communities from Cojedes, Venezuela - Epithelial fraction 12 v2 (version 2) | ecosystem: Host-associated > Birds > Digestive system > Esophagus > Crop | place... | reverse complement strand
CGGGCCTGGGACTACACTACCCACAGTGCCCCGCGGCCGCCGGGCCACCGCCCCCAGCGCGCCTGCGCGTCACCTCGGGTAACCTCCCGCCGCCGCTGCTCGGGGAGACGGCCGGCCCGCGGGGCGGCGGGGGCGGAGCCGGCTGCCTCGGTGACGTATTAACCGCGCGCCGTGACGCTTAACGCGTGAGCCGCCGGTGACGCGGAGCTCGGCGCTCGGTGAGCGTTAGCGCTGGGCCCAGACCGGAGCGGGGGTCGGTGAGGGGCGGGGGGCTGTGGCCTGAAGCCTGTACCCGGCGGAGGGGGGGCGGCCTCCCGGGGCGGCGCTGCCCCACCCCCGGGCTGTGCCGCGGCGAGCAGGGCCTGCTCGGTCTGGTGCCCGCACCGAAGGCGCTCGTCAACTTTTAGCTGGATTCGGGTTTTTTTTTGGGGTGTTGGTGGAGCTGTGGGGTGGCAGCTGGTGGTGCGGGTGCTGCAGGTGTCCTTTCTTGTTTTGTTTGTAGCCTCCCTGCTGCTTTCTCTCGTTTCCAGCTCCCAGGAAAAGAATGGCTCTAGCTGAGGCATCTTGTTAGTGGCTGTTGTAGCATTAAAATACTTTTGGAAGTTGTCTTTGAGGCAGTAGTTGGTTGTGCTGTTGCAGAAGCAGACAAGTAACCAAGGAAAAGCTCTGCCTGCCTAGATAATCAATTAAAAAAATCAAAAGGCGTTTTTGATTACTGAAGGACTGAAGCAGCGTGACTTGCCTAGGATTTGTACTTTCCCATCGGGGGGGAAGTGCAGCTGGAAGATGTGTTCTTACTGAGAGAGCAGTGGCCTGACTTTGTTGTTAAAGTGTATTGAGCACCTGGGAACTAGTTTGAAGCAGCAGGATGAGAAATTTCTTATCTGTGAACTGTGTTGCTCTATCTCCAGGAAGGTTCCTAAATCACGCTAGAAGCAGTCCAGGGAGAAACTGGAACAGTTCCGATCCAGTCATCGTTTCCTCATAACTAGGAAATCCTGTTCCGCTTCCCGGAAAGAAAACCCCAGCTGTCAGGGCTGAAAATACACTGCTATTTTGGACAGTGTGTTTTCCTAACTTAAATCTCTCCTGACTTCTCTGTGGAGTGCCTTCCTGTTCCAGGGGATGCGCCGTGCTTCATGATTCCATGGGAACAGGCTGCGTTTGCTTGGTGAGCTCATTTTGTTTGGGTCCAGGGCTGGCAAATTCACAAGTAACTATCCATTATCCAGTCTGCACCAGAGAGCTTAGCAGCACATGTTGTCTTTGACTGTCGTTTGCCCTAGAAATTCTGTGTGGTTTTACTTATCTTGGTTGTGGGCTCGCAGCTCTGAGGTTTTATGCAGGAAATTGAGGCCTTTGGGCAATGATTGCGTGAGTCTAGTTCTTGTTTTGAACTTGAATTTTTCCAACTTCATTTGTCAGCAAATGCAACTGACTGCTTTTAAGCTAGGTGGCTGGTTCCTATGCTGTTATCTAAAACACCAGATATATTTGGCTAATTAACAAGGGCTGTGTTTACTAGATATGGCAGTAGTGTACTCCTCTGTTCTGAGTATCTCATCTCCTTAAAACTAGACTGAACTTTCTTTCCCAGAAGCACTTTGAGGTTTTCGGGGTTTTTTTCGTGTTTTTTTCGTGCTGACATGTGAACCAAGAATATAATACCTGAAGCTGTTCCGCAGTTTAATGTGGGCAGCTCTGTAAATGTCCATTCTTGTGCACAAAGCCTTTTAAGTTTAAGGTAGTGATCTTCCATAAACTTGTTCTGGTCTGGTGATAGTAGCAGCTTGTCTTTATACAAGGTATTGACTGTTCTATTTTTTTGTTCTTTTTTATGTAGATGTGACAGAAATGTGGAAAAAATGAATAAAATGGATTTGCTAACTACTAGTCTGCAGAAGAAATATCCACAGTGGATGCTTACACAAAACCAAGAGGGACTTTTGGGTGATAAAAAGGTATGTCATCACATGGGGAAAGTTTAGTTGTTTGCAGGCTGCATAATAAAATGACATTGGACCGCATGCTTTTGGTTAGTCCTGTGCCTCTGATGTTTGCAAATGTTTACAGCTGTTTTGCCTTATGAGCTGTAATTAAATTTGGGTACTCTTGTGTTATTACTAGTTGAATTAGGTTGTTAAAGTATCTTCTTTCTTCTTAATTAAATACCATGTATTGACCTACGGCTGTTGCTATTATCTCTGTAGAAATTGCTTCCTGATAGTCTTGAATTTTGGTGAACAAAAATATCAAAGTACAAGGGAGCTTTTGGTGCATTGTTCACGCAGTACTGTGGGCTGTACACCAGCGAGGACTGGGGGTTTTTCAGCTGTGTAATTTGGGAGCTCGAGTTGTAGCCTGAAAGGGGAGTTTGTTCTGATAAGGCCCTCCGGCTTTCTTCACTTGCTTGTGTGCAGTATTTCAGAAGGTTTTGTAGCTCAGAGATAGCAGAAGAATTAATTGATCATCAAGATTATGTAGAAATTTCTGGAGTTCCAAGAATGTTAATGTGTCCTTGGATGTTGTTTTTTCTGCATATAAGAGCAGTTTCAGTATAAAATTTTCCACTGGAAGGGGCCTCCTACTGTAACATCTGAAACTGCTTTAACAATTAGAAAACTAAGAGAGAAAAGCAGAAGACTCAGTTCAGCAGTCTTCCTTCTAGAAAGTGGGACTAAAAAATTTGTAGCAGGTATATTAAAAAAAAGCCAGTTAAAACCCACATGACTTTCTTGTGCTGTGGTGCAGCCTGCCTCAACAAGCGCTGTGAGGAAGTGTTTTGGTTAATCTTTCACCCATCGCTAACTGGAGGTTAGTGTGGTGTTGTGCAATCGTAAAATCAGCAGTATCTTTGTTGCAGAATTTCCCCCTTCCAGGCAATTGATTGTTTCTGAAACTGTACTAAAACCTGTTTTGTGGCCTCTCTTGATTGACAAGATTGTTTTGTTCTTCAGGTGTTGCTGTGTGATACTTAACCATATTTGCTGTTACTGGCATTGTAGCTTACTCACATATTTTTAACCAACCTGAAGGTTTTTCAGGCAGGTCAATGTTATCGGAAGTTTTGCAGTTCAAGTAAGCTTGTTGGTCAGTAAGTCTTAGTAAATATGTTTCTGAAATAGGGGGAAAATTGCCAGCTGGAGTTTTACATTTTCCCTTACCTTGTGTGCTTAAAGGTTCCATTTGTTAACCAGTATTCATCAGCTGATTGAGGATATTGGTCCTCTTAAATATTGCATGTAGCTTTAAATCCATGGAGCTTGCTTAGACCTTTGTGAAATTCCTCACACGTTATATCTGGTAGGGTTAAGTGAGGTGGACTGGCTGAAATGTGGGACTAAAGAAATGGGGAGACTGGACTATCGCCTACAGCTGTACCGAAATAGAGAAGCGTCAGAGGATTTTAGCCTGACTGGATTTGAATGACTTGAAAAATGACTTAACAAATTCCTGTCCATTTTTAATACTTTTTTTCCTCAAATTTGAGGTGTGCAAGTGCTTACAGCATTTGAAGTAGCGCTGAGGGGTTTTGTGACACTGTCAGAAATTGATGTTTTCCCTAACCTTGTTATTGGAGAGCTACTGAATCTCTCTGGAGGGAGGAATCCAATTAAATTGAGGTGAAAACTCAGTCTGCACGATTTCAGTCCCGAGTGTTTAGAGTTAAGCAGAGAAATCGGGGCATGCACCTGAATGTTTTTATAAAGGGGGGGTGTCACCCCATTGTTAGTTGACAGTGATACTGGTCCTGTGTGTGGAGCGTGGTTTTGCTGCAAGCTTTCGCAAGCCAGCGGCACAAGTCTTGCTGGGCTACAGCATTAGAGTTGCATGCAGCAGTTGCAGTGCTGATGTGTCACTGTGTTAAGGTTAGGTGTGGCCGGTAACCAAGCCTCTGAAATGTTGTTTGACAGAACTCTGCTGTTCAGAGGAGCATTTTGGAAGATGGGCTGCCGTTCCTAGAGTTCTGTGGCTCTGTCATTTACAGCTACGAAGCCAGTGACTGTTCCCTTCTCTCAGAAGATATCAGGTAATCGGTCTTACTCCGTTTTTTTTCTTTTAGAGCTTTTTCCTTTCTGAAAAGAACTTGGCCCTTCTCTCTGCCTGGCTGATTGTGCATTCAGTGTGTCCAGAGGTCAGCAGTTCAGCCAGAGGAAACATCTGGTTGTGTTGGCTGGCAAATGTGTCTTACTGGCTGCAAGCACAAACTGAACCTATTTCTTGTGATGGTGCATTATCCCTGTAAGGGAGATCCCTGGTTTGTCTACAGTGTGTGGTGGTTTAAAAATACGTCTCCGTCATGCCATGCAGTTATAGTTTCCCATTTGGTCTTTCTGTGGGAGATGCCATCACTGAACCTTGCAGTGGCTTTGGGCGGAAGCAGTAAAGCCTCTAACACAGATTCTTCGCCTTTCACAGTATGGATTATTCCATGAACTTCAGTGACTGCATGGGGAAGTATGAGCTGTAAGAAGTCAAACAGATGTGTTAAATCATAACTGCGGGCTGTGTATGTTTGAAGAAAAGGTAGTAAATTCATAATGCAAAAAGATTATTTTTCTCCCCCATTTTTATGTAGCACAGCTCATATTACTGGGGGAAAAATTATATACAAAATTTTCAGTGCAATGGGATAAATAAAGAATAAGTTTTCAAGGGAATGTAAACTATTCTATCATCTTTTGTAGGTGACTATTTCCCAAGGCTTGCCAAACTACCATTTGCATGCAGTAGGATCTGCTAAGGTTTGAAGGGTTTATTGTAGCTTTTGAGACCAGCAGGAATTTTATCTCCTTATGGTCTTGATATTAAAAGGATTTCTGTCTTGTACATGTGAAAGGAAAGATGTTACAACTGTGATTCTCTTAATCATCTTTCCGAGATGATTTAAGCCTCGTATTTTAGATACTGGTAGAAGAACAGTTAAATATGAAGAATATCCATTTCTTTTCAGGCAGAGTTTGTCAGATGGGGCTGCTGTTGGATTTGATATTGAATGGCCACCATCATATGCTAAAGGAAAAATGGCGAAAATAGCTGTAATACAGTTATGTGTAACTGAGGAGAAATGTTATGTGTTTCATATCTCTTCAATGTCAGGTACTGTACTTCCTCTCTTCTTATGAATTAGGGCATGAGTTGCCCTCTGTTTCTTGTGATTAAGTTTGAACTTAAGCCTTGAGCCATAGCTGATATTTCACACTATGCTGGCCAGTAAAAATCCATCCTTTTCCACTTTCCAACCTAGAATAAAAGAATAAAGGTTCTGTTCTTTGCGTATTGCCTATGTATATGAAGGGGACCTTAGCCCAAGTCTTGCCCTTCGTGCTGGCATACAGTGTTTCAGGTTCTGAACAGGGCAAAAGAATCTTATTCGAGGATTATTTTCTCTGGGAAAGAATATTTTAATTCGGTTTTAAAAATTTAATTCCCAGCTCAAGTAATGAGCTTTCTGGTTTGTGCGAAAATAAACAACGAACCTAAATTTAGCAGGCTTTTTAATTTGGCTTCAATAACAAAAACCCTCAAAAATTACAGCCATCATGCTGTTTGTTCCTAATACCTGCATTTTGTGACATTGGTTTTCAGAAAGAATACTGGTTACCTGGTGTGACGCAGCTGTGGGGAGAGAAGGGGTTGTGCTCAGTGGAATCTGAACTCATTATGGATGTGAATAAAAGCTTCCAAATAGAGAAAATAAGAATGCGGGAAGGAGGTTGCAATTTTATAACCTTTGGTTTGAATGTTAGATTGAAACTATGCCTGTGAGATGTCTCTGATTTCCCTGGGGTGAGCATGCTGAGGTATAATAGTGATAATTTTAATGTTGGTGTTCAATCCTTTGTCATTTATACCAAATGGGGTGGAAAATTTATTTGAATAGCTGGAGGCTATTCAAGCTGGGAGGCAGAAAGGTACAAGTGTACAGAAGAAAGATTTGAGGAAAGGAAGATAAGGGAAGAAGTCATAAACAGAAACACTTTTGTTTCCGAAAGTGAGGATGCTTGTGTGTTGACACTGAGTATAGCTGCTTGTGGGTTACTGTGTGTTACAGCAGGAGATGGTGTTTCCTCCTGAATAATTTTCTAAAATTTCTGTCCTTGCCAATGGCAGATGCACTTTGAACTGAGTGAGATGTCAGCCTTTTTGCAGGAACCACAGCCAATTTCTGCTTATTATGCAGAATACATTTGATCTACAGAAATGTAGATGTTGGCAGAATTAGCCAGTTGAATAAGTCTTATTCTTTTTTTTTTTTTTTTTGCCAAAAAAACCAAACCCTTCCTTCTGCAGGAGGAAGAGTTCAGAGTTCTTGGACTGTGTATGAAGGACAAAAATTACATATATCTATCAGGAAGATTCTTGATAATTTCTTGTTTTTTAGTCTTTTTTTACCCTACAGACTTCTAAGAAAATGTGGCATGTTTCTGAGATTGTAGCCTCTGTATAGTCTTGAACTTACACATTTTTAGTTCATACAGTCACTTTTCTAGAAAAGAGGTGGTGGAGACTGAGCACAAGTCCTCTGCTGGGAAGTTCCCATTCTTGAAGGTTTTCATGATGATACTCTTAAGTGAAAATCCCTTTTTCGTTAAGTCACCTGTGTGAGTTGCAGGCTTTTATTCAGCTCAGCTGTATTTCTCCTCTACAGAGGATTTTCCATATTGTGTTATGGCTGAGGTGCTTTGGCAATGTTTTACTTTGTCCACATGGTACAGCACCAGGGCACTACAGTTTTGTGGGGTTTTTAACAGTAATTTTCTATTGTTTTGTACTGGACCTGCAACTTCAGTCCACAACATGGCTGATTGTGGCTATAGTTGCAAAAGTGCCTGTCTGGTGTGTCAGTGGTAGCTGTGAAAGTGTGGAGATAGAATAAAAATAGTCAGTGATACAACACGATTGTTGAAGCATATAAATATATATTATGGTAGTAAAAAGGTGAAATTTGAAATCGGAACCAAGCCAGATAAGTACTATGCCTTTGTGCAATACTGTGTGTTTGTAGGTACTAGAATTACACTTGAGACTAATTCAAGGTATCTAGCTGTGGGTTCCTAATGTATGTATTTAAATAAGATGCTCTGAATTTTAAATGGGAACAAACACAGAGGGGAAGAAAAGGGTGTTTTTGTTCAAGTATGAAGTGTCTGGCTGTTCCCTCCTGCAGAAAACCAGATATGAAAGCTACATGCTTTTATTCAGGCCTGTAAACTTGAAAATACCCTTTGATCCAGGATTGCTATGCCATCAGTTTGGAATAAATCAAAATACATAGTACTTAGCATCTGTGTACATCCTTGCATATTTTTTCCTTTCTTACAAGACTGACTTGTCTGGGCTTGAAGGAGGATCTGGTCGGCGAGTTCTGTTTTACAAATGCTGCTGTTGGTCCAACCCAGCATTAGCGCTGAATATGCCTCCACAGGATCTGTTTTCCTGGCGATTCCCCATGCTTACAGTTTAAACCGTTTCCTGGGAATGTGAAATAGCAAAAACTAGGAAGGAATAATGTGGAAAATAGTAAAATCATATTGCATTTGGTTTCACGAGCATCCAATCTGAGAATTTTTTTTCCAGTTAGAGGTTGCCTTTCTGTTGGGTGATAGAACAGTCAGTAAGACAAATGAAGTAAGGTTGTTTTAAATTTTTGTACTTGATTTGTTGTCAGATGCAGAATGGATTTCTGCAATTCAAATATTTCATTCCTGCTTGTCTGCAGATGATTCATTACAACTATTTGGTGTTTCCAGTCATTGCAGCAGAGCAACTTTGGGGCCTTTGCCTTTAAAAGCACAGTTTTTTGCAGATGGCCTTTGTGCTAGGATTTTGTCATTTCTGTTAGACTTCTGGCATCTTCTAGTATTTAGTTTCTCATGTTTGGGCTTAATCTATTTTAGGTTTTCCCAAGGGACTCAAAAGACTGCTTGAAGATGAAACAATTAAAAAGGTTGGCGTAGGAATTGAGGGAGATCAATGGAAGCTGATGAGTGACTTTGAAATCAAACTGAAGAGCTTTGTGGAGCTGGCTGACATTGCTAATGAGAAAGTAAAACTTAAAACCTTTTTGTTGTGGGAGGGAATCTTGTTGTGCTATACAAAAGGAGGCTTCCTTGTCTTCATAGGATTTTAATTCTAATGGCAAACTTATTCTGTAGAATAAGCAGAGATGTATTGTACCTTATTAAACAAAGTTTAAAAAACTCTCAGGAAAGTCTGCAGAACTAAGTACTGTCTTTCAGTGAGGCAGTTCTTAGTGAACATTTGACCCTTTTCAGGTCTGTTCACCTTTTGCACTTCCAAGGTATGGCTTTTTAATTCATCTGCAGGTGCGTTTTCTTGACTTGTTAGCAACAGAAATTGCCGGTAGAACCCTGACTTGACATAATGGTGTACTTGTCCCAGCAATGGCTGAACCTTTAAAAGAAGGTGCAAGAATTTCTGCGGACGCAGTGAAGAGCTGATGCCTGTTTGAAGGGAGGCAGCCCTCCTGCCACATCTTGCTTGGTGCTGGAAGGAATCATCAAGGTCTTCCCTGAAGTCCTCCATATGAAGGTGTTTGCCACATGATCTGGAGCTGCAGAAATATCTTTTGTTTTCACAACTCTGAAGTTGATGTTGCCTTTGCTCTCATGTGGGTGCAGTTTCCAGCACCTGATGACCCATTGTGTAGAAGTAGTGCTGCATTTGGTACACCCTGAATTTCAGTTTGGTTGGATTTGGCTAGATATCATTTGATAGAGGGAGATCTGTGCTGGCTTATTAGGGAAGAGAGCAAAAGGTTCATTACCTTCCACATCATCCTGCTTTTCTGATTTCTAGTATGTTCCTTAAAGCTTTTCTGTCTTTTGTGTATGCAAGTCTGTTCCTTACCTGTACTTGGTCTCTCTATGCACTTCTCTTTCCTTCTGTGCATTTTTTGTTTGGTAGGATAATAGTAACAATAGTAGTTTTCTGGTGGAGGACAGAGATTTATGTCCAGAAATAATACTACTTATACCTTTCTCTGTTCTGTGCTTTATGTACGCTATGCAATTAAACCACAGTGGGGGAGAGGGGAGCGTGGTGTATCATCAGCATTTGGGGCAGGGCTCTCCATATGAGCCACCTTGAACTTTCAGTTCCTAGTGGGCTGGAAATTGTACAATTAAAGTGTTTTTGCTCGAGCAATAGAAGGAGCTGTTTCTTTTCAGACTTGGAACTTCCTCAGTTCACATGCCCCCCCCCTTCTTATCCCAGCATCCGACTCCTGGATAACTTGTTATGAAGATGAGCAATGTGATCTCTGATAGCAGCTTTAAAGTCTGCTGCTAAAGAGAAAACAAACCAAAAATAAACTTGAAAGTGAAGCTTGAGAGAACAAAGAATAGGCTTTATCATTTATCAAAAATTATATATAAAGCCACAGTGCGAGGTGGGGGGCTGGGGAACCTAAAATGAACAGTTGGTAGGGTTTTTTATGCCAAATTTAAGGGGATGAGCTGATAATGCTGCCCTGCTGCTGTTAGGCTCAACAGTTCTGCATGTTTTCCATTTGCTTGCTAGTTGGAATAGCGGAAGGCTGTGCCCATGAGCCCTGGATCCTTGGGGTCTGAAGGATCCTTAAATTTCCCAAACTGGCTATTGAGACAATAGCATGTAGCAACTGTGATTGACAAGTATGATTACAAAAGCTATTGAAAACAGCAGTGTGGTGGGGTGACGTCTAGAGACTTCTGATGAACTGCTCCCCAGCATGCTGAATAGCAGTTAGCATGGTCTATAACTGCACTCTTCTGCTTGTGCTTGGTTTTGGACTTGCAAAAGATGATGCAGCACTCACCAGCAGACTTTCATGTTTCTGTGTTTATATTAATTAAGTTCCTGGTGTTTGAGTTTCTCTAATTAGCAAGGCAAATAATAGAAAAATCCTGGAGGAGAGAGGGGTTGCAGTTTAACACTGTGGCTTTTATTTTACCAACCCAGAGACTACATTGTACAGGTGTTTACTATTTTTGGCAGTGTGACAATACCTCCTCACACTGCATAGACTCATCTGGCCCTAATGCCATCTTTCCAGCTTGACAATGCAGATATGTCCTCGTAACAATACAGTTTCAGGGCAGGGAAGCACAGCTTATGAATGGCCAAACTAGCTTTTAATATGAGAGCAGAATTAGGCCTGGAGAACAGTCACTGCTTTGAGAAACTAGTTTGTTCTGACTAAACGCAGAGCTCTCTGCTTCTAATGACAGATTAAGTACGCTTTGCCACTTCCAGGAATATGTTCTGCCAGGTCCATTTGCTTTCTGCTTTAAACAAGTCCTCTGTGTGTTTGTTTTTTTCTTTCCCCAGCTGCAGTGTAAGGAGATATGGAGCTTAAATGGTCTGGTAAAACACCTTTTTGGCAAGCAGCTTTTGAAGGATAAGTCTGTCCGCTGTAGTAACTGGGGAGAGTTTCCACTCAACGAGAAGCAAAAATTGTATGCAGCCACAGATGCCTATGTATGTACAAGAAGAGATCACCATTCCACCCATATCAATAAATTCCTTCTGTAATGCGCTGTTAGCAGCTGTTTGTAAATGCCTTTCTGCTACAAAATATAATGAACGTAGGAAGACTGAGGCCCACTGTGGATATGGGATGCTTAGAGGTGAAAATACCATCAACTGGGTTGCTGTCCAATTCCTTGTCTGACTTAAGCTTTTAGACCTCAGTGTTCATCCAGAGCTTTGTAATACCTTCTCTGTTGAAGTTGGTACTGTTTGTATGTAACTCAGTAACCTGTCTTGTTGCTGAGATCACTTGAAGAAGATATTGTGGTGAATGTTTCACGTAGAAAATTGAATGTGGATGGAAGAAAGAAAACCCATTCCACAGAAACCTTGAGCTTCCCGTGAGGTCCTTACCTCTTAATGTTTCATGGTGTTGCAAGATTAGCCTTTTTATGAAGTCCCTTCATGCAGCAGAGCTCCTGGAAGTTTTGCTGTGCTCTGAATGTGCTGCTGAGTAACACAGGCACCAGCAAGTATGCTTGTGAACCAAAATCCTGCTAAATATAGTATGTGAGATAAAATTAATAAGTAACTTTGAAGAAATACAATCTTCTCCAGTGGCTAATACAGCAGAACCATACTATGGTTTACCAGGAAGAGTAATTTAGTTGCATATGAATTTTTATATCTAGAATTCTCCGCTTTTTCACCATTTTAAAAAGATTCTATTTTTTCTGTGTTCTGTGAAGGGATTTACCAATGTGCTGCTGGGTGCTGCCTTGTTCGTGGGGGAAAATTGTTCTTTATGACAGCAAAATAAAATCCCCTCAGGCTTTTTATTTCTGTGATGAGGTTAGATGGAAGAAGGGAAGTGGGACAGTGATCTGTTTTCTTTTCAGACTTGGGAAACATTGTATATTTTCTAGTTGAGTTAATATTTAACTTTGGAGGGATTAGCACCTGTGAAGACCCACACCAGCAGGGAAAGGAGCTATTTTTGGTGCCTGGTGCAGCTGTTGTAGCCAGCTTTTTCCAGGCAATGCCCATCTTGCTATGCTCTGTTCACCTGGCCTGCCTTTTGCAGCATTACAGGAAAACAGGAGGGAGTAACTTGTTTCTTTCTCTTTCCTCTTTAAGGTGCTTTGGTTAACGTGTGTAACCTAATTAGCATGTTCCTGGCTCTAGGCTGTGTTTTCCTGTTAGAACTTAATATGCATATCAAGAGAAATATTAACCACACAGAATCTATCTTAGTAGGTTCATAGCTATTTTCCCGGAGCACTACATAAAGTCTGAATTAGGTAGAGCAGATGGTGAGTCTGTGAGCAGAATACTTGGAGCTCTCGATTTGCAGCTAGCTTTATAACCATGCTGGGATCCACATAAGAGGATCCACTACAATGAGGGCCCCAAGTCAGGACTTTGCCTTTTGTGAAGTATTCTGTAAAATGTAACCTGGTTGTGATGAGCAATGCAGTAAGGCAGACCGATGACTGTTGTACGGCATGGGCCAACAACTTGAAATTTGTTCACAATGTATTCATGCCATGGTGTGCTGAATTAATTCTTGGCTTTTTGTTTAGATGTTATTTCTCTGCAGAGTGCTGAGTACTATTTTTTTTCCTTTCTCTTACAGGCTGGCTTTATCATTTATCAAAAACTGAAAAATATGAGTAACAGTGACCGGAAATTATTTTGTGTAAGAGGAGGTAAATTATGTATTCAAGCATAAGGAATTTATTCAATGTGCAATTGAGTATTCTATTTCCCAACAGATTTTTTTTTTATATTAACTTTGTGTCAGGAAAGAAATTTAGCAAAGGAGGCAGGAGACCTGCATGGTTAAACAAGGAGCTTCTAGCGGAGATCAGGCAGAAGAGAAAGGTGCATAGAATGTGGAAAGAGGGACAGGCCACTTGGGAAGAGTACAGAA
>Ga0065711_1009709_pt1 | contig 12409 bp, 9 predicted proteins | sample Hoacrofraction12_FD_59098 | JGI IMG/M metagenome (GOLD analysis project Ga0065711, IMG submission 59098) | Hoatzin crop microbial communities from Cojedes, Venezuela - Epithelial fraction 12 v2 (version 2) | ecosystem: Host-associated > Birds > Digestive system > Esophagus > Crop | place... | reverse complement strand
CTTCCACCTCACTTGCGTTATCCTCCCACACCAAAGCAACAGGCATGAACCCTTTATGCACTAGAACATCTATGTAACTTGCTACAGGCAATAGGAGTCCCGTACAGTAACTCGGTTACAAGCTCTGTGCAAGGATGAATCCAGTTTTACACGCAACATGCTGCATTAGGAAGAGTTCCTTAGTAACCTGATTAGATTTCTCCCAAGGTCACTTTGCAAGACTTGACACTGGCCCAGCACAAATACTTCTTCTGATGGGATCATGGAAGATACAAGGATTTGACAGGCAATTTTTGGACTAAAAAAATACAGAAGATTCCTGGAAAGACAGCTGTCAAAAGGAAAAACACTCCCCAAATCTTCAACACTATTTTCATTCTCTCTAGTGAGTCTCCAAACCATCTGACTACCCAGATCCACTGTGATATACTCTTTCAGTCATTGGTATTTAAGATAAAAAGAGCAACACAGTTAAAAGCAAGGTGTGAGACAGAAATGGAATGGATTAATGTTAAAATTTGAAAAGTCACATGAGAACAGAAAACTATTATTAACGTGAATTTTTAAATTAAATTAATGAATGTTGAAGAGAAAAATCCACATGTGGCTAACCCTTTTCACAATTACATTTCTACCCAGTTGTGCAACAGTCTGTTTCCATATGTTTGTGGGAAAGCGCTTCTGTATTTTCATTTTTGACACACTGATATGAATACATGCAGCAAAATAAGTGCAAATAAACAAACACACAGACTTCAGTTCATACCAGTTCAGCTGGGTTCTGGATGGAGGACACAAACAATTCCAAGAGCTATGGAATCTGTGAAAATCTGTTTCTTACAAAGTGGCAACTTCTTTCTATACTTCTGTCTTATTACCTTTTGTTCCCCTCATATTTTCTAGCGCCTGCTTACAGCCGTCCCAGATCCTCTCCAATGGCGCTTTTATGGCTGCTCTGATCCAGCACTACCTCCACTTTCCCTCTCCAGTCCCAAATCCTTTGTCTATTTCCAATGTTCCTAACACCCCCAGCACCACAATACTCTCAGCTTTCCACATACCTTCTTCTACATAGTCAAATCCCTGACTGCAACAATTCCAGTTACCTCCCATCTCCCCTACCTTTTTGGTATAAACTAAAGAACATGTTCACTAGCAGAGTTCAATAGCCTTTCTCGCAATGGTAGTATTGATGAAGACTCAAAACTTCATTTTATTAAAGAAGTTGTTTGTAATTTAATTGCTGATATTTTCACATTTTCTCCCAATAACTAGCTCAGCAGAACTGAAAGATGGAATAAGAAAATCAGCTTCATTCTCCTGTGGTGAAAATACACATAAGTAAATATACCATAAAACATGCTGCGTTACAAAGCTTAGGGGGAGAGGGAAAAAACCCCACAGCACCAGAGGAAGAAAGCACCAGATGTTTAAAATTTTTTCAATTTCCATAACACAAGAATTAAATGTGTGTGGTGCATCTGAATCTCTTGCAGGGGACACAGTGGTTACATCACAGGTTGTAAGTGGCAACTAAGTGGTTGTTCTGCAGTTCCAGAGCCTCTCTGCATTACGAATCAATCAGTAACAGAGTGCTAGATCTTCCCCAGGAGGGACTGAGCAATGCCATTTTTCACAAGGGTGACAAAGCAATTTTGTGGTGTGGAGCAACACCAAGGAGAGGAGCTCTGACTTGTTACAAATAAAGTTAAAAGCGATGCCCAGCCTGATCAATCTGTCACAGAACTGGCAAGTGTGGTTTCTAGAACTGTTACCACTTTTACAGTATCCCAGCATAATCTAGACTACGACCATAAGCTTCCCATAAAGAAGCATTTATTTCAATGTAAAGAAAAATAGAAGATCCCTTTTCATGTAGATTGAATTTAACAGAGCAGAAGAAAAGATAAAGCTGTTGTGGAAACTCACCTGTCTGCGTAAGCTCTCCCATTTCGCACAACGAATGACTAGGGTAACGAGGCAGGCTGCTTAGGGAACCATCCATTTGGGCTGCAGACCCTTTGGACATGTGTTTAATGAAAGCTTCAAGCTGAGGATGAGAAGGTTTCCTAGAGAGGTAAACCAAAATGTGAAAACTTCCAAAAGCATATGGCAAAACAGCTCAAGAGAGTCAGTATTTTAAGTATGTCAGCTCAGAAAGTTCATGGTGTGAGGTTATTTGCCACTGAGACAACATCTGCTCTTACTCAGGACTTTGGCAAGTATGGAAAGGAAATCTAACTACTTACTAATTACCAAAGAGCTATAGGGAAACTGATGTCATGTTAAAATAATGATACCCTTCAGTAAGTAATTTGGAAAATTTTTCATGGTTGTTTTGAAAGCAGTCACTAATACTGTTGTGAATTAAAAAAAAAAATCCTTAGCAAAAAAATGCTTTCCCCAGTTTCTGAAGTACCCTCGCACTCTAACAACACAGCCAAAGGCAGTAACTATCTAAAGGGATTCAATAACCAGTATTTTAGGTAGATGATCTTGAAGGAATTCTCAGGTTTTGCTGTGTACAATGCTCATTACAATCTCAGCCTTTATTTCTAATTACTTCAGGCTTCAAATCAAATAGCACATGTAGCCTCAGTTAAGTGCTACCCAGAAAGTACTATCCAGGGGCCCCATTAAAATTAGAAGTCATTGTTTTGAGTATTGTACATGGGAAGAAAGAGTCCAACACTGCCGGACACTTAAACACGTAAGATATTTGCACAATGCAAGTAACAAATACAACTGGAAAAGACATCTATACAAAAAAGTCTAGATGAACTCACTGAAACAGAATTCAATTCAGTGAAAGAATGCTTAGATCTCCTAAACTGTTCTGCAAATTTCAAATACACTACAGACTCAGTTCACTGTTGTGCTGAAAACTACATATAAAAAATAGTCCACAAACTAATTTAAAGGGATTTAAACCTTTTAAAAAAATAAAATCTATGATCACACTTCTACAACAGAAATACATTACATATGGATTTCTTTGATAAATGTCAATGTTCAACAAATGTCACACAGGCACCGCTCTACTTTTGTGTAGAATTAAATCAGAAACTGTTTGGCAGCTCAACTCTGCCTCAGTGAGTCCTCATTTTAATAGGATTTTCAGCCTGAATATGGTGACTATTGTTTTTTATGTAGCTCACAAAAAAAAATATATTAAAAAGAAGATAAATTTTGTCAGAGAACTTTTACAGAAGTCTGGGGCTTGTGTGTATTGTTCATATTTACACTTTGCTAGAATGGTAAACTGTTTTGATACAAAAAACGTCAGGTTTAAAAAAAACCTTCCAGAGTTGCACGAACCACAAGAGGGAGCAATAACACTACTAAAGTATGAGTAACTGTCTGGCATCAAAGTTTATTAGGACATTCCTGCTTACATAGAAGAGCCAACTGAGAAACTCTTAAATGAGAAAGCACCTCTTGCAGAGCTATGCTCACAGTATGCATGTACAGGAGGTCTCATAAGAATCACTGCCTCTGTCAACAGAAAGGTAGCTCATTGTCATATCATTTTATAAACCTTGGATTTTCCAGTATTTGATTTACCTTCAGGAAAAAAAAAAGTCTTGGGAGGAAAATGCTACAATAAATTATGGTACAACTGCCAGTAATAAAAAATGCAAAATGAGACAAAAAGCAAAATGAGATTAAAATATTAAAATATTTTTTTCATTTTTACTTCAAATTGAAAGGAAAACCAACCAATTTGCGTCATTCTAAATCTACAACTACTTCTGTATATTACAATTTTAATAATGCAAATGAAGATTAATATTTGAGAAGCAGAGGTATATAAAAAAGGCTTTGTTCCTTCCTAAAGCGGTGGAAGCTTCCTGTGGTACTAAGCATACATTAGAAAGCTTAATCCAGCTCCAGATGCGAAATTCAAACAGAACTTTTTGTATATTTCACTGTTTTCACAGCCCAGCACTGCAATTTAAAAATGGAAGAATTAAGTTAAGAAAATTAAATTAAACCCATTAGCAAATAGCTTTTTAAGCTTTTTACAGATGTAGGAGGCTGAACTACCAATTTTCTAAACTTTGCACTTTAAAAAAAACTGTGAGCAGGAATAAACTGTCAGTCATCATTTTCTTTAAACCCTGTTTATTTAATCAGCATGTTCTGCAACTACACATGCAAGAAAACCAAAAGAACCACATTATCCATTCTGCTTCTTTAGCTGCTCTACTTACAAAAAAAATTCTAATGAATCAAACCTGTACTGATAAAACTGTCAGCAATCACTCATGGGAAGGAAGAAAGGAAAGAAGAAAGAAAAGTATTTATCAGTGCTTTGCAAAAAGATTTATCAAAAAAATGGCAGGCAAGATAAATTAACATCCAAAATAAAATAATAAAATATATGATAATTGATAAAATTTTATTCCAATGTATTGATATAGCTTTTCATATACATATGTAGATGCAAGTTACTTAACTTTGGATTACATTATTTTTAAAGTGAGCACAAGTTAAGCACATGCTTGCAGAAGTGAATTGTGAAATATGTCTGCTAGACATATTTCTGAATATAAATTCAAAGCTTACTACTTGTGAAATAGATTCCAGGGGAAGAAAAAAAATAAAAATCAAACAATAGAAATAAGAGCCATTCTGCTTGAAGCAGACAGACACCTCAGGCTACAATATACTTCTATCCTGAATGTAATCCTCATGCATGTAACCAAATTCTGAACATACCAGCAATTCTCCTGATTAATGCCCTACAACTGAGCAAATTAAAACTTCTTTCTCTCAACAGCAAAATTTACAGCACCACTCAGGCTACTAGCTAACAAATGATTCCCCCTCCCCGCCCCAAGATTTCTCTTTTATCTAGAGTATGAATCCTCCTGTTGAACTGGCCAATTAACAGATGCCGCAGGAGATGGAGTAGTATCTAGGCAACATGGCTAAGACTGCTGGGACTGTTTGAGCAGGAAGCAAAGAAAATTACTCAGTTGTATAGCTGAAAAGACTGAAATATCCTTAAAATTTTATTTCCATAAAAGTAACCAGAAAATAAAAATGGGCTAAAGAGGTATCCTTCTGTAATTTGCTGGACATTACAATGGTAATCTGTCACATTTGGGAAACACATTAATGCAATAAAGATTTCAAAGTTTGTCAGAACAAGGAATCACTTTTCACCTAACACCACTAGCAAGAGCCATACTTTTTCCTAATTTTGAATGTTTATTTCCCATTTTTAATGTCTGTTAATTTGCCTTTTAATGATTTTAGTTTTGTAAAATAGAATAAATTTTATCTGTAACAAAACTGCGGATGCTTCTTTTCCCTCAGATAAAGAATTCAGTTTGTCTTCTTGTTATTTACAAACTAAACACTGGGATAACAGATTCCAGATTTAATTGTGTAGTTCTCACGCGCTAGCATTAAAATTGACCAACATTTAAATCCTTATTCAACATTTAAATATCTTGTTTGTAAAGGTCTTAAAAAGCTCTAATACTGAAATGTCATCTCTCTATTGCTACACTGTAACCAGTGTACATGGAAAGAAATCATACTGTGCGACTATTTGAACTATATATGTATTTCTGCCAGCAACTGAGCTGACATCCTTCACTAAAAAATTCCTTTTTCCTTGAGGAGTTTAGATACAAAACTGTAGAAGTTTTTTGGGGGGTTTTTTGTTGGTTTTGTTTTGGTTTGGTTTTTTTATTGTTTGTGTGTTGTTTCTTTTTGTCTCTTTTTTTTTCTTTTTTTTTTTTTTAAGAAGCAGCAAACATTAACTTGCTGGTACAGCAAAATGAGAAATACGGTACCAGAGGGAGCATACGCACATGACACCCCAGAAAATCTTCTGACAGGTTTTGGATGGCACAAAATACTGTGTCAGAAACGTGCATGAAAATACCTTTATTGCATCTATTATATATGTGCAAAGGTATGAAATATAACTCTGGCAGCTCAACATTAAGTTCAAATATATTACACACCAATGCCTCAAATCTTGCACAGCAGCACCAAAACTTTGTTATAGGACATTCCTGCACCCCACCCCCATGAGACCAACCGAATTCAAGACTTCAAGTCCAGTATTTAGGAACTGCTATAGGACACAGTGGGGCTTTCTGCCCCTGGACAAAGTGATGCTCAGACTGTTTGAGTGCATGGAAGCCTCTTTTGGTAAGAGGTTAGCTCTTTGAGCTAATTGCCTTTGTTTAAAAAAAAAAATTATAATAATAACGAATGACAGCATGAAGACCATTGCTGCACTTGATAGTTAATTCACAGTGCAAGAAGACAATCATCCTTGCTTCTTAGGGGTACTTGTCTCAGGACCACTCAGGAAATATTGCTATTGATTTATATTGTCTACTTGTGAAACATTTCCTTCCTTAGTGATCCTTGTGAACAGAAACTGTTTTTATTAAAAAATTAAAACATAAATAGAAATCAGATCTAGGGCACAGTTTTGTTCCTCCTTTAGATCTAAGCTGCAAATCAGACCCAACAAGGTCAATTTTGGTAAAAATTCCCAACCCTTCAATCCTTACATTTATTAATTTTAGGATGACTTTTGATCAAAATTAATTCCTTGATAGGAGGAACATTCCTTTAACATTCTTTCCTGTCAAAGCTACTGGACCACTGCCTTATTTCTACTATATATACTGTAAAATTAAGTACAGCGTAAGCCTTGTTTCTTCAACAAACCTGATGGTCAACAAATCACAGCCTTCAATCTGACCTCCAACTCAGTAAACTGAATACTCTTTCGAACAACCTACAAATTTTAGACTACATATCTAAAAAAATTGCAAAGTTAATCTAAGATGAAGTACAGAATTTAAGAAACAGGTGTGGAAAGACATTATCTTCACAAGACTATATGCAGCTACAGTTTATTTAATAATTGATATGTTCATAAAAATTCAAGAATGGCATAAATAACATACATTCACCACCATATAAGATGCTACAGACAAAAAAATACGCTGGTCAAGGTTACGATTAAAAGAGAAACTGTGATAGAAGAAATACTGTAATTATTGAGATCAGTTACTAAGGGTTGTTTCTTAAAAGCTAAAACTGAATAGTAACAGCAGATTATGGATGCTTCGCAGAATGAAGAAGGGGTAAACTTCTTCATCTTACATCTGTTACTGCACAGTGCCATCCTCTCACAGCACTATACTCTAGAGTTCTGCAGGAGATCTATATGCCTCAGGAAAGAACGTGTGCAGGTAGATATTGATACAAATGAAATACTGATTTTCTTTTTTCCTTCCCACATGGCATTTATCTATGCAAATGTCACTTTTGTTAATAAACGCAGAATTTGCAAAAGCCAAGAGGACCAAACTTCTCATAAGGAGCTGCAGAACCCTCAGGGTGTCGCTCGGTGAGTAAACATGACCACACCATGCACACACCAAGCTCCTGACAAATAAACATTACCTTGTAATCATATCATACCAGATTCTGTATGCTAACTGTACCAAAAGCAAGTCCCTTACTAAAAACTCAAAAAATTGTAACTTTAGGCAAAAATAACATGTTTTCTGTGAAGTTCAAGCAGACAAAAAAAAAGTGTATATCAAAGGACTATATTGTTTCCTTTTTAGAATGCAAATGAATGGAAAGAGCTACTAAAAACAACAACAGATTATTGTAGTCTACTGAAGAGATCCTTAAGACAGCATTAGTATTGTATCTTCTTTCTTTGTAACGGTCTTACAGCTTTTACATTTTTATAACAAACTCTACAGTGATCCAGTCTACTTTGCTGCTCTTCTGAGTCCTTAGAGAAGTCAGAAAAGGCCTCTGGAGACCTTTCTTCACCTAATTCTGGTCTGGATCATACTTTGACCTCGCTCCAAGTCAAATCCACACCTCCTTTATCTCACAGTATGGTACTTGCCTCTTCCACTTTTCTCTCATTTTTTTGGCAGTTTCAAGACGTGCATATTGAACCTAAAATTTAAATATTTGTTACTAATCTTCTTATGATTAACAACTGTTGGGGGAACCAGGGCCATGTGGTGAGCCCTCCAGATACACTGGGCCTGACCCTTGATAGCCGGTAATGAAGCAGGCATCAGGGTCACAACGATGAAAAATGAGGCCTGCATTAACCGCGATTAGCAAGAAAAAACAAGATCCTGAGGAGCAGTTTGATGCGCGTGATCAATGGCGTCGCACGAATCAGACTGAGCAGTACGCGTGAACAGCGCATGGACAGTGCATGCATCCAATCATGTTAGAGCTATCGCGTGGCAAGGAACTATATAAACACGGGTTTGTAGCGCAATAAACTGGCTTTGTCTGATCATATTGATCGTATGACAAGTCCTTAAGCCCGCCGCGACAAACACCACCACCTCTCAAAATCCCTTAAATCACACGCTAATTAACCCAGCACACTATCAAATTATAGCAGTCCTATGAAATCATTTTAGCATCTTCAAAAAGTATTTCTTCTTTATCTCCCATACAAACTCAATGAAGAAACAGTACATATTTTTTTACTTTCGACAACTATAAATGTAAGATACTAAAGGGAAAAAGAAGTGGGAGATTAACTTATTCCCCCCATAAGCAAATACTACAATGAAAGGATGTTCATAACATCATTCAATTAATTTTATTGAGGAAAAAAGTATATATTATTCAGTTCCCTTTGGAAATTTGCATCTAGAACAATGAAAATAACAATATTATTCAAAGTTTTAGATGGAAGAAATCTCCAAAGGACTAAATTCATTTGCTTATATTCATTCCACACTTACATGTCACAATCCATAATTCACAAAACTGAAGCGTGACCTCAAGACTATTTTGCATACCCATTAGAAGTCCATTGGGCTGTAGCATAATCTGCTTAATTAATGAATTACATCAGCTGAATGCCAAGTCAAATAAAGAACAGATTGAATATAAGCAGCACACTTACCTGAAACTGAAGTCCAGAAAGCTTAAACAAGCCAGACTTTCAGTCAGACATCTCAACTTCATTATACAGAATCAAATCAACTTCACAGTCTGATGAAGTTCCCACTGACTGGAAAAGGGGAAACATAACCCCCATATTTAAAAGGGCAAAAAAGGAAGACCCAGGAAACTACAAGCCAGTCAGTCTCACCTCTATGCTTGGCAAGATAGTGGAGCAGGTCCTCCTGGAAACTATGCTAAGGCACATGGAAAATAAGGAGGTGATTGGTGACAGCCAACATGGCTTCACTAAGGACAAATCATGCCTGACAAGTTTAGTGGCCTTCTAGGATGGGACCACTGCAGTGGTGAATAAGGGAGGAGCAACTGATGTCATTATCTGGACTTGAGCAAAGCATTTGACACTGTCCCGCATGACATCCTTGTCTCTAAATTGGAGACATGAATTTGATGGATGGACCGACCACTTGGTGGATAAGGAATTGACTGGAAGGTCGCACTCAAAGAGTTGTGATCCAAGTGGAGATCAGTGACGAGTGGTGTTCCTCCGGGGTCGGTACTGGGGCCCGTGCTGTTTAACATCTTTGTCGTTGACATGGACAGTGGGATTGAGTGCACCCTCAGCAAGTTTCCAGATGACACCAAGCTGTGTGATGCGGTCAATACACTGGAGGGAAGGGATGCCATCCAGAGGGACCTTGACAGGCTTGAGAGGCAGCCCTGTGCGAACCTCATGAAGTTCAACAAGGCCAAGTGCAAGGTCCTGCACATGGGTTGGGGCAATCCCAAATACAAGTACAGGTGGGCATAGAGTGGCTTAAGAGCAGCCCTGAGGAGAAGGACTTGGGGGCTGCTGGTTGATGAGAGGCTCACCCAGCAGTGTGTGCTCGCAGCCCAGAAGGCCAACCATATCCTGGGCTGCATAAAAAGCAGAATGGCCAGCAGGTCGAGGGAGGTGATTCTGCCCCTCTACTCCGCTCTTGTGAGACCCCACCTGGAGTCCTGAGTCCAGCTCTGGAGCCCTCAGCACAGGTAAGACACAGACATGTTGGAATGGGTCCAGATGAGGCCACAAAAATGATCCGAGGGCTGGAACACCTCTCCTGTGAGGAAAGGCTGAGAGAGTTGGGGCTGTTCAGCCTGGAGAAGAGAAGGCTCTGGGGAGACCTTGTAGCAGCCTTCCAGTACCTGAAGGGGCCTACAAGAAAGCTGGAGGGAGACTTTTTACAAGGGCCTGTAGTGACAGGATAAAGGGTAATGGCCTTAAGCTGAAAGAGGGTAGATGTAGATCAGACATAAGAAATACATTCTTTACAGTGAGGGTGGTGAGGCACTGGCATAGGTTGCCCAGAGAAGCTGCGGCTGCCCCCTCCCTGGAAGTGTTCAAGGCCAGGTTTGACAGGGCTTGGAGCAACCTGGTCTGGTGGAAAGTGTTCCTGCCTATGACAGAGGGGTTGGAACTTGATGATCTATAAGGTCCCTTCCAACCCAAACCATTCTATGATTCTATGATCAGNAAACCTCCAATTCAAAGNTAGCAATGAAATATCTGGGAATACTCTCAATATANATACATTNACAACTGAGCACCAAATTTACATCACAAAGGAATATAAGCCTAACAGCCAAATGTGGCAAATAGCTTCCTGATCTTAAAGTAATAAACATTCTATTCAAAACTATGGAAGAAACAGTAACAATTCTAGCTTTGTTGAGAAAGGTCAGCTTTAATGCATCTGGACAGAATGGTACAGAGCCGACTCCTTTAATCTTTCTCCTGCCCTTTCACAGTCAGCCAGGAGATTCTATTTTACATAAACTTTATTCTCAAGGACACAACGTCTTTTTGGTTCTCCGCTCATTTTTAGTGGTTGTGAACAGTAGTGGATATATCATCATCACATTAACACATTAATGTTATAATGCTTCATAAATAGTAACAGTTAAGGACATCTACACGGCTGGCTTCCTCATATCCTGACACTATGCCCTCTTAACTGCTTGACTTGGTCATTCTGTTGGCAATGGCCAAAGCTGCACTACTTGCTTGCCTTTTATGGATAGTTTTCCTGACTCTAAGGCCTCCGTGTTGTATTCCTTACCTGAAACTGAAGTGGAAATAGCTATAAAAGTTTCTCTGACAAATACAAAACCGAGGTGTTGTGTGGCCCTGCAATACTGAGAAATACAGCTACTCATCCAACTTTGTCACTATTGCAAAGATGGTAACTTGTAAAAGTTTTCTCACATACATTCTAACATGACAGACATTGAACAAGATCAGAAGATCAGAGCCTCTAAGAACTCTAAAAGGAATCTGGATCATATTTCTTTACTTAGTATTTCATGGTGAAAATAATCTCACCCCTTAAATGCAGGTCATTAAAAATGTTATCATAGCTATTAGCAAATGATTCATTTTTCATCTTGTAAGAGAAATTAATTGCCCACTCAAGTCTGTGGCAGAGATATCTGGAGGTCGGTCTCCCTTCTGCAATCTCAGTGCTGCATATTTCATTTCAGAAAGCCAGTCAGCTTGCAGCAGGCACAGAACATTGCTGGAGTTCGGCATCTCTCGGAGTTCAAACTTCTCTTGGAGGATGTTAGATACGGTCACTGAATGGCACTTCTTGACATAACAGGAATTTTGGTGGAAGTTGAAGTATGAATAAAGAAAAGAAGCAGCCAATATGATAGCAGAGTTGTTTTTTTTTTAAAAACCTGCACTACATAAAAGGTCCCAGATCACTATTGCTTACAAAACTTTTTCAGTGTAGTCAGAAAATCAGATATTTTGGTTTGTATCCGTAGACAGGCATTCCAAAAGAGTAGTTTCCTTTCAAAAAAGGAGGATATGGTTTTGCTTAATTTCTGAGTTTGATACTTGTACCAAGCAGCTAAGAAATACGTAAGTACATATACATACTCTAAAAAAGGTGAAATCAGCTGTTTGAATCTTCTAAATTCCAATACCATGATAGTTACAAAAAGCAGAAGCAGATTCCTTAAGTCTATTTTTCTTCCCATTTTAGTCTTAAATATGTATACATACATTTATGGTGGGTTGACCCTGCCTGGATGCCAAGTACACACCACAGCCACTCTCTCACTGTCCCTCCTCAACTGGACAGCAGAGATAAAATATACCAAAAGGCTCACGGGTCAAGATAAGGACAGGGAGAGATCACTCACCAGTTACTGTCACAGGCAAAACAGACTCAACTTAGGGAAAATTAATTTAATTTACCAATCAAATCAGAGTAGGGTAATGAGAAATAAAACTAAAACTTAAAACACCTTCCCCCCACGCCTCCCTCCTTACAGGGTTCAACTTCACTCTTGATTTTATCTCCCTCCTCCCCCAAAGTGGCACAGCGGGATGGGGAATGGGGGCTGTGGTCAGTTCATCGCATGTTGTCTCTGCTGCTCCTTCCCCCTCACACTCTGCCCCTGCTCCAGCGTGGGG
>Ga0065711_1008708_pt1 | contig 12409 bp, 12 predicted proteins | sample Hoacrofraction12_FD_59098 | JGI IMG/M metagenome (GOLD analysis project Ga0065711, IMG submission 59098) | Hoatzin crop microbial communities from Cojedes, Venezuela - Epithelial fraction 12 v2 (version 2) | ecosystem: Host-associated > Birds > Digestive system > Esophagus > Crop | place... | reverse complement strand
CCCCCGCCCTGCCCTGCCGACAGGGCCCTGCGCATGCGCGGCCACCGCTCGCGCCACACCCCGGCCGCCACCCGCGTCCCCCAGGGGACGGATGGGGGGGGACGGTGGGACTTTGCCCTGGGAGAGCTGGTGTCGTCACAGGGGCGCCGGCCAATGAGCGAGCGCGATTAAAATAGCGCACTATAAATAGCAGCGGCGGCGGCGGCCGTTGGTGCCGCCCGGGTGCAGGTGTGGCGGTGGCAGGTCCGTAGGTGCCGCCCCGCTCCCCGCCGCCTTCCGCCCCCCCTCCGCCCGTGCTCCCTGTCACGGCTGCCGGCCCACGCCCCGAGGAGCCGGCTGGGCGCCGCCGCGCCGCGTCCCCAGCGGGAGAGGCCCCGGGGCGGGGCGCGACACCCTTGGGGCCTGGCCTGGACAGGTCGTTCGCCGTCAAGGACTCGGTGACTTCTCCTGCCGGTTTTAGGTTCTCTCTGCCTTCGGAGCATGCTCTCCTCTCTGAAGTAGCCGAGGACAGTCAGTGCCGTGCCATCCTAGAAAAAACAGCGTTCCTGGCAGTAGTTTCCCCTGCGTGCTTTTAAAACAGCCTCTGTTTTAAGATCTGGGAGTAGCTGTTAGCAGGGGAGGAAGCGGGGTGATAGAGCTTATGGCGTTGGCCTGTGTTCTCGCATCTTTCCTCCATTAGTCTGAGCGGTGCTGCGGCAGAAAGGTTTCAGAGGTGTTTACGGGGCCGGGCCCTTCCTAGGTAAGATCCTGCTGGAAAGACGCAGGCCTGCCCTGCTCAAGGGTTGCTGCTCAGGCCTCCTAGTCCTGTGCAGGCATGTGCTATGAACACAGAAACTAAAGAGTATCCACCAGTGGAGAAATATAAAGTGAGGTTTTCTTTGCATCCGCTTTCCCTCTGGGAAAGATGGGGGTGCACCATATGGAGCTGAGTAGAGAACTGTATTAGAACAAACATGACTGATAATGTAAGCAAACAGTCTTCTGTTTGAAGATTTTTGCTTTATTTTTAATAAATTATTAGGAAAATGTTAAAAATATGCTAAGTTCTGGGCTGTACTCAAGACTGCAAGTGCTAGAAGTGCAATGGATCACTTAGAAGATGTTCTCCTATTTGCTGACACTGCGCTGGCTTTGTGGAAATGCCTGTAGCACACCTGTTCTTGGTCTGCGCTCTGCAATTGTGTTACATGTTCTCAGCTTACTAATTGCATATACTGCATTGCTACTCTCGTATGGGATAAGGTATCTGTTAAAGGATCACCAGGGTGGGGTGGTGTTTTTTTGGTTGGATGGTTCCTTTTTGCTGCTTTTTTTTTTGGTGAGACCTTAGTAAGGTAATAAAGAATATGCATTTGCTATTTGGGCAGATATCATGCAGAGTATTTTATGTAATTATATATATTTTCATCTAGGTGAATTCTCTAAATATGAAGTTTATTCTCTGTTCTTTGCAAAGCCGCCGCTGGATTCAAGGAGAAGTATTAACTGAAATGTTTAACATAGCAGCTGAGGGGGAAGAGGGATCATCAAATGAAATTATGAGGTGTTGGGCTCAGGAGAAGGTACCTCTGCGTCCAAAACACAATTAAACCTTGGAGCTCATTACTACAGGATGTCGGGGATGTCAGAAGTTCAACATGCCATTAGGCATGATCATGGAAGAAAAATCCACGTGGGGATGTTCGACACAAACACCTCTGATGCGGGAGCTCTTTCAGGGGCAAATCATCATCCTGCGGAAGCCTTTTGGGGAGCAGCCTCCCCTGCCCTCGCCCCGTCCTTAGGCGGTTCCTGTTGGCCGCATCAGCAGATGGGTTCCAGGACTGGACTAGAAATGCTGCTGTTCTGACCCAGCACGGTCATCTCTATGTTTAACTGTAATTTCCTTCAGCATAGTTTTTTTTTTTCCACATTGTTTGATCAGTCGTAGGCAGCGATTCTTGCAATGGACTTTTGTGATGCCAAAATGCTGTTTCCTTATGCTCCGTGCATCTCTGTTCTCTCCATGCTGCTGCTTTGGCTGGGGGGTGGAAGGTTGCTTCGCTGTGTGTTTGTATAATGCCGCTTGGTCGCACTGAGCACTGACCCTTGCCTGTATTTCCCAGACAATTATCTCATACAAATAAACATTAATAATTTGTATTTCTGAAGATGGTCACAAGTCAAAAAGTTTTCTGCTCATACAAACATCCTAAGTAAGGAACTGTGGAGCTCCAGCCCTCGTTTGCAGGCAGAGTTAGCCAGATGGGCCATTTGAGAAAGCGATTAAAATACCAGCAATACCTGCCTGAAGAGTTACAAATTCCATGCTCCACATCTACAAGGGCTGGTGTTTATGATCCAGGAGCGTGGGACCAGACGAAGCTGCTGACACTGAGGGGCGAGCCAAGGGGCGAGCCCTTGGGAGGGCAGAGCAGGCGTGGGGGGCTGCGTGCTGCTGCGCTCCCGCTGGGCCTTCCCCTCCAGCTCCATGGCCGCGTCTCCAGCCAAGAGGACAGGGTGTCTGCGAGGGGATGTGCAGGGCCGTGCGAGGGGCTGAATGGGCACCAGCTGAAGGATGCACGCTGACAGCAGGCTCTGAAATTGGAAATGGGGTGCACTGGGCTTGGTCCTCGTGTTTTTCATTGTAGCAGGGGCACAGTTGCCTTGTGTGACACAGGTTGCTCCTGTTCCAGCCTTGCTGCCAGATGGAGATGGGTTGACGTCTACACTTTCCATTGGTGAATCAGTTGTCCTTATTCCTGTATTTTTCCAAAAGACAAGCCTAATTTTAGTGCTCAGGAATGGAAGTGCCCTGAGATCATATGGGGAACAGGAGCACAATCATCCCATTGCATTGAAGAATATTCAGCACGGATCTTCTGAATAAGCCCTAATTCCTTTCCTGACAAGGCTGGGGAACCACTACAGATTCTCATGCTTATTTTCGTAGAATCATAGAATGCTATGGGTTGGAAGGGACCTTCAAAGGTCATCTAGCCCAAGCCCCTGCAGTGAGCAGGGACATATTCAGCTAGACCAGGTTGCTCAGAGCCCCATTCAACCTGGCCTTGAATGTTTCCAGGGATGGGGCCTCCACTGTCACTGTTTTAAATATAATTGAAATCCAGTGTGTCAGTCCTAGGGCAGCGGGAACAACCCAGAGGGAAGACCCTTTCCCTAAGTGAAAAGAGGAAGGGTGTGTGATTCTGCTGAGGACTGTCCTTGCCATATGGATAGGATTTTATACCAAAGTGCAGCTCTTGGCTCGAAGGCACAACCTACCACATGCGTGAGGATCCAGCTCAGGATGGATGTGGGTAACCCAGCAAAAGCCAAACGATAAACCTGTTGTTCCTCCTGCTTGTCTCACCCGTGTTCCTGTTGCTCTGCTGATTTTGCAGGGTATCGGAGAGAGCCTGCACACGTACAGAATGAGAGACGGCACATGCTTGTAGAGGTTGACAGTGGAAGCCAGTCCTGCTGCAAAGTCACATTTCTCTTATGCAACTGCCATTTGTGTGGCCAATAGCCATGGAAACCATGGCTTTAGCCGCCCCTCAGAGGTAACAGTTTCATAAGGAGGAGCAGTTTTTCAACAGCTGCTCAAACGTGCAGCTGCCCCTCAGTCTCAGATACTTTGTATAATGCTTTTCTCCAGGAGTGTGTGTTAGTATATTTTGTAAATAGAGACAGTAAAACTGAATTTATTCCTTAGTTGGAGGGCACAGGCCTGGAGGGGATGGGGTGTGTCACAGAGCTCAGTCCCACAGGGCTGGCAGCAGGTATCGGCCTTTAGTCCAGAAGAGGCTGTGGAATGGTTATTCCACCTGTCCCACACTCAATGTACATTTATACCACATTGGCTGCACGCCCACAGCCACCTTCTGTACTTCCCAGTAGATTTTAACAAACCTCAGATTGGCAGTAGATGTCCAAAACTTACAAGTATGTAGGAAAAGAGGAGAGGTCGGGGGCTCTGGCACTGTGTCCCTGTCCTTGAGGGGTTTCCCAGTCTCAAGTCCTACACTGCTGCGGTACTGCGTGATTTTTCTTTCAGGGACTCTCACCACCAGTCCGCAAGTGCCTCTGTCTTAAAAGTTATTTGAGGTGTGGGTTCTCCTTGTGTTCATATGGTGAACCAAATGCTTGCTTTGAACCATTCTGATGAATGTACTTTGGCACAGCCTGAGCTGCTGTTAAGTGCCAGTTGCATATTTTGGTGATATCTATGCATAGGTGTTTACACACAATAAAAAACACTTTATTCCCTGGAAGCTCATGCAAAGTCCATAGGGGAACAGGGAAAAGCTCTCTCCCGACTCTTGTAAGTTTCAGCTCCTGAACAAGGCCTGACTTTTGTACCCTCTTCATTTTCCTTCAGCCCGTCCTGGCCGTTCCGACGGGCACTGCTACAGCCCTGTGCTGCCCGTCTGCGTGGCCAGGCAGCTCCTGTAGCCCAGGCATGGGGTGTAGGTGCGTTCCCGTGGGGCAGTTTATCATCCGGACTTTTGTGGGAACCCAAGTCATCGGTGGCTGGGGATGGACAGGAGATCTTGTGGCTCAATGGCATTTGGAGGGCAAAAATATTTTCTTGGAGTGGGGCAGTACGTGAGAGTCTGTGGAAGCAGAAAATTTTAATAATTGTCTAAAGGGACAGAGGTGATAATCTGCCACATAGTGATAAGGAGGGAAGCATGGAAAGAAAATCAAAATTGCAAATTTATATATTTTTTTATTTTCCAAGAGGAAGACTTGTCCTTGTTGACTAGTATCTCTTCAGACAGTGCTGATTTACAGACACATATATAACTTTTTCCTTGAATATGTCTTTCACTAGCCAGAACTAGACAGTGCCTGTCATTTAGGCAGGTATACACATGAAAATACATTAATTTAGATTTGTAATGTTTACATTTTAATGAATGACATTTTTGCTCTTAATTTGGTGCGTCAGGCTACTGTTGGAGGGAAACTGCAATTCAATTAAAAATTCAGAAAACCACAACTTTTAAATTGTTTTTTGGAAATAATCTGGGTGTACTTACCAGAGCATATACTGAATCACTGTTTATCAAACAAAGGTAATACTAGCTGGATTTGTGAATTGCAGTATCAGTGAATGGATTGTTTGCAACGACCGTGTTCTTAAGATTTTTTAAATTAGTAGATTTTTATGCCTGCCAGGAATGGAAAAGTATGTTTCTCAGCAGCTGCACTCATGACCACCCAGCATCAGGTGTAACCTCAGCGGAAGAGACAAGCTGTGGGGAAGCCCAGAAGTAGTGTCACTGCTGGCCTGCTCTGTCTTTGCCTGCAGCCCTCTGCCCCAAACTTGCCGCTGGCCCCAACAAGGCCCTGCAGCGCTGTGGTCCCGGGTGACCCCCACAGCAAGTCCGTCCTTGGCAGTGTGTGGAGCAGGGACCCATGAGACTCTCCACAGGCACCTGTGAAGTCTACAGTGTAAGGACCTCGAGGGCTGCTCTGGCAAATCCCAATGCTCGTGGGTCTGGCTTTGCCACATCAGTGAAATGCCCTTCAGAAGCAGCGTATGCATTGGGAAGGACTGAGTTATTGAGGGTTACAGATCAGGGGTGGCTAGCAGTGGATCCTTGAGCAGGGCAAGTGTGGTTCCTGGGCTGGAGCGGTCTCACACGACGAGCAGTGGGTTGTGCAGGCACAGATGCTGCCAGGCACCTCAGGCACCAGCTCTGTGAAGAAGTACGTTGGCAGAGGCAGCTGCTCAGCCCCACGGAGAGCATGAGCCCATGGGGAGCAGGCAAACCCACACTGGAGCTATCTCCTCTTCCCTAAACCTTGGTCACATGAGGATTTTGGAAGGCGGCTTACAGGAGCATGAAGGTTGGACGCCCTGGAGTAACCTCACTTTTCCTCCAGCCTCAGGGCATTCCCCTGCCACCACTACACAGCACAGACCCAAGAATCAGTGTTTCTGCCGGGTACACAACTCTTCTACCTCGCATTACCAACCAGCCCCTCCTCATATGTCAGTTTGTCCCCACTGCACTTTTCTAACGCTGCTTTGTGCAAATGTTTTAGTGCAAAAGGAAGGAAATGCAGCAGAACCTGCCCAACCACTGATCTGTCTGCTAGCAAGATGCACTCTCTGGGTCAGTGCAGCGCAATTTTTATTGGCATAGGAGCAAGACAGGCTCCTAAGTAAATTCTGTTGCTATCGCTATCTTTAAGCTAGGGTGAACTTAAATAATTCCCATTCAGCCAGAGGAACGTGACTGACTGCAGAACACAGTAATGTCCTTCCACCAGCAAAGAGTCACTTGCAAAAGGTGGCTCGGGGATGGGCATTATAATATTCTTCTTTTAAACTTGGGTGCACCTTGCCCATGTAAAGAAATATTTTTCATCAAATAAGCTTTCCTGGTGCCCATACTGCTGTTATCACTAAACAAATATTGTATTTAGGGAGGATGGAAACAGTTTTATGAGTTTTTTACCAAACACAGCCATTAGCTGTTGACCAAAGAACACAGATTTCACCATACTTTAGGGCTAAAAACACAGGTTCCCCTATTCTAATACATTCTGCAAGTTTACTGTAAGGTAGTTTTTACAGTGTAGTATTGTCTTCATGCCACATTTGTTTTCTTAGGCACAGACTTTAAAGTATAGATATGATTTACAGGCTAGGATTGTATTTGCAAACTCCAATGAAGTAAAAATGGCACACTCTCATATGAATGATGCTGCAGGAAAAATATCTAAACAGAAGTTCTCACATAACTTTCATTAAGTAGCCTCTACCTGCATTATAGCAGGTGGGGGGTGAAATCCCAAGCAGCATTAGCTAAAACACCTTAGGCTGACCTTATAGTCTCTTGACAATTTTACACCATATACAAACAATCAAACTCTTCACATTCTACTTTTAAAAAATTTTGTTGTTACGAAATCAAGAGCATGTCTTTCTGGGTATGTCTAAACATGCTTTCTTTTCTATAGTTGTGCATAGTTCACATCATTTCAGGTAAAAGAGGACAGGGACTTCCTAAACAGCACTTTTAATGTTATGTGAAAATCAGATATGATGTATGAGCTTTCAAATTTCTCTTAAACATGCTCTTGACCTTTCATAGGCCAACATTCCTGAGTTATTGCAATGGATACAATTCATTGATTTTTCTTATAGTGATTTAAGAACAAAAATAATGTCACAGACAAATGCAACAATTCAACACTCTCTAACTAAATTTTCCAGCTAATAAAGCACAAAGCAGAAGTGGCAGAAATGAAAATCTTCCAGTTGACCACTTCCCCCTTGGACAATTTCCAAACCAAATACTCAAGTCAGCATTCGGTTGCTTGAACCTTTTCACAAATATCCACTGCAATCCTCTTAGTGATGCTAAATCTCTTGTAAAGATATGACAAGACATCCAGTAATGAGTAATCCCTAAAACTGATGTATAATGTTCCACTAAAGAAGCTAAAACATTTACGGTTCTCACAAGCCACACCTTAGTGTCCTTTTTATTTATTTTAATCCAGATAAAGTTAGCCATAACGAGGCTGATTTGTGTGAAGTCATGACAGGAGTCTCCTTCATTGTGGAAACAAAACCAATATGAAACCTTGGTCCAATCAACTTCAATACCGAAACTAAATTTTCACTGCCAGCCTTTGACTCCAGTCTTGTGAGTCATTGAAATAAACTGAGCAATTGTTCTCAAATACTAACAGGCAGGTATAGTGAGCATGGATTGTTTTAATTTCAGATGGAAGACATATATTTGGATGCTTTTAGGAATAAATGATAAGTGAAAAATATAGCACAGTACATTGAATTGCTGCAACTTAAAAACCAGAGGACTTTACAGAGGAATATTCCATCTTTACAAAGTGTCCATGGTCTGCTAGCCTAATTCTGACCTCAAACCATTGGACTAGAGACACTCAGTTTAACACATTGAAATCTGCTGATCCTCAAACCACTGAGTGGATTTGTTGGTGGTTACATCTCATTACTTCTGGTTTTCAGCTACCTACAGAGAGAGGTAGATACCTGACACCTTCCAAGGGCGCTTTTCCATGTGAGCAGCAGCTGCCCTGATTGTCACGTGCCGTCCTAGTCCGGGATGGAGGGAAGGCAAGGTCGGCCCATGGAGCCACACGTATAAGGCATCCAGTGGAAAGTCTGGACGTCCCTTTTGAGGATGTGAGATGTGGAGCAGGTACTTGTCTCTTCAGGTGTCATTCCTGACATCCCACTCTCAGACTGGGATCCGGCCTGCTGTGTTAGCACAGGTGGCAGGTAACCTGAAGAGCTTCAGGAGCAGCAGCTGTCACTCCGTTGCCTGCTGGGATGCCCATGTGAGGCTGACAGGGCCGAAGAGGTAAATGTGACCATAGCTTTCCTGTCAGTCATTTCCCAGTGCCCTGCTGGCCCCCAGCCCCATCCTGGCTGGGTCTGTCCCCTCCGTCAGCCCCAAGTGAGGGGCTGAGGGTGGCTGCTGGCATCTCCTCTGTGTCAGCCACATCAAGCCCCGTGACAATCTCTAAGGGATGAGCCTAATCCTCTGTTTCCCACTACAATCATTTTAATGCAAGTAAGAACATAGAATTTTATTACCATTTCAAATTTCAGGTTTTTAGTCTTGACCTGAAGCTATGGAAAGTGTGGGTTTTGGTGCCTGGCCAGGTTGCATCAGTAAGCCTGGTCTCCCGGTCACTCCCATGGCTGTATGTTTAGTGAAGCCTGGTCCCTAAGCCTATCTCCGTCCATCCTAGGGAGACCTATATTACACAGCTCCGAGTGCGTGATAGGCAGGAACAGTGCTAGGAAGGGCTTTACACTGAATAAGCTCTGCATGACAAATGTGCAATCAATGCCTGCAACGTCAGCCGCTCGTGGCCGTGGTGCAAACTGTGGACAATAGGTGGGTGTGCAAGCCTGCCTTTGAGGGAGGACTTTAACCACAGGTAAATGTGCTTTGCTTTAGTATTATCAGTGACATCTGGTGGTAATATACAGTAAATTCAGTTTAAATCTTTCTAAAAGTTTTGTAGGAGTTTAAATGGCTAATCCTGATTAAAGTATTTTACAAAGTTGTATTTCCCCAAGTATATTTCTATCTGAAAAAAAACTGTATAATGACTGTGCTCCATACCAGGAGCAAGGACTAACCAGGGGACTGCCTGTACGCAACATGGTATTTGGTGGTGGTGCTGGTGGTAAACACTGGAACCAAGGAAGCCACCAAAGCCTTTTGTGTGTCTGAATAGCAGTTGATGAACACCTGTTCTTTATTACTGTCAGCTACCTATAGCCTCTGTAAGTTTTCCAAATCTCATAGCCCTTCCAAATCAGTGAACGTGGCAACAATTCGACTCCCCATTTGAAATACATAATTTGGGTAATAATGAGGACAAGTTAAAAAGGCCACCAGTGAAGACAGAGAGGCTTAATACAGAGAACAGTACATTACAGAGGTGCTGCAAAAAGCTCCATTGGCTTTTGCACAAAAACAAGGAATTGTCATCAACAGGAACGAGTTTAGTGGTGGGCCACCAAGATGGTTGGTGCTAGAGCACTTATCCTGTGCGGAGAGGCTGAGGGACCGGGGCTTGTTCAGCCTGGGGCAGAGATGGCTTCAGTGGAGCCTGACAGTAGACCCCAGGACCTGTGAGGGGATGGAGAGCAGGATGACAGAGCTGGGCTCTTCCCAGCAGTCCATAGTGGGAGGACAAGAGAAAATGGGCAGGAGTTGAAACAAGAGAGGTTCAGCCTGGGGTTAAGGCATCCTTTTCTCCTCCTGAGGTCAATCAGGTGGTGATCAGGTACCCCAGAGAAGCTGTGCAGTCTCTGTCCTTGGAGGTTTTCAGGACCTGACAGGATAAAGTCCTGAGCTAAGTGACGAGTGGGCTGGAGTGAGACACCAGACACCCTACCACAGCCACTGTGGAGGCTGCCAGGGAGAAGCAGAGCACTCATCTGGACCCGATTTCTGTGTCCTCAACCCCTTGTCAGGCTGGACACTGTTTCTACAGAGGACAGTGTTTCTCAACATTGTAGTTCTTAGCTGAAAGGAGCAGAACCAGTGCACATGGAGAAGCACCTTCCTTAATTTTGCACTTAACCTCAGAGCATACACTGGACAGAGTTTTGTTTTAATAGCTTCTATGAGGAGAAGTTCCTTTCTGGTTTTGCCCCAGTTTTGCATCAGAAACTTGTCTCATATGGGAGACATGTTTTGACGGTGCTTGAGGACTTGCACCTCTCCTTTTCCTACTTGTATGGCCACATGTCATCCTCTTTCTTCTTGGGTGAAGAACAGAGAGGGTTATCTGTCCCGAAAAGCACTTTCTGACTCTCTATGTTCACCTCTCTTGCTGCTCTGCTGAATGCAGCTCTAGAAAGCAAAAGCTGCAAGATTTCATTGTGATTTTTAAACCTGACATTTCAGTAAGGCAAACATTATCCAAGAAATGAACAGTAAAATTACTTTTGTGAAGCCAAAACCAAACCTCAAAACCCAACTTAAAACATACACCAGGCATTTGTGCATTCTCTGATGCCGTGTTCTCTGTAACATCTTCTTGAAAATGGTTCCTGAAAGGACATTTCACACCACAGACTTCTGAAGCCAACATCTAGACCTTTAAGTTCCAGCTCACCTTGAAGAATAAACAGCTCTTGGAGGAGTTAGCTTTGATAAGGCAAATGCAAAAAAGGACGCTGATAACATATCAGCTGTGATGAAAGCACGTCTTTCTCTTCATAGCCTGTCCCTCCTGAGAAGCCCTGGCAAAACAGAGACCTCTGGATCTGTTTGGTTTGGAGAATGATGGTCTGCTTCGAGCCCTGCCTGAACGATCCTTGAGGTATCAGCACCTCTGTAACAGAATGTGCCCGAGGCAGATGTTTAACATTGGGACTGAATTTTCTTTTGCAAGTGTTGTCATTTTGAACTTCTGGAAAGAGTACACACGGATGGATGTATTCCCATACCACATTAAAGAATATGGCCAAGCAGCCCCAGTCTGTGTCAATCCCCAGTTCGTTCTCACACATGGGAGCTCTCTGTGCGCTCTGGTAACTCCTCAGCCGAGGCGCAGACAGGCAAGGCAGCGTCCTCCCAAATATTGCTGAACAGTTGCCTGTGAGGAACTTCACCGACACCATCACCTGCACACAGATGCTGCAGATGAATTGATCTGCCCCGATACAGACAAAACGCCATCAGCCGCAGCTTCAGCCTCCTTGCCCAGAGAGCCCATGGGTGGCAATTCCCACCGCGGGCCCCTTGCTCTCTGTCTGCAAAGTATTCAGGAGCTGCGACACGACACAGGGGCTGCAGGGCAACCGCTGCTTTTGCTCAGAGGAGGCGAGACGAGGGGCAGCCTTGCCCGTCACGTTGCAGGCATGGAGACGAGAGGCACCCCCAATGTGCAGGGGTGCTCTTTCATTCAGCTTTTGCAAAGGCAGTGGGATCCCTACGGACGGCTCTGAGCTGCCCTGAGGCGGGTGGCTCCTTGGTGAGTTCAACACACCTTGTCATTGATCTCCTTCTGCACTTCCAGCGGGAGCGCGTTGTCCGTCTCTGGGCTCAGCATATTCGGGCCAACGCAGATGGCCAGGTTGCTGGAGTCCATCCTGCTGATCTCGGCGTTTTGGCTGATGTGGTGGAGCAGAGACAGCAAGTGCTTGAGCAAGANGAGGTTTGGTCTAGGCAGTTGGGCAGCCACCCTGCATGAACACAAACAAAATGTGACGTTAGTTGATGGTGCAGCGGCCGCTACTTCTTTATTTGAGCAAGCCTCAATCAAACTCAGAGAGCTGAGGCTGCCTCCAGGCAGAGGCAGGCACGTGCTGTTTCTCGCTGCTTAGCAGAAGTGTCATTCAGAAATCCCCAACGGCAGCTGAGCGTGTGGTTAATTGTAAGATCTTGAACGACAGTGTCTTGACTGAAAGGNAAGCATGACAGCAATCCGTGTCCTTGAGNAGGTGAGATGACATCAGGAGATGTCACCGGAGGCTTCCCAAGGACACNTGAAAGCCTGCGCTTGTGCCGTGCANCTTTCNAAGCACTCCCAGGCAGCCTCCACATCCATCTGCTCTTTCTAAAGAGCAAAGCATGGCGGTGGTCTCCCTGTCCCCGACTTTGCTGCCGGCAGACGTGACGGCTCCCTGTCAGTGCCCGTCCCGCAGTCCAGTGACTGCGTTAGCTGAGATGCTGCAGCGTCTCCCCTCTTGCTAGGCCAGTCATTTCGTAGGGCAACATCAGATACCTGCAGGAACTGCTGCTGCTGGAGCCCTCTAACCCAAACCCCTCGGAGCAGTAGCCAGCTGATGTAAATGCCAGGCTTCTAACTGAGACTCTCAGTTTTGGGAAGCATCGTTGGCCTCCTCCAGCCCCTCCATCGCACTCGGGCTGGTTGCAAATCTTCCCAG
>Ga0065711_1047308_pt1 | contig 12410 bp, 10 predicted proteins | sample Hoacrofraction12_FD_59098 | JGI IMG/M metagenome (GOLD analysis project Ga0065711, IMG submission 59098) | Hoatzin crop microbial communities from Cojedes, Venezuela - Epithelial fraction 12 v2 (version 2) | ecosystem: Host-associated > Birds > Digestive system > Esophagus > Crop | place... | reverse complement strand
TTTTTTTTTTTTTTTTGGGGGGGGGGGCATGACCCAAATGGGGAGGAGGGGTAGTGATAGGAGTGGATGAGAAACTTGCAGCAAGAATCGGTCTCTGGATCCTTCACGCTGATTTCACTGGAAGAGACAGGATCTGAATCTGGAGCAGTTCAAGGGTCACACATTTCACTTGTAACACAGCATAGGCAACATACGCATACGTAGACTGTGTCAGACTGACTTTAGACAGTCTTATTATTAAAACATGCTCAAGTCCCACAGTTTCTTACGGGTCAAGTACACAGTGAAGTAAAGCACACTGTTCCATGCTCTCCTGAACAGGATGGTTTCCTTATAAAGAAATTGTCTGAGGATGTGATATACAAACACATTTCCAAGTGGCAAGCCAGGTTTTGAAGTTGCAGCACAGCAGTTCCTCAGCAGTAGCCCCATGTTTCTAGACCACAATAAATGCAAGGTAGCTTAAAGGCCCTTGCTCAAACATTTCAATAGGCTATGGTGACACATGAAGCTTGTGTCATTGTAACTTGCCCGTATGCTTTATTCTCATATTAAAACATCTGCCAAGTCCACAGTTTTATAGTGCTCACACACAGTCATAACAAAATCAGTTCTGAATGGAAGGAGCCGATGCCCTGCTTCGCAGGGTGGGCTCTTTCCATGCCAAGCCAAAGTCTCAGTCATTCGGGCTCCACCTCCCCTCCAACCAAACCAAACAAAAATGTCTCAAGGATTTTTTACAGCAGGAGCAGTGAATTCCCCCACCTTGCCCAATTCCCTTCTTTCTAGGGACTGGCAGAATCATGTCACACGTACTTAAGGAAAAGAGGGTGGGGAGATACACATATGATCATATTTTGTTGCATGTTACTGATGATGGAAAAATGGCAACTTCAGATAGAGCTTTAATTAAATTAAATTAAATTAAATTAAATTCTATTAAATACAATAGAAACTATATTCATTATATTAAATTACATTTAAATATTGTAATAGATATCTACTAAATTTTAATAGTATTTTAAAAAATTAATTGCTGTCTTCAGGATAAAAGTGGGATGCCTGTGACAGTTGTACTACAATGTGTATCTTGTGTATACAGTAGCTCCGCAGCAAGGGATCACAGATGGTTTGTGGTGGTGGGAAGACCCTGCTTTTAGGGCCTGCAGACTTACTGTTCTTGCAGAATTCCACCTTAAAAGTAATTGGACGTGTCTGTAACTCAGAGAAGGTTTGCTAAGCAATGACACATTGCACTTGGATCTGGAAGCATAACATCTGGAAGCCAAATGTTAGAGGCGATATAAAAGGGCCAGCCCGACAAACCAGTGGGGCATTTCTAAGCCAGGAACATCCTCAGGATGGACCTCGTCCTTCTCTGTGTGTTCCTGCCTCTGGTGACTGTGGCATGGGGCCAGTATGGCGACTATTACTACGGTCCCTATAACTATGGAGATAATGATGAATGGGTCAATGTGTACCGGCAGGGTTTCAACTTCCAGTGCCCTCACGGGCAGGTCATCGTGGCCGTCAGGAGTGTTTTCAGCAAGAAGGAAGGCTCCGACAGACTGTGGAACTACGCCTGCATGCCGGCAGCCCAGAGCCTCGGTGAGCCGACAGAGTGCTGGTGGGAAGAGATCAACAGGGCGGGAACCGAATGGTAGGATACCCCCAACCATCCCTGGAGGGCGCAGCCCTGATACCCTCTGTGGAATGCGGGTGCTAATACTGCAGTCAGAGCAATGCAAACGCATATTAATGACATCATAACCAGCAGCTTCACTGCCCTGAACAGCTGCCTGAGACTTATCAATCGTCCTGCATGTGTGTGAGGCGATCAGCATCACGTTTGCCTTCTCTGTAGCAGTTTCTTGCTGGAGGGTCTCAGTGTGCGTTAGAAATGCTGTGCAGTTTGGTCACTCACAGCCTCAGCTGCAAAGTGGTTTGGTCTTGCTACTGTTGTTTCACAGATGAGGAAAATGAGGCATGAACCTTCAGTGAGGAGAGGATAAGGTCCCTCTTGAAAGGCCACACTCTGAATCAGTGACTAGACTGGGGAAAAAATTGTAAAACTCCTCACTCCGACATTCTGCTCTTGTCACCAGAAAAAAAAAAAAAATTCATCTCTGTATTGCACTGGCTTTTCTCTTTGTGTTTTTGTTGCTAAGCTTTTTGGCTTAGGCCCAGTCAAAGGCTGTTTTCTAGTCATACTGGTATTACAGGAGCCAAAAATCCACACTAACAAGCAATGATGGTGACATATATATGCATGATAATGATAGCAGAAGATCATGTTAATCCCCTAATATAGTCAGTTTTGGTTAACTAAACGTTACATCTTCCATCAACCTTCAAGGCAAAAGTGATCACGCTTTATGGCTACAATAATTTCTGGAAACATGTAGTGTTTCACTTTTAGGCAGCACATACCCAGTATTTACTTATTCTCTGAATTTTTCACAAAACATGAAACATAGCTTTGAAAAACTGAATTTGAAATATTCTTCGGATAGAATGAAATGAATGCAAGAATATTTCCAAATCCTTGAAATGGTTTTGCTCCAGGAATTGCAATGTGATTTTCGTAGATTTCACATTATGTGGGAATAGGTTAACAATGAAATGTGAAGCTTCTGCTTTTTAAATGATTCAAAATTTTGTTCTGAATTATTCATACTCTTTCATTTACCACGTGATACACTCCTATGGCTGATGCAATTGCTAGGGAAAAAAAGATTGACCCTATACTTAATTTTGGAATAAGAACTGAAAAGAAAGGGGGAGGGCTGCAAAACTGGCAGAAAGAAGACACTGTAATAATACTGGATGACTTCTTCATTTTTCATACATTGATGCAATTTTGATTTATTGCATAGTAATTTTGAATTAGACCTTACTATTGTTCAAAATAAAATCGTTATTCTCTTTCTAAAAATCGCTGGCAGCAATTGCTGAAATTCTCTTCTCACAAACAAGATACTGTGTAAGTCTATACAGAACATTCTCTTCTGCTGTCTGACCATGGGGCCACATTCATCACCATGCTCTGTATGCTTAGCATGACCACATCCACAGTGTATTATCTGACTCTCATTTCCGTGACCTCTTAAAAAAATCTTTCCATTTTGTCCTCTTTCCTGCCCACATTTTTTCCTGTTGCAAACCCTATCTTTTCTCCAAATGTTTTTCTTTTCCAACCTCTCTTTAACATGTTTAACTCTGTTTCACTCTCTTTTCTACCTTTTGGACCTATTATTTCAGTTATTCCTTTCCTAGCTTACGTTTCCAGTCCAACATCCTTACATCCATGTCTTCTCTGCATAGATCTCCTTCTTTCTTTCATCTGTTTTTGAGGAAGAGGGGAATACACCAAAGTGTTTAGGGAATGCATACCCTGTTTCAAAGGTGAATTTGTGCTCCTAATTACTTGGGCTATTTCCACACATCTTAGCTAGCTGTGCCTGGCTGTGTTCTGCAGTTTTCTGCACCCAGTGCTGAGCTTTACTGAGAGACGCTCACTGTAAGCCAGCATGTTCCTCGCTGTGCCCAGACGCTGCTGCCCAAGAACCAGCAGGCTCATCCCAGACTGGAGTGAAAGTGTGGGCCAGCAGGCAGACAGCCTGGAGTGTCTGAGTGCAAACTCAAACCTCAAATTAACGTGACGGCACAGATATAGCCTGTGGGGCCTTTGACAATCCCACACGTTCTCTCTTGGCAGCCTGACTTCTCATAGCTGCCTCTCTTTTCTCTCTCACTTCTATGCCCAGCTCAGTGCTGTTTGTAGTCATTCCCAATTCTAAAGAGATTCACTCAGTAATCAAGAGGGACCGCAAAAATATGAGTCACAGTCTCTGTACCATTAGTTCCTGCTTGACCACCTCTGTTTCCCTGCTGACCTCCTGACAAACCAATCTGTTGGTGAGCAATACGTCATCCTCATGTCAATAGACACAGCACTCCTCTGGACTCGCTAGTCCATTCCCCATCCTGGTAGGATGGACTGCAATATTCCTTCTTCAGCTCTGCCTCACAGGGTATTTTGTCTCACCTTAACACATCACATCCAGGGAGATTCAATGGCTTGTACCACCAATAACTACAAAGCTGCCAAGTTTTTCTGAAAATTTAAGCTACATTTCCTCTACTATAACTGAGCCTTTCTATTGCTTACCCTACCTTCAGTGAGTAACGAGAACAAGCAAAATGCATCCTTCGTAAAATCTCTTCAGCTTATTAACTGGTAGCAGCTATGCCCTTCCCTCACCCGCACACTTTCACTCATGCCCTTGCTTTCAGGCTGAACACATCTCTGTTCTCCTAGTTCTCCTTTGGAAGTTTTATATTCCAATGCTCCTCAGCAAGCACTGATCATACATACAGCTGTCCTCTGAATTCCTTCCAGTTTCTCAGCCATGTCCCAGAAAACTGAGTCTGGCAGAAGCACCAAAAACTGACCTCTGACAAATGATGTTTATGGCATTTCACAAATCACCATTCCTGACTGTTGTGCAGCTGCACAACAGAGACAAACCCAAGAGAGATTTCTTCAGAAAAGACAAAAATACAAGAAAAGCTTCAGAGAGAAAATGAAGTGGGAATATAAAGCAGCGAGAAGAAAGGGTCTCCAACTCATTATTTTCTTTGTCTGTTAGCACTGGAGGGGACATGGCAGAAATGGATGTGGGGAGCATAGGGATGGGAGAGCTGGGGGGACTGGAGGGCAGCAGGGAACCACTGCAGAGATGGTTTAGGTAAGATTGCTTCCTACACTAACACCAGGTATTATATGGACTTCTAGAAGTAAACCCGTAAGACTTTGTATCTCACAGATATGAAAAAACTATTCAACAGAAAGAGGGCAATGACACAGATCCACATTAGGCACACAATGCCTAATTGATGACCTCTTCCCCCTTCCAGAGTCAATGGAGAGAAACAGGTACTCTAAAAACTGCCCTCTGGGGCACCCCATCTCTCTCCAGAAGCAGACTCATGCAGACCAATCACCTCTGACAGATGTCCTGAATTACTTACCGGCATCTCAGAATACATCTAACTATAAGTGATTCCCTTAATAAAGGCGTCCCTGAAGTTAAGCATACGTGTACATGCACTTCTGAAGAGAGCATGTTCTTTTATTTTGGGGACATGAGAAACCTGCGAACTTGTTTTAAGACACAGAGAAAATTTTGGCAAGAGATTGTATGAGATGGTCAGTGATGCCTTCCCAGCTTCATTAATCTGTGTATATATTGAAAGTTAAGTATGTGTGCAGAGGCTTTGTTGAATGTGTCCCAACACCTCACTCCTGGCCCTACTGCCTCTGCAGAGGCTACCTGCTAACCAAGATGCTATTCAATACTGCAAGTAGAATTTGTCTCTGGATGATTTGGAAATATTCATGTCTGGAGCAGGGATAAATCTTCAGGACACCCCCTGATTCTACACAGTCCTCCTAATTATTTATATGCTGTGACATCTCAAGGAGTCTTGGCTCTTCAGACAGAATAAAGCTTGTGGTTTTAGCTCTATTTGCACTGGAGGAAGTTTGACCTCATGTAATTATCTCACCACCTAAGAAAATGTAAGATCTGAGTGATTGCAGGTAAGACTGTTCTGAACTGCTTTGACAAATACTACAGTTGTCTGCACAGGCCAGTCTTTGAACAATATACTGAAGAAAAACTATTTTTTCTTGCCTGAAATTACCAAAGGACAGGGATCAAACAAACAAACGAACAAAAGCTTGCAAGTGAAAGGCAAGCAACTCTTCCTTCCAGGAGAAAACGTTTGTTTTACACCACATAATACAGATGGAACTGTGCCATATCCCCAATGTACTTCCAGTTACCCATAAGGCACAAAGCAGAAACATTTCCAGACAAGTGGACATGTTTATTGCCTCTTTTCCATGTTTAGACTTCTGAGAAAGTGTTTGAATGGGACTATGAAAAAACAGATATCTAGATTCTCCCTCCCCACTCCCATTCTCAGTCTCCTTTGCCTTCTCTTTAAGTGCACAAACACACACATGCAGATCCTTCAGGTAGACACGCAACCCTATTTCCCACAAACTGGGCACAAAGACAGACTCATAAGCAAAGGAAGTGTCTGCAGGAGCCTCCTGTTCAGGCGCTGGCAGCACACCCCGGTACATCTGCAAGGAACTGGTTTTGTTCTCAATCTCTGACCAGTGCCAAGTCTCAAATCTGAGGCTGTGTTACCCAAACCCGATAATCAAGCTGCCCTTTCAAAATGTTCCCATTTGTTCTGTCTACGCAAACAAGTTAATTTTCTTCAAAGCCCTAGGTTTGTGTTAAAGGGATAGTGCTACAAGCTATTAGCACAGCTGCAATGGACTGAGTCCAGTGGGAGCATGTGAGGAGAAGAGAGGTGTTTCTCTGGATAGGGAGGCCTCATCAGTGTCCATCAGCAAGAAATCAACAGGGTAATTAGGGCCTTGCTTTCCCTTTGGGCAGGGAGGAGAAAGAAAGTCAGCACTGACCCCTAAATGCAAGAAAAAGATAGCTGAAGATGAGTAAGGTTGCCTTTGGCATGTGGAAGTCACAACAACACATCTCACCACCCCACAACAGATAGTGGAGACTCCTCATAGAAGTGGCCATTGGAGACTGGCATGGCCCTATCAAACACAGAAAAGTCATTCCCTTCATCTGCGTGCCAGTGTTTCAAGTGTCCTCAGCCTGCCCTCAGCCACTTATCTCTCCCCACTCATCTGTAACAGACTGACCATTAAATTAGCTAACCAAACTGCACAGAGGACACTTCACAAAAATAGCTCAGGAGAGCAGGACAGGGCATCCCTTGCATAGCTGTACAAAAAGGAAATTAAGTTTTGGATAGTGCACGTAACTGGTTTTAGTGAAACAACGCTCCAGGAAAACAGTGTATCTATCTAATGTCTTATGAAAAAATGCATCCCACACTCTTTAACTGTGGTCTTCCTGGCTGCGTGAGGTTAGGACACCTCTTTCCATATGCACTGCAGGGAGGACTGTGGATGAAAGCACACAGCGTTACTTCTGTTGGGTCAGTTTGCTATGTCTGACATATCTCCATAATATATACATCCATTCTGTTGTGACAGTCTGGAGAGAGATAGCTTTAAAGTAATTAATGATGCAAGTTTTACAGAAGCCATCTGCTCCACAGCAAAACAGTAGGATTTTTTTGAAGTACATAGCATGACACTCTCGGGTTACCCTCTTATAAGGAACAAATTGCCCTTACTGCAGCATGACCCATTGACTACTGAGCTGTGTGTCAGACTCTGAATGTTTCCAGAGAGCTTTGGGGAGTGCTACCCAGTCAGTGTGGCAGGGGCTCAGCGCGGGCTCTGGCAGCACCACTTCACTGCATCTTGACTTGGGCTTCCCTGAGCATATTTGTAGTGAACAGGCTTCCTCTTTGGATTGTCATCCTCAGGACGGCATGCTGCTCAGGCTAATTCCTGATGTACCTGAGGGACACAGGGCCTCAGAAACAGGTTTACAACACAGCACTAGCATTAAATTGGGCACAACACTCTGGGGCTTTGTCTAGCAAAAAGCAAAATTAAGATGCAGGCATAACTATGAAGTGTCACCACAACTGATGCCATTGCTCAAAACAATTACACTGTTGCAAGCGATATCTGTCTTCAGTCTGGAAGGCAACTGTTGAGTCATTGAGGTACACACTTGCTCACTGAGGCTGGCTGTACCAATGTTTGCAAATAACATGGCACAATTTAAGTGGATCTGTAAGGTGAAACAGTTCCTGCACAGACCCAAAATTCACATGCGAATTTTATTTCAAACCATCTCTGGTTTGATCTCACAGATAAATGCTCATTGGTGACGAAGGAAAGCAGTCCTGACCTGAACTAAACTGATAACATGAATGCACACGTTGGTTGCTTGCCGTGACAGAACTCAGCTGTACAACACTCATGAACCAGATCAGAAGAAGGTTTGGCAAAGGAGAGGCTTTCCACAGCAATTACAGCAGGATGTGAAGAGTCTCAGCTAGCATATCCTTGTTACTGCACGGAACTCCACCCAAAATAAGGCTGTATAGTTACCTACTTTCTATGAAACACCACAGTCATTTCCAACAGATGTAAATGAGGGAAGGGAAGGGTAACTTCCAATTCAACAGCACCTGACCCTCACCACCACCAATCTCCCCACTCTTCCATCTACCAGTAAGCTCACCTCCCCTTCTCCCAGTATCACATCCAAAAGGCAACTCATCATGCGTCGCAACTTGAGCCAACTAGTAAAACAAAACAACCTATCTATTGCCAAGTTTAATCCCACACAGTCCCAGCTGATTTCTCGTGCTCTTCTGCATTCACCTAAAAGGTATCTTCCTCTCTTCTTAGCAATGTCAGGTTGTCATGAGTGAGGGGAACCCAGTGACTTTAATTCTGAATACTGAATTATCCTCTTTAACAAAAGTGCTACAGAGTGGGTCTAGGGAAAGAAGCAATTGTTTTACTTGGCCATAAATCAGAGTTTTTAATCACCATGCTGGTTTGCAGAATCTGCTGTGACAGGGGTAGTGAATTCAACAGAGAAGGAAGAAATCCTCACATATGAAGTGTTGTTTTCAGAGCACATAGTACATCTGACTAAAAAGGTGTGCGGGGAGAGTGGTTGTTTGTTTCCCTTGAGGAACTACTTTCTACTTGTAGGAAAGAGGCCAACTTAGAAAAGGAAAGAGAAGAAAAGATTTTATATGAGCTGACAAATAAGCACTCCAATTTCTAAGAGCATCTCTTCATTTTTGGAGGAATATCTTGATTTGGCTTGACAATTAGACTTGACAATCAGGGGAAAAAAATCTGTGTTATCTCAAAGCTAAAGAAAAGTACTTCAGCGTCACTATTATCCTTCTTTTGCTGAACCCAATACTGAGGTTGAATAACAGACCGCAAGGCTTTGTGCATATGAGACAGAAGTAGAGAGGGAGAAGTGAACATGAGCTTAAAAGTATATTTCAAATTTTACATTGAATGTTTTTAAAGCAAGATGGCAATTTAATTATAAGACATGACTTATGTCCAGTTATACTCTCCAACTAAGTACTTTTTAAGGCAACTCCAAATACTATTTTTTTTAAACAAACTTTTCAAGAGAAGATAGAATCAGGATCAAAAGTAACCAAATCTTCCTAAAGTTTGCATGTAAATATGAGAGTGCTATGTTAGCTAAATTTTTTTCAATCCACCAAAGAGAGAAGGGTCCATCAGTGACATTTCTCTCAAGATATTGTTCCATCAAAACTAGAGTGTATTAGTAGTGGTGTGAAGAAAATATAAACTGTTGTAGGGGAAAGAGAGAGGGAAAGAGGACAGGACTTCTCAGACTGAATGAGAGCAGGTGGGGAAAGAAAAGGAGAAGGAAGAACCTCCCACAAAGACAAGTATGGGCAGGAATATCAGATGCTGATCGGTGGGAATGGGAAATCGCGGGCAAATGCTGAGGATCTGAGAGGAAGTGTAAAGGCAAAGAAGGAACTAAATGTTCCCATTATTGCACCTATGCAAAAGAGCTAGAATATCTCCCAGGAGGACAAGGACTTGAGCAGTGGAAATGCACATAACTGGGAAGGGGGAGAGGCAGAAGACGACGAAGAAACACAGGTTGGATTCTACTTCACATGGATTAATGCAGAAAAATGCTCATCTTGCAACAGGTATAACTATTCCCTACATTTCTGTGTATCAATCTTTCTTCCATCAGGATAACACCAATCATCTGCAGCTATCCAACATGTTTACACAGAGTCTTAGCCATATGTTCCCCATGGCCTGTGTGTCAAAAAACAGAGCAACTTCCCATCAAAGTCCTGCTGAAATCCTCTGAATGCAAGCCAAACTGCCTTACTTGGTGTGATACCATAGCAACTCAGAGTCTCCATCATTGCTTAACTCTGAAGGTCCTCGAAAGGGTGTCACAAAGCACAACAAGCATGTGTGGCCCCAGCAACGTGGGAGATGTGGGGATACAAACAAATGTAAATAATCCCGTCTGAACAACAGAATACAGCAGAAGGGACATACGGAAGAGACCCCTGGTTCAAAGGTAGAAGCTGAAAGTCAGGCAGAAGAATTCATCCCTGCATTGGTCAAAACTGATCAGTTTTTCAGCTTTTACATACAAACACTTGAGCCTTATGCTGTGCAAGCACTAACACCTATGTGCACAAGTGAATGACATTCCAAACACCAAACTCTGCTAGAGGATGTGAGAACTCTAGGCTCATTAAAATAAACTATAGGTCATTAAATGAAACTAGGGTAAATGTTGGGTATTTTTTAATCTTAACGTTATTTCTGAAAGTGTCTTTTGGATATATCGATGTATTTGATTTTATGATATTGCAAGGAAGGTTTGCTACAGCTCTAGGCTGCCCATTTTCCTCGATGAAGGAAAAAGAAAAAAAAAAAAGAAAAAGAAAAAGAAAAAGAGAAAAAAAGAAAGGAAATGCGAGAAACGGAATTCCTGTAATTTTTTCCAACAGGGAAACAATAAGGCTAGGAGGGTGCTTGAAAGAATGAGCACTCAACAGCTGAGTTAACGAACTGTCTGTTTTCATGCTCTCCTTGTCTTTAGTCTCCAAGAAGCAAGCTATTCAAACTGATTATCACTTGAATTACTTTGGATATCAGAGTCCAGATGCTTGTAGGGTGCACACAAAGAGAAGTATATATCTGCATGCTTAGAGACCACAGACCAGACCATGTCTATTCTACCTGAAGGCAGTGATTTACCTGTAAGACAGAATTCCCAAGTACACAGAAAGCAAGAAGCAGAAAATTTTTCTATTGAAAATCCAGTCACAGAATTTATGTGAGTCTTACAATTTCATAACATCTCAGTTTTCCTCATGTGATTGTTATCAAATCATGATTTCATCACAAACCTATAATATTTTGAATTAAAAGTGCCTGCTTCTGGAGACAGGTAATAGAAAAACAAACAAAATAAAAGAAATTGCTGAACTTCTCTTATAAAAGAGTTTCTAAGTTTTCTTTTTTGTAGAGAAGCAGTTGAAAAAATTATTCCAGTGAACCCCAAATGCTCAAATACCAACAGTCAAAGATAAAATTATTAATGTATTTTGAAGTCAGTCTCATGACTTGTAAACAGTTGAAAATGTCAATACCAGAAAACCTTCTTGCCTAATTAGCATACTGGAATGATTAAATACTCAAAAACAGTTTAAATGGTTTTAAGTGCAACATAAATGTTAAGACATTATTAGCTAACTACTGCTGCTTTCTTATACAAAATGTTTACTCATACAGAGCTTCTCAATACAAAGCCAAACAGCTTCCACCCTGAATCAAAATTTTTAACGCTGTTTTCAGAAGTGCTTGAAACTATCACAGAACCTAATATCGTGTTTTACTTATGTGTTCTCTTCTTTCTCAGGTATCAAACCTGCTCAAACAATGGGCTGGTGGCTGGTTTCCAGAGTCAGTATTTTCCATCTGTTCTTGACCGTGAATGGCAATTCTACTGCTGCCGCTATAGCCGGAGATGTCCGTATTCATGCTGGTGAGTTCGAGCAGAAACCAAACCTGCTAGCCTCTTTCCCCAGCAGTCCCTATAAATGCCTTCGGCCACTTGGCCCATCAAAAAACTTGTCTGAGAAAAAGTTAACTGTGTTTTGTGGGGCTAATCAAGTTATTTCCAGTCTGGTAACAGGATTCTTGAGGATCCGTGGCTAAGGGAAGAAAATGAGGGCACAGTTAGGCTGACCAGCACAACACAGTAGCTAGCCCAAAATGAACAGGTCTAGGTACCAGCAGCTGCCTGGCTATGCTGGAAACCACAACGGAAGTCTCCAAAGTGGAATGACATCTCAAAGGTGGTGATATAGCTCTCACTATAAACCCAGCACATTTACAGGAGGAGCAGCTCTGCACTATGCAATTGTGCCACCATGACTTACAGGAGTGAACTTACTGCCAGTTATCTCAGAAAAATATCCTCTAGCTGACTACTTCGGATTTTTGTATTTGTAGTGTATACAGCTTGCTCCCATTCTCAAGGCTGTTTGAAGATCAAAGTCAAAATGAGCTATTGATCATAGACGAAACCTAAAGAAAAGGTGGCCTCACCACAACACAGTATCACAACTGATGCTGGCAACCTCACAGAGGCTATGGAAAAGTGAGCTATACATCCCAAGCTTCCCTGTGTCCCCCAGGTGTGGTTTCTGTAAATTGAGATGGAAGCACAGTAGCGGGCTGTGTAGAGAAAGCTCATATTGCTCCTGTCCATTCTGTGTAACAGAACTCATGGTTTCACACTCCAGGGTTATCAGTCTAACTATTCTCACTGATACAACAAATCACCCGTCTGCACTTCAAAAAAAAAAAAAAAAAAAAAAAA
>Ga0065711_1047292_pt1 | contig 12410 bp, 9 predicted proteins | sample Hoacrofraction12_FD_59098 | JGI IMG/M metagenome (GOLD analysis project Ga0065711, IMG submission 59098) | Hoatzin crop microbial communities from Cojedes, Venezuela - Epithelial fraction 12 v2 (version 2) | ecosystem: Host-associated > Birds > Digestive system > Esophagus > Crop | place... | reverse complement strand
CACTTCTGGCTCTTCCTGGGCATCTACCTGGCTGCCCTCCTCAGCAACGGCCTCATCATCATCACCATAGTCTGCGACCACCACTTCCACACCCCCATGTACTTCTTCCTCCTCAACCTTGCCATCATTGACCTTGGCTCCATCTCCAACATTCTCCCCAAATCCATGGCCAGTTCCCTCTGGGACTCCAGGGACATCTCCTATGCAGGATGTGCTGCCCAGGTCTTTCTGTTTCTCCTCTTAGTTGGAGCAGAGTATTGTCTTCTGACTGTCATGGCCTATGACCGCTATGCTGCCATCTGCAAACCCCTGCACTGTGGGACCCTCCTGGGCAGCAGAGCTTGTGTCCACATGGCAGCAGCTGCCTGGGGCAGTGCTTTGCTCAATTCCCTCCTGCACACTGCCAGTACATTTTCCATACCCCTCTGCAAGGGCAATGCTGTGGAGCAGTTCTTCTGTGAAATCCCCCAGATCCTCAAGCTCTCCTGCTCACACTCCTACCTCAGGGAAGTTGGGCTTCTTGGGGTTACTATTTCTTTAGGTTTTGGGTGTTTTGTTTTCATTGTGCTGTCCTATGTGCAGATCTTCAGGGCTGTGCTGAGGATCCCCTCTGAGCAGGGACGGCACAAAGCCTTTTCCACGTGCCTCCCTCACCTGGCTGTGGTCTGCCTGTTTACCTGCACTGCAGTACTTTCCTACCTGAAGCCCCCCTCCATCTCTTCGCCAGCCCTGGATTTGGTGGTTTCATTCCTCTACTCAGTGGTTCCTCCAGCAGTGAACCCCCTCATCATGAGGAACCAGGAGCTCATAGACACCCTGAAGAAGCTCATTCAATCAGCAGTATTTCAGCAGAAATAAGCTGCCCGTGTCTGTTTGCAAGAGATTTCCAGTGCTGTTGGGGAACCTTGTGTACTTCGGGCATTTTATCTGTGATAATTCTGTTTCTCCAGGAATGTTTGCACCCACTCCACTCTGTTTGACCCAGACATCTTTGCACATGTGTCTTTCACCACGGTACAGATGGCCTCTAGTGTAAAATCTGTCTAATAAAAGTTGATTTCCACAGTGCCAGTGTCTGGAGATTGTGCTCGTCCATGAGGGGACACAGCTGTCCAGAAGAAGGGATCCAGGCATCCAGAAAATATGATCCAGGTGTCCAGGAAAAGGGATCCAGGAATCCGACAAATGTACCCAGGTGTCTGGATAAAGGATCCCGGCATCCAGGAGAGGACCCAGGCTTTCAGGAACAGGGATCCAGGCACCCAGGACAGGACCAGCCATCTATGACGAGGGACCCAGGCATCTGGGAGGGAATGCAGGTGTTTGAGATAGGGGACCCAAGCAGATGAGGTAGGGGACCCAGGCATCAGGTATAGGGGACCCAGGTTTTTGGATGGAGAGGCAGGAATCCAGGAAAGCACTGAGGCATCTGGGAAAAGACCCAGGCATCCAGGACAGGACAGGATCCAGGCATCCAGGAAAGGGGCCCAGGCATGTGGTGAAGTGCCCAGGCATCTCAGAAATATTCCCGTACATCTGGGACAGGTGATCCACATGTCCAGGATAGTGGAATCAAGGCATCCCAGAGGGCACCCAGGTGTCAAGGACAGAGGACCCAGATGTCGAAGAAAGAGGACCCAGGCATGCAGGAGGGGTCCCAGGCATCCTGGAACAGGGGACCCAGGCATTTGGGTGAAGAAGCACGATGCCCTGTTCCAGTTTCCAGGATGCCTGGGTCCCTGCTGCTGGTCCATCACAGATGCCTAGGTCCGCTCCAAGACAGCTGGGTCCATCTCGAACACCAGGGTTCTGTCGTAGACATTTCAGTCCTCTCCCGGATGCGTAGGTCCCCTTTCACTGATGTGTGGGTACCTTTCACAGATTCTGAGGCCACATTCCCAGGTTCCTGGGTCCCCTCTCCTGGATGCCTAGGTCCCCAGTCCTGGTGGCCTGAGTCCATTTCTTGGATGCTTGAATCTCCTATCCTGAACACCTGGGTCTTGTATCCCAGATGCCTTGTTTCACCCTGTCCTGGATGCCTGGGTCCCCTGTCCTGGACACCTACATCCCATTACCCAGACAACTGGATCTTTTCCCCAGACACCTCAGTCCCTTGCTTGGATGGCTGCATCCCCTATCCCAAATGTCTGGGTCCCTTGTTCCAGGTGCCAGAGCCCTTTTCTGAGAAACCTTAATCCCTGCCTTAGACACTTGGGTCCCCTAGCTGGTGGGTTTCCATTTTGGACATGGGCTGATGCTAGGGTGGGGGTGAGGTGGTAGAACAAGCACTGAGGACAGTGGTGCCCATTTGGGCTGCAGCACCTCAGCTGGGACACCAGGACCAGGACCACAGTTGTCCCAGGGACACCTGGCACCAAGAACCACAAAACCCACAGGTGTAAAAGCTGTGCTTCGGAGATCTACATACACACACACCTGCTGTTCCTCCAGTACGGGCCTGGGCTTTGGGTCTGACCAGATGCCCAGCTCAGACTCAGAGCCATTACCCACTTGGCAGCTCCAGCCCTGGACCTCTCCAGATCCTGGTGTTCGCCTCCTCCTTGCCAGTCCAACTTAGAACTGACCAGCAATGCAAGTACGTGTATTCAGGCCCAAACACGCACACAACAGTGAGCCCACTCACACAACAGATAGCCAGGAACAGAGTCTAATAAATGTCAGAGCTGAATCCCTGTCGGCAGCTCAGCACCAGACAGCTGCTCACTCAGTCCCATCTCATTGGGATGGAGAAAAGAGAATAGTGAGACAACTCACAGGTAGAGATAAAGACAGTTTCACAGGCTAAAGAAATGTTGTGTGGACAAGCAAAGCAAAACAAAAATCATTCAGTACTTCCCATCATCAGGCAGACATTTAGCCATTTCGAGGAAAGCAGGGATACTTCACAGCTGACACTGTCTTGGAAAGACAAATGGCATCATTCTGGACATTCCCTCTTCCCTTCTTACCCCAGCTTTTATTGCTGAGCACAATGTCCGATGGTATGGAAGATCCCTTTGGTCAGCTGGGGTCATCTGTCCAAGGGGTGTCCACTCCCAGCTTCTTGTGCACACCCAGCCTACTTGCTGTCAGGGCAGGGTGAGAAGCAGAAAAGGCCTTGGCACTGTGCAAGTGCTGTTCAGCAACGACTAAAACATTGATGTGTTTTCAAAGTTTTTTCCATCACAAATCTAAAACACAGTCCCACACAAGTTACTATGAAGATCACCAACTCTACCCCAGCTGAAACCAGTATAATAAGTAGGACAGACCACAGTGATCAGGCACAGGGTTTGGCAAGACCAGCGCTGACCAGTTACCTCTCCATGGGCAGCTGGCCCCTTGATTCCTCTTCCTTCCCACACTTCCATAGGCTTCTGCTTCCATGATGCACCTTGATCCCTCCCTTTCTCTGCCCGTTCTCTTCCCCAGTTCATAACCTCAGCAACTACTTTTTCCCCAATAGTCTCACGATTTGTCTATTTTTACCAACACTTGATAGCTAAGGTGCCATTGCCTAGGGTCTCTGGGACTTCAGTGGCATAGGATCAAAAAATCATGGAACAGTTATTGTATGAAGAGACCTTATAGATCACCTTGTTGCAATTCCTCCCTGCCATGGGCAGGGACACATTGCACTAGACCACCTTTCTCAAAGCTCCATCTAACCTGGCCTTGAACACTTCAAGGGAGGAGACATCCACAAAATCCCAGAGGTGTCCGCTCCATTTTCTTGTGCAAGCCCAGCCTATTTGCTGTCGGGGCAGCGTGAGAAGCGCTTGGCACTGTGCAGGCGCTGTTCAGCAATGACTCCATCACAAACCTAAAACACAACCCCATGCAATTTACTATGAAGATCATTAACTCTACCCCAACTATAACGAGCACAACAAACAAGACAGAAGCACATGGTTTGGCCAGACCAGTACTGACCAGCCATCTCCCTACAGGCCCCTTGAATCCCCTTCCTCCCCACTCTTCCACAGGTTGCCTCCATGAGCTACATTGATCCTTCCCTTTCTATGCCCATGCTTGTCCACAGTTCATAAACGTTAACAATTACTTTTTCCGTGATAGTCTCAGATTTTCTCCATTTGTACCCGAATTTGATAGTTTGGATACCATTGCTTCGGTCTTCTGGGACTTCAGTGGCATAGAATCACAGAATGGTTAGGGCATAAAGGGACCTTAAAGACCATCTTGTTCCAACTCCTCCATGCCATGGGCAGGGACACTAGACCAGGTTGCTCAAAGCCCCATCCAACCTAGCCTTGAATGCTCTAAGGGAAGGGACATCCACCACTTCTCTGGGCAAGCCATTCCGGTGCCTCATCATCCTCAAGCAAAGAACTTCATCCTTATTTCTAATCTAAATCTACCCTCTTTCAGTTTAAAGCCATCACACCTTGCCCTATCACTCCATGCCTCTGTAAAACGTCCCCCTCCAGCTTTCTTGTAGGCCCCTTCAGGTACTGGAAGGTTGCTACAATGTCTCCCCGAAGCCTTCTCCAGGCTGCACAGTCCCTACTCTCCCAGCCTTTCCTCAAAGGAGAGGTGTTCCAGCCCCCAGATCACTTTTGTGCCCTCCTCTGGACCCACTTCAAGAAGTCCATGTCTTTCCTGTGCTAAGTACTCCAGAGATGGACACAGGACTTCCGGTGGGTCTCACCAGAGCAAAATAGCAGGGCAGAATCCCCTCCCTTGCCCAGCTGGCCATGCCTCTTCTGATGCAGCTCAGGGTATGGTTGGCTTTCTGCACTGCGAGTGCACACTGCTCGATCATGCTGACCTTCTCATCAACCAGAATCTCCAAGTCCTTCTCCTAAGGGCTGCTCTCAATCCATTCTCCACTCAGCTCGTATATGTGCACTCGGCCTTTTTGACCTTCATAAGGTATGCACAGGCCCACCTCTCAAGCCTGTCCTGGTCCCTATGGACAGCATCCCTTCCCTCCAGTGTGTTAACCGCACCACACAGCTTGCTGTTACCAGCAAAGTTGCTGAGCATGCACTCAATCCCAGTGTCCATGTTGCCGACAAAGATGTTAAACACCACAGGTCCCAGTACTGACCCCTAAGGAATGCCACTTGTCACTGGTCCCCACTTGGATATCAGGCCACTGACCAAAACTCTTTGAGTGCTACCATCCAGTCAATTCCTTATCCACCTTGTGGTCCACCCATGAAATCCAGGTCTCTCCAGTTTAGAGGCAAGGATGTTGTTCAGGAAAGTTCAGGCAGGGGAGACGAGGAAGGGGTACTGCCCTCTATGGCAACTGAAAGCTGATGGTTCAGGCTTAGAGGTGGGCAGGGACTGGTGACGTTATAGTGGCCATGTGCTACCAGCTACCAACCAGAAAGACCGAGCAGATGAGGCCCTCTATAGGCAGATAGGAGCAGCCTCATGTTCAAAAGCCCTGGTTCTCCTGGGGTACTTCAATCACCCCAATATCTGCTGGAGAGACAGTACAGCAGGCCATAAGCAATCCAGGAGGTTCCTGGGCTGCGCTGACAATAACTTCCTTCTCGAAGAGATAAAGGAGCCCACGAGGAGAGGTGCTATGATGGACTTTGATCACACCAACAAGGAGGGGCTGGTGGGGAATATGAAGCTCAAGGGCAGCCTTGGCTGTAATGACCATGAAACGATGAACTTCAAGATCTTTAGGTCAGCAAGGAGGGCACACAGTGAGCTCAATAACCTGGGCTTCAGGAGAGCAGACTTTGGCCTCTTGAGGGACCTGGTTGGTAGAGTAACATGGGACAAAGCCCTGGAGGGAAGAGGAACCAAAGAAAGCTGGTCAGTATCCAAGGATCACCTCCTCCAAGATCAGGAGAGATGTATCCCAACAAAGAGGAAGTCAGACAAAAATGCCAGGAGGCTTGCATGGATGAACAAGGAGCTCCTGGACAAAGTCAAGCACAAGAAGGAAGCCTACAGAGGGTGGAGGCAATGATAGGTAGCCTGGGAGTGATACAGAGAAATTGCCCAAGCCTGCCCAAGATGCTCCCTATGGCAGTGTGGGGAGCAGCTGTTGGCTGAAGGAGTGACTTCAGGCAGGGCATGATAGGGTCTGTCTGCTAGTACAGAGGGACCTATGTGATTGAGGGCTGCTCAGAGCTCCAGATCACTCCCAGGAGACTTGCAGAGGATCTTTCTGAAGGACACTGAGGCAGCCTTTACCTGCTAGAGAAGGACTGAGTTTCATGTTTATCCACTCTTATTTGGCTGGGTGTGAAGTGGGAGATGGGAATTTATTTCTCTAGGCCACTCAACTGCGATGTAGTCAGCTGACCCACTCATCTGATGAGAGGTGTTTATCTCAAATGAAGGCCACCCGTCTGTTGCATTTGTGTTGAGATAAACTCTGCTTTCTTTGGAACAGCTGTGGTCATTTGCACTCTGCTTTATCCTCTGAACTTTTCAAACACGTGGCCCTTGCCCATCTCCTCTGAGCTGTCTGCTGATGTAGGGGCTCAGTGGCCAGTCACAACAGGGGTTAGAGAAGAGAGATTTGGGGTTTATTTGGGGCTTTTTTTGGAGAGAGCTTAAGGTCTACATATAACCCTTGGGGTTGCAGAGGGTGGACCTCAAGAGTGGGTCCCTCACCTGTGCAAGTTACCACAAGTTGCTTGGCATATGGTCCCATGCACCTGGCCCTGCCTATTGAACAGTTGAACTTCCAAGGCTATGCTGAGTACAGATCCTCTGAAGCGGTGTAGAGAACTATAGGAGGAGATGGTATCATCCTCTAGAGTGCTGGTTCCTCCCCACTGAGTATAGAAGAAGCCTGGACAATAAATTCAGCTTTTTAAATTTGAAGTTACAAAAGTCTGTGCTTGAAAGACTCAATTCCACTGTGCAATTTTGTTCTGTTAGCTGAAGAACTGTCTCTGATAGTGTCGCCTCATAACAACAAGACTTATTTCATTAAGCTTGATCAGGACACAATTAGATTGTTACTCAAAAACTAAACTACTGACATATTTTCTGGTTTTTGTAGCTGCTTAAAAGAGAGGTAATGTTAAATGGATAAAGTAGATTTTATTTCAGCCATGTCCTTGTCTTAAGCAGGCGGTTAATGTGGAGGTGCAAGTGCCATTTGGTAGAGGAATAAAGCGATTACTGTTCTCATTGTTACGCGAAGGACAGAGAGGTTCAGCAAGTCTTTGCCACCCATATAATTAGGAAACCAGACGCAGGAGATGGGAGAAGATGCGTCAGGACTGAAGAAAGGTGTAGCTTGTTGAGAACCTTGTGTGTCACGGAAGGAGGAACTGCTTGGCTTGCTGCTTCTTGTTTCAGCTTCCATACTCAGAGAATGCTATTAGTGGTAACTGCCAAGGTTTTGTAAAACACTTCCAGGACATCCAAAAGGCATCCCATTGTAAGAATTAGGTCTTCTTAGGATGCTCTGTTGCAGCAGAGAACCTGGTGTGGTATTAATATCAGGAAACTGCACTCTTGCCAGAAATATTGCTGGCATTTCAGCAAAGCATCATAATCACATGCCTACCCTCCCCAGCCCTTTCCCTATCGCTTACAAAATAATTTTTCAGAAGCATAACTGTCTCCTGGATGTTATGAATCTTCTCTTCAAACGCGCCTTGAGGGCATCTTTCATCTGCTGGGTCCTCAGGCTGAAGATAAAGGGGCTCATCAGAGGAGTTATCACTGTGTTGAGCAGGGCCACTGCCTTGTTGTAGGAAACATGGTGACTCGAAGGTGGCACATACATGAAGATGCAGCTGCCATAGCCCAAAGTGACAATGGTGAGATGAGAGGAGCAGGTAGAGAATGCCTTGTGCCATGAGGAAGCTGAGTGCAACCTAAGGATGGTGTTAATGATGTACAGGTAGGACACCGCTGTCATGGCCAGTGAGCCAAATAGGATGATGGATGAGACCATGCAGGTGACCAGCTCCACAACCTGTGTTTCTGCACAGGACAACTTCATCCAAAACACACTGTCACAGAAGAAGTGGTCAATATGACTGGCATTGCAGAAGGGCAGCCTGGCAACCAGGATGGTGGGCATAATGGTGACCAGGAAGAATGCAGTCCACGAGCCCAAGAGGAGTTGAAGGCAAAGCTGACTGTTCGTGAGTATGGGGTACTGAAGAGGGTAACATATGGCCACGTAACGATCATAGGACATGACAGCCAGAAGGACAAACTCAATGGAGCCCAAGAGGGAGCAGAAGTAGCGTTGAGTTAAGCAAGTGGGGTAGGAGATGGCTTTGCTGACCAGCAGCAAGCTCCCTACTGCTTTAGGTATGATGGATGTTGCAATGAAAATTTCCAGAGCGGAGAGATTACCAAGGATAAAGTACATGGGCTTGTAGAGGTCTCTTTCAGAAAGAATGAGGAAGACGATCAGCAGGTTTCCAGCTAAGATCACCAAGTAGGAAGCCAGGAAAGTGATTGCTATTAGGCACTCCTGGTGGTGGAGGGACAGGAAGCACAGGAGGAGGAACACTGTGACTGTCGTATGGTTCAACATAACTTCATCCAAGCTGCAGTGAGCAACGGAGGCTGGTCAGTGGATGTGACGATGCGTCAGAAGGTTGAAAGAAGAGGAGACCTAGAGAAAGGACACAGAAGGATGAGAAAAGAGGTGAAAGCGGACACTCACAAAAATTCTGGAAAGAAAACAGAAGAGAGGAGAGGAGAAGCAACCTGTAGCCAGAAGATACCCTTTTATACAGCAGTAGCAAGCTTGGGGTGGGGTGAGGATTAGAATAGGAATACGCTCTAAGCAATGTGAATGTTATTACAGGTGAGCGACTTACCCAAGCGTCCCCTTACAGTCAGTGGAGAAAAAACAAGCATTTCTCAATCTCTCCAAACTATTTTAAGCATACATTTCAGGATGAGAAAAAAATCCACCCTAGGGAATAATGAGACACCTCTGCAAAGGGACCTTCACCTTGTGATGAGGACAGGAATGGGGAGAAGGCAGCAGGAAAATGGTAACGAGGGAGGGGACATCCGGGAAATAAAGGTGACAATTAAAGACGAGGGAGGTTTTATATCCTCAGAATGGTTTTATATTCAGGGAAAATGTAAGCAAAACAGAGAAATGAAAAGCTGCTGAGCATTCAGGACTGTCTTTCCACCCAATTTTGAACTTTGCCATATAGGGCAGTAAACTTTAGAAAAAGATTCTTCCTCTGTCACCACAAACTTCCTTGATGAAAATGGGTTTGATGAAACTGTCGGCACGAATAATGAGAATAATGATTATGAGACTGGCCATCAGCAGGAAAAATAAAACAAGATTAAAAATCAGTGCCAAAAAGAAGAGGGGAAAAAAACAAAAAAACAAACAAAGTCTTGTGAAATGAGCAAATAAACTAATGGAAAATCATGAGGTTGTTGTGTGTTGTTTTTTTTTTAATCCTATGAACAGTGGAAAAATGCTGCTTATTTTGATATGGAGTTGGTCCTGAATTCATTACCTGAGGTCTTGAAAAATGTTGAATTCTCAGTGCATTCCATCTTCCAAGAGGGTCTGCCCCTGCATGGACCATCTCCTTTCTGTCCTCCTGGGTTTTATTCATGATACCCACACATTCCTAAAAAAACCTGAGAACATTACTGCTCTGTGTGGCTTAGGTGAAACTGGCCAACAAGTTACAACCAACGGAAGGGGCAGAGTTCCTGGCACATAGACAGAGTCTGACCAGCAGGGTCTTGATTCCTGAGAAATTAAACAGGCACAGAAGGAAAACCAAAGGAAGGCAGCAGGTAGGAAGGCTAGAAACTGAACAATAACAACAAAATCAATAGAAATTGAGGTGAAACGCAACACAATGCTTACTTACATTGATCTTTTAAGTGCACAGAATTCTATCACGAGGAAAGAGAAGCCCAGCAGGCTTTCTATGAACTATCATCTCCTCCCATCTCCTTCTGCAGCCCCTAACGAGCAATCTATCAGGTCTCACCTCAAGGCTGTTATAAAGCCTTTTTGAGTCAGCTGGCAATGCTGCTTGCTCTCATGCAATGTTCTCCACACAGAAGTAACCTCCCCTTTTTCTTCCCCTTTTGTGAAAAACAGTTCAATTCCTTCCATGTTCCCTGGTGACTCATGGCCTTGCGGGCTTAATCTGAGGTACGTCAACAGAGCAGGTCTGAAAGGGTGACGAGATATTAATGAAAATGGTAACTGCCATCTAGGTGACCTAACCCCTGCAGAAATCTAGATCCATTTTGTGAAGCATTCTAGGAGAGGGAAACCTAAAATCTTAAAGAGGTCTCTCTAAAATTGTAAAAAATGAAAGCAATATTTGTGGAAATGCTTCCATTTCCCTGCTTTGTCTTTAAAACATCAGACATCTATGGGATAGACTTTTTCAATACTGTAGTAGTCTCCTTAGGCTGCCTTGAGCTGGTCAGCAAAATTTAGGCCATAATTCAACTTATTGCAGAAGGTAGATGAGAGGAGCTCAGTCCTCCTCTGTACTTGCAGAGGGAGCCTTGAGGGACAAACTGACATCCAGGCCTCTTCATTGCAGACCTCTGGAGCCAGGTTAGACACCAGTGTGTCAAGGCCACCCGACTATCTCCTACCACTGCCGAGGAAAGCAGGTGTGCTGAGGGTTCGGTGTTAAAATTGTCAGCATTGCACAGGCTTATCTAATAAGCTAGTGCACAGAGACATTTAGCCAGCCATGCCACACCCTGAGATCCATTCTGTCCAGTGCATCTTGGTGGGAAAGGGCTTCCATTAGGGAGAAGTTAAGAATGTGGAGAGTGTGATGTAAGTCTTTGTGCTTATAAGAGACATCCACGAGTACCGAATGAGTGGGACCATGTACACCAGTGAGGGTGGCATTTTGCTCACACACAGCATCCTTCTCTGGCCATAAGGTCACACAAAGAGCAGACATTCCTGGTGGGGTCTTAGATGAGGTGGTCTCTGAACACATCTGAACCCCACTCCAGGTGTGCCCCAGCTGTGGGCGCACTTGGAACAACCTGCATCCTCACCTGGGGTCTGGTGTGGGGCTGCAGGTCTGTGGGGAAGAAAATGCCCATCATAGGCCATAGTGTGCAGCTCACAGCTTTGGGTGTGCAAGGGCGCACACAGGTGGCCATGGGACCCCTCCTCCCGTGTGGGGCCAGACCAGGGAGGCAAGAAGCCCGGGAACAGCCATTGCTCAGCAGAGCCCGCTCCCTTCAGGCACTTTAGCTGAAGGTGGGGTTGGCAGTGAGTGGGGCTAGATAATTTCCAGAGATCCCTCCAAACCCCAACTATTCCGCAATTCCAAAAGTGATGTGTTTTGAGCCAGTCCACTAGAAACAATTTCTACTCTTTCATTATCTCCACAGTCACTCTTGGCACTAGTTAGGATCTGATCCCTATTTCCACTCCAGACAACCTTACCTTCTATTTTTCCACCTTTCAAAACTAAGAACATATTTTCTTTCCCACATTTGATTCTCAATAGGGACTTCCTCCCAGACACCTTGGCCATTTTCCTCCACAGCAATACGGCCTGCCTGCAGAGACTTCTCCTCTGGTGTGAGTGAAAGCTACAGGTCCTCGCTGGTGCCCACCAGATGCCAGTGGCATCTGCATCTATCATTTTTCTCGTCAAGGATATCCATGCCTTAGCAGGTACAGTCTGGAGAGCCAGGCCCAATGAGGACATAAAGCCTGTTTTCACAGAATCACAGAATCCCAGAACGGTAGGGGTTGGAAGGGACCTCTGTGGGTCACCTAGGCCAACCCCCCTGCTGAAGCAGGGTCGCCTACAGAAGACTGCACAGAACTGTGTCCAGGCGGGTCTTGAATTTCTCCAGAGAAGGAGACTCCACAGCCTCCCGGGGCAGCCTGTTCCACGGCTCCATCACCCTCAGAGGGAAGAAGTTCTTCCTCATATTCAGATGAAACCTCCTCTGCTTCAGTTTGTGCCCGTTGCCTCTTGTCCTGTCACTGGGCACCACTGAAAAGAGTTTGGCCCCATCCTCCTGACACCCACCCTGCAGATATTTATAAGCATTTCTAAAGTCCCCTCTGAGCCTTCTCTTCCTCAAGCTGAACAAGCCCAGCTCCCTCAGCCTCTCCTCTTAGGACAGACACTCCAGTCCCCTCATCATCCTCGTAGCCCTCTGCTGGACTCTCTCCAGTAGCTCCTCATCTTTCTTGAACTGGGGAGCCCAGAACTGGACACAGTACTCTAGATGAGGCCTCACTAGGGCAGAGTAGAGGGGAAGAAGAACCTCCCTCGACCTGCTGGCCACACTCCTCCTAATGCATCCCAGGATCCCATTAGCCTTCTTGGCAGCCAGGACACACTGCTGGCTCATGGTCAACCTGTCATCCACCAGCACTCCCTGGTCCCTCTCCACAGAGCTGCTCTCCAGCAGGTCCACCCCAAGCCTGTACTGGTGCATGAGGT
>Ga0065711_1012144_pt1 | contig 12410 bp, 11 predicted proteins | sample Hoacrofraction12_FD_59098 | JGI IMG/M metagenome (GOLD analysis project Ga0065711, IMG submission 59098) | Hoatzin crop microbial communities from Cojedes, Venezuela - Epithelial fraction 12 v2 (version 2) | ecosystem: Host-associated > Birds > Digestive system > Esophagus > Crop | place... | reverse complement strand
GAAGACTTGGAATAAAAAATTAAGATGTACCTGCCTACATTTTCTTCTTATGACCTAGAGGGCAACACTAGAGGTATCTGCGGTGGCAGTCATTCATGCTCGGCAGGTCTCACGTGTTACAAAATCAGAAAGTGAGGGGGAAAAAAAGAAGAATGTAGAGAAACAATACTCTGTAACACAGCAGACACAGCAGGCTAGAAATGTTCAACCCACGGCTGCTATCTCACGTTCGTACTTACACAATGGTTTTCCCAATGTGCTTAAACGACTTCTCCACAAATTCACGGACGCTATGGACCTCCCCAGTGGCGATGACAAAGTCCTCGGGCTCATCCGTTTGCAGCATCAGCCACATGGCCTGCGGAAAGACAAAGTCAGATTCAGTCCCCGTGGAAGTGGCCTCTTTCATTTGTCATATTACTGCATTTCTGAATTGGAAATAACTACACACACACACCCCAAACTGGGGAAATCAGCACTTTCTGAACATGGTGGCTATTAACCAGTTCAGTGCAACTCTGAAAAGAGTTCAATTATTTCTTATTATAGAAAACAGTGCTGTATTTGATTTTCAATTTGTTTCACAGCAGGGGTTTCTGCAGGGGGGACTTTAATATGTTTACTTTTGAATACTGAGACTCGGTTTAGTGCTCAAGAGCACGGATTCACTTGTTTAAAGCACTGCATGAATTGACACAGATATGGGGAAAAGAACAAAATTTTGTCACGTTTCAGTCCAGAGTGCTGTTGTCTGTCTGTCACAGAATGACGTCAAACACATTGAATCATGAAAATATCGATCCTTTTGGGTCTTTCTTCTGTCACTTTTGTTTTGGCTAAGTTGAGATTTTAATTAAGAGTGAGCAATTAAAAAGGTAACTAAGAATAGTCAACACTGTATTTGGCCAAATCAATCTGTTTTCCTACTGAATATTACGTAATAAAACATTGTAGCAGAAACTTTTTCTTTTGACACAGGAACACAGAAAACACCGGTAGAAAAGCGAGCCAACTGTTAACCCCTCTTTCAGAGGACGGTTTGTGCAGCCGCAAAAATCGCAACAGGTTTGGAAGCAAAACTTCATGGGATTGTCAAGGAATTTGCCTTTCCGGGGAGCAGGTTTACTCTCCACAGCAGTGTCTGTCAGAGAATCCTCTCCCACCAACAAGTATTGATGGATGAACACCATCTCAGAGGGCTGGCCAGTTAGGGCACCATGAAAGCAGATGCAACAGGCACGCAAAGACACGTGTGACCTGGCTGAGGCATCACGGCAGGTACAGTTCAGTTTTCTGATGTGCAGGCTGCTGCTCTAGAGACTGGACTATTTGACTGCCTAAGAGCTGTAGGTGAACAGAATAATTATTTCTTTGGATCAATCAAAATGATGTAAACACTTCATTTCCTTTGGAGAGGAAAAGGCAATACCTGTACGGCATGATCCTCTTTTAATAAATAACCAGAAAAGGAAAACAAAATAATTCAACTTTCTCTCCATATGGTAAAACGGACTGTCATCTTCTCACAGTGTAATCCACAATGATATTTGCATTGACCTCTTCACATTAGCTTTTAAGAAAACAACTTTAGTAGGTCCCTTGATAGTAGTGGATACTCTGCAAATTAGATTAATAAAAGCTTTGGGACAGCTCAGATTCTCTTGGTAAATACCACCTGAAATATTCAATTTCCCCCCCCCTATTCTTAATAAATCGGTGTCCAACATAACAAGGCGATATTCCACTTAAATGGTTCTATATGCAAGTCATTTTTCTTCACAGTTATTATTTTATGCATCTTCCAAAGTTTTGACAAGATTTTATTAACATGTTCCTTTTGAACCTTTTTGCTTCTTGAACATGCATGGAAGGCTGGGTTTTGGGCAACTGCTGTGTAAGTCCGTGACATTAATTGTGCTTTAGGGATATGACCTGCTGGGTAGGACAATGGCAGCAATTTTCTTTTTCCTTTCCAGGGTTGAACATCCTAGCCAATGACGCAGAAACACCCAACTGGCTGATGAAACTCCTCTTGTGGGGAGGAGACGTCTTAACTTGTATCTTTCATATGAGCTTTCTTGGAACACTGGGGTTTCCCTGCTGATTCGAGAGGTCGCCATAAATCACGACTGGACGAGCTTGCAGGATTCACAGCAGTAGTGGCTTCCCAGAAAGGTACAAGGAATATCTGAAATAAGTAATTGATAGTTCTGGTTCTCTTAGCCTAGACCCTGATTTCGCAGCCCTTCAGCTTTCATTAAGCAGCCCAGCTGAGAACAACAATCTTCCTCATATAAGGAGGCACTATGTGAGTGAAGAAGTATTTCCAAGATTAGACAGTCAGTCAGAGTCAGAATTTACAGTGGTTCTCCTCCTGACTTCAGTGGATGTTTGCTGTACATAATGAATTCAAGGTCTCCTTGCTTTGTTTGAAACGTACACCACGGTGTAGTGTCAGTTACACCTTGACAGAGGTAAAAGTCACCCCCCACCCCCAAAGGCCACACAGGTTGACCCTACATGCAATATCAGCACAAGGACCTGCTGTTTACTATGCATTTTTTAAAGCAGTATTAAAATGTCTAAGTAGAAGCAGAATCAGACTTCGGATAATTTTTTGCCATCCCTCCACTTGTGTACACCTCAGTACTGTAATTCATCGGACATAATTTTAGCGTGGGTGCTTACGCTGAGACATTCAGCAATCCAGTAAGTATTTAAAATATTTACACTTTAATTTTGTGTATTAATATAGAACAGCACTGGAAGTTTCTCTTTACTCTAAAACACGCACTACGTTGAAGGAGACAGCTACAAAGCACTAACGAAAAAACAGCCTCCGACAATTGGTCCCACCAACTTTTACGCATTTGGATGCACCAACTCTGTCCACCTTTTCAAAGAGCAAGCAATCACCATCTCAGAAATAGAATTTAAACCGCAGTAAACTTCTACAGGGTCAACTTAGCCATGATCAAACAATGCAGAGTTGCTAAAAGCAATTTTTGCCTCAACTCCTACCAGGAAAGAATGTTTAGATTAATGATTACTTGAGAATCTATCACTGCTGGGTCTTTTATTTTTTCTGGCGTTCACAATCGTTGGCACTTGCAGCTACCTCAATCAAATCAGGTATGAAAGAAATGAACGTGCTAAAAATTACACACAAAGAAAGCGATAGTTCTGTTTTGCTTTGAGGAAGGCAACCAAACGCTGTTGCTTTGAACGGGTCTGCATGAAAAAATGCAAAGGCAAGCCAGGAGACAGAAAATCTTTGAACGAGCTCCGCATCCAAATCTTTCTTTCCGCAGGTACAGCCCGGGACAACCAGTGAGCCATCCGTGTACAAGCAGCAGCTCCACGCTTTCCCTACCGCCAGCGCCAGGAATGTGCTTCCCCCGCATCAGACTAAGAAAGGCCCTTGACCTATCAATTTCTAGGCATTTCCTTGAAGAGTTCATATTGTACCAGACTCCGGGCTGAGAATGAGAGGAAAGGGGGGGGGGAGACGCAGCTCCAGGTTTATTTGTCATTACCGAATGGCTTACTGGTTTTAACAGAGGGGAAAAGCTTTGTTTAAATTTCCACTGAAAGTAATTAATGGTTATTGACTGGCAAATGAAGAACAGGTGACACTCTGAATTAGAAGATAAATGATCTCATGTTCTAGCGTGATAATGGGTTAGTAATTGCTACAAAGCCCCAGCCTAGTGTGTCCCATCATAATGCTAGATCATGTCCAGAACACAAAGGCCTCTGTGTGAGAGGTATTCAGCCGTTCACCTCCCGATCCAGCTGCGGAGTGATTTGCTCCATTTATTCTCTGATGGACTGCACAACTGAGGCAAAAGTTCACCCTTTCTCACCTTCCTGTTCACATGCCGAACCACATGACCCATGACATGGCTGAACTGGGATAAAAACATTGCCCAGCTTTGGCTCTCGGCTAGCTTTTAACCATCACAAGGTCATATATTTTAGGATTTTTCTGGTGCAGGAATGGAGAATTGTGGATCTTCCTGTATATTTTCGTCAAGGCTTTTTTGGATGGGCTGACAGCAAGTAAAGAAATTACTTGTGTTCAGTTCTGCCACCCTCTCCCTAATTTTTCGCTCGATCCAGTTAACAAAATGTGAGCAAATGTGGAAAAGGAGGAGAAAACTACTATGGAAACAATTCAGGCTTCGGCTCTCTTAGGGTAAGACTGTTCCTTTAACGGCAAATGTAACAAAACATATTTTTTATATTTGAACTCTTTTTGGCTCTGGTCTAGTGACTCACAAAGTCTAAAGGCAATACTATGTCATTTACATTTAAGACAGAAACCTAACCAGAGAGAGATACGTAGCAAGTCTAGCAAGCGGACACACTTTAATGATTATGTGGACTAGGATATCTGTTCTGCATGCCTGAACTACAGCCTCTGCCAAAATCCTTCCTCTTTCATCTTTCCCCTCTTCCCATTTCTGTATATAAACCCCCTGCCAGTAGCAAGCACCCTTTTCAAACAGCGTATCTAAAACTTGAACCAGTCTTCTCCCTGCCCAGATTTCTTTGCTCACAAAGTATTTGCACCTGGGCTAGTGAAGAGGAAAACCCAAGCTGGACTGATACGACTCCTGTATAGGTACATTCTGTGTATGCCACTGCCATTATGGTTGTGATCTGTCTGCTTGTCTTGAGCACCTGGAGTACGTTGTAGATGTGTTTCACCATTAACTTCCAGTCCAGCATCCCAGTGAGCAAACATTTATTAACTGGGCTGTCGTCCATGGATAACACAGACTCGGTAGTCGAGGTTATGTTTAACTCTACATATTTGACTTTTCTTTCATTGTCTGCTTTAGCACTGTATATTGTTAAAATGGGCTCGTAATCAAGTATCTGCCTATTTAAGACAAAAAAGAAATACAAATCCAACTTTCTGAGGCTTTAAAGTACAACCAATGATTTCTGCTTGAGAAATAAAATGTGATTCTTTGAGAGAACGAGAAAAGCCTTTTCTTCTGTCTCATCTGATGCAAGACCAAAACCAGATATGACTGGACAGACACACCACGTGACAAATGGAAAGTGTTCCTATCGGTACTAATTATGATTGCCCTGCACTGCCACACCACTTTTTATTACAAGCCTTCTATACTGCCGAAGAAATATTTCTTACATATTTCTAGGTATTATGCAGAGAACTTCTGACTTCTTTGTGTTTGCTACACACACTCAAAAACAAAAACAAAAAAATCAAACCAAATCAGTAATGTTTACTTTAGGAGACGGAACAGACAGTTGTAGCCTGATGCAGGGTGCATTGTCCATGGGTTTCAGAGACAAAGAAGCAGACCGGTGAATGTCTAGCTGTACTTGCTTATCACTTGTGCAGGGCATTGGTTACCTCAAGGCTGTCAACAACCAGGGAGAAATTTCTGACGAAGTCAGAAAACATGACCACCCAGAGAGACACAAGAGTACATTATCACCATTTATAGAAATTCTGGCTTTACAGTGTTCTGTGCTCTATTGTCTAGAAGTGGGCAGAAGAATTCAGTGGGCTGGATACGGGACTCTCTAGTGATCCCAAACCTAGCAATCCTGCTGGGGTCACCACTGAGAAGGAGAATTGAGCATTTTGGGCCAAAGCATGATGAGCCTTTACAGGGATGTGGCAGCAGAGGAGAACCTTCTCCCCATCTGGCGAGCACAAAGGCCTGGCATGACCGCTGTTCCTGCATGCATCATGAGGGACTGTTCCCTTCGTGCCATAAAAGACAGGGCTATTGTATCACCACCCCCTTTGCATTGTTCCAACTCAATTGCACTGGCATGGAAAGAAGCTGCTCGGCATCTTCTGCGCTGCGCGATGTGGCGAGATGTCATGCCCACGCACTTCCTGCCTGCCTGGATGTGAAGCAGTTCCAGATGCCATCACTGGGCTCCTCCTGACACAACCCAGCTGACTGGCTGCGGTTTCTCAAGCTGCTACAGAAATGACCACAACTGATGATTGTGCCTTAGAAAAGGGAGACTGGGGACATCGACTCAGAGCTCTGAATCCAACCTGACTTCCCGTTCATCTATTTATTTACTTTTGGAGGGGCAGGGAAGGAAGAAGAGATGCTGCGCTGGCTGAGTCACCCACATCTGATTGACTTCTATTAAAAGCATAGGTGTGTACTGGGTGTACCCGGTAGGCATGAAAGTGTGTTATATAAGGAGATTATTATATAAAGAGGCTGCGATCCATACCTATAATACACAACAGAAGGGAAAAAAAATCTCCTTACACACATTCTGCGCACAGCAGGGGCATAGCGCTCATGGCTGAAAAACACTAAGCTCAAGTGGAGCAGAAAAAGGCTCGTGATCAGAGTGAAGCATAAGCTGCCCCTGCCTGAAAGCCAACACAAAAGCGCTGGGCACCATCCCATGCTCCCTGCCACAACGGGAGTTCAGTCTAAGTAATGACTACTGCTTTAGTACTTGTTTCTGACGATGTTCTAAGGCAAGGCAAGCAGAGCAGGGAGGCTCTTGCCAAAGAAAACCACAGGGCTGTGCTGCCAGGCACGCTGATACTCCCGAGAAGCCAGTGACAGCAGGAGTATGGGAGTAGGCGTAATCAATGCCCTCCTGTGCTCTTCTTTCTGAAATACAACCCTTCTTGTTCGGTTAATCAAAAAGTAAGGGTGCACGCCCAGTAAGTAAGAACCTTACTATGCTGTCAGAGTCTGCATTTGAAAGGCAAACTGAAGTTCATGACTGAGGTCGTTGTCTATCGCAACAAGAGCGACGCTTTTCATAAGCTCAACCCTCTTTCAAAACCTACAGCAAAGAGGTGCTGCCCAAGAAGGTCAGGACACATGCCTCTTCCTTTCCCCCTGACGAGTCACCATCCTGTTTGCTCAGATCACCAAAAATCACAGCGCCAGGGCAAGATCTGTTGCTCAAGGAACCTCCATTCACGGAAAAAGACCCTTCTGAACACCCTTTAAGTATCTCTCAGATCTCATCAGTTTAAATACATTCTGATACGCTTCTTCCTTAACAGTGTAATGCCCAACAGAAGGACCCCAGTGTCTACAAAGCTTTTCCTTTAGCGTTGTCCTTTCTACTCACGCAGAGGAGACACTGAGTGCTTACGACATGGCAGCTGCTTCCATTCAGAAGAGCGATGTTTGCAAACCATAGACACTTACGTCACCAAGAGAAAAGGTATAAAATGAGAACAGATTTGAGGTGAAAACGTTTTCCTCGGAGAAAAAAAACACATAATTTGTTAAAAAANAANGGCAAATTTATATTAAGAATCCCAAGAGAGTAAACAAACAACAAAAAATCAACAAAATCCATATTAGAAGTCTCCTAGGCTATTAGTTACAGAGGTAATACTTCACGACTTATTTTATAAACTTTCTCACAGATTTTTAAAGTTACAGTTGATAAAGCGCCACAGAAGCAATCGGAAGTGTGCTTGCTGATTTAGCCAAATCCTACGGTTTGGCTGTAGATGTGAACTTGTTCAGAGTTGAACTGTGCTCAGTTCCATGATTTTTTTTTTCCTTTCAAGTTAAAAGGGTATAGTTGCTATATTTAAAGATAACAATCCAACAATTATAAAGTTACTAAGATAATAAAATACCTGATAATCTTTGTGAAGCATCTTGAACGAAAACAGTATCAATGTCTTCTGAAACAAAAGCCCTCACATCTGTAGGAAATACTGTCTGACTTGTCTCTTGTAAGCAGATAGGCCAATTGTTTTACAGACCTCGGTGAGGACTGGTGAAACTTTAGCAGGCAGTTTTATTAATAAAAACCACAAGAATCATAATCCAGATAAACCTTAAAGGTCAACCTTCCCTGTTAACGCAACACGATGTTTCTCACATGCACCTCAGCTGAACACAAAGTTCTCATTGTGTTATCAAAAACTAGATTACTACATTTTTTTTTTTTCCCCTTGTGTGACGGAGTGTCAAAATATCATTCTTTCAATACATGGAAGTATTTGTATACAGTGTTATAACTGATCTTTAGCTGCTAGCTGGAGGCAAGAAAGAAACAGTAAAGCCACTTGTTGGGAAACCTCACCAACAATGAAAATTAATACAGTCTTTTTTTCCTGCCAAAAAAATCTGAACAGATTTTTAGGTCCACAATGGTTTGTTTATTCTTCAAATGGTTAAATTGGAAGTGACATGTGTGACACAAAGTAATTTAAATGAAAAGATACAGAAAGGATGCATATATGCTCCTTTTCTTTCGTTTTAATTTTGGAGGATATTGTCGCAATTGTTAACAAAGGGGTGCCTTAAATTCTGGTTTAGCAAAAAGGGAAAGAAATTAAAAGATAAACAGAGAAAAAAGGGAGAAATTTGAATTAAAGAAAGTACGTGTAAGTTTTAACCATTCAGCTTTGTATTACCTAGACAAGACCACACAACAAATACGTGTTTCCCAGGCTCCACCTAGCAGACAACTCGGAAAGATATTTGACCCACTTCCCCCTCCCTTTTTTTCCCTTCCAGAATTAATTTTCCCTGCTATTTTTATATGAATGAAAGACAAAATACCTCTTCACAAAGAAGCAGACTCCCATTTGACAGGATTACTCACTGCTAAAGTAAAGGGCTGTACCCAGGTTGCGGTGAGGGCAGAGAAGTCTTAGGGACCCATGCCAGGAAGGACTGGTTGGGGCCACGATCTAACCACAAGAAAACAGACTAGGCTTTCAGGACAAGTACTGGCACGTTCACCGGAGCAAAACGCTCAGCCTCCTAATAAGGATCACAATATAGATATTGATCACAAAACGTTGACAGTGCAACGTTGGACTACGCAAAGGGCCTGGTTCATGCTTCTGACACCTGCTCGCCTCCCGTTTCTTTCCTGGGTTGCTCAAACACTTTTGGGTTTCTTTCCTGGGTTGCTTGAGCTCCCTTTGATGGGGGTCAGAGAAGCACCACGACCTATGGAGCAAAGTACTACTGATCTCCACGCAATCAAAAATGCTGTTATCCATACCATGATTCAGGCGATTGCTTTCTCTCTCCAAATCTTCATTTCCTTCCCTCCTGTTTGGGAACCTTGTCTCTCCAGCCTCTCCACTCAAGGTCTGCAGGGACCTACCCAGTGCCTATGCAGGATAGGGCCCTGACTCCGGTTAAACCACTAGCAGTACTGCAAAAAAGTGCTAAGAGCAGCAGAGAACTGCCAGAGCACAGGCAGATGGGCTCAGAGATAATAAATCAGTACTTCATATTGTTTATACATGCTGGAGGGTGTAATTGGGAAGGAAGAAGAGCAAGCCTTTAAGATAGTATAAATAACAAAGCAAGAGCACTGAGATAAAATTTATGAACGGTGGTATCTTTTTTTAAATAATACAGGGAGACAGAGTGAGATAAGAACATAAAACTACCCTGAATTCTATTTTACAATTTACATTTCCCCCCCAAATTTCCAGAATTCTTGCTTCATGCTTTTGAATACTAAAGCATTTTCTCCTCAGACAGCTACCAGTTTCCAAATGATGTTACATTCCTCAACAGTAATCTAAAACAATTGACTTGAAATGTTAATTTACTCATCCTGAGGAGAACATTTACTCGCCATTGAGTTCTCATAAAATTAGAGTTATCCTTGTCTGAATAATCTGTGTAAATAAAGAGCATGCTACCTTTAACACATCATTGAAACTTCACCTTCTGATTTTACTCCAGTCCACTGGAGTCGGAAGTAAAAAAGATTTTCACCTTTAAGTCATCAGTACTTATGAGGCAGTAGTAAAAATGCACTCCAAGCACTGTTTTACTAACTATAAAAAGCAAGAAGTCACCTGAAAAGGTATCAAGATGCTGAAGTAATTTTATTCCTGGTCCTGTGGAATTTTTCTTTTCCTTTACCAGAACATTTCAGGTGACAACATACTGCAATTTGATGCTAAATTCTCTCGGTTGAGTACAGAGGGAGACAAGAGCACAACCTCGATGCCTCAGGGAGACGGTAATGCAATACAGAGGGATTTATTTTCTTTTTTATTTTTACCTCATGTCACAAGTTCAGTTTTAGGCCAACAGTACCCAAAACTGCCACCATGTGACATAGCAGTTTATGAAAAGAGTCTGGCGGTTTTAACCCAAGCCCCAAGACCGAGGACTCCGTCTCGCAGACTCGCTGCCACAGCATCGTCATTGCCGTTGCTCTGAGCAAGTTCCCCCGTGGCTCAGGGTCGGATACCAGCTCCTGGCCTATTCCATCTCAAATCAGGGCGTGGGAATTTCAGCTAGAAAAAGCCAACGGTAAAACGATCCCAGAAGCCAACGGATGTATTTTAGAAGTCTGGCTGTGCAGTGCAGACGTGACAAGGCAGCAAGAAGATTTCTTTCGCAGTATGCTCAAAAATACATTGCGAGGGCACTTCACATTGACCTTCCCTTGGCTTGTTCTGGTCGTTCTGATTCCACCATCATTAGTAATTACCACTTCAGCAACGGTGGTTAGTGGCACCGAATCCTAAGTCAGGGAAAGGGAGGGGTCTGCATTAAAACTGTAGATACGGCTGCTCTCCATGGGCTAGTGTCAAAATGGAATAGAAAATTTTATTCAGTTTGTTCCCAGCAATAAATACAGTCCTGGCATCCTGGATAAATCCTTCACATAACAGCATGTGTTCTTTTATGCACCCTGGGAGCGATTCTATTTAAAGCCATGGAATTGTGGGTGTGAGACTGTAAGCACATCCACTTACCCAAAACAAAATTAAAACCTGTCTTATATTAGAGTCAGGAGAGCTGTTACGAAAAATGCAAACCATATGAAGTTTTAAGTATACTTATGTTTTTTATCTGTCTCTGTGTAGCATATACAATTGACTTTCACTGCTTGGGATGAAGTGCTGACAAGTGTTTTACCGTATTATTACAGAATACCCCAGTAGCATTATCACACTTCAGCTTTTGCTTGCAATAAATCTCCGCTACATGCACGTCAGAAGTCATCGCTCGTATCTCATCCAGACAAAGTACGGGCCCTCCCTCCCCGACGGACACGAATGAGACTCTGCACACCCTCGGTATCCCGTTAAGGCTGGAATAACCCCCGCGGGCCAGACACCGGGAACAACGTTCCCACAAGCATTACTTGGCGAGGGCCAGAGGTCTGTTTTCAGGCAAATAACAGTGGCACAGGCATGAGTCACTGCAGAAGGCAATGGATTTATCACCACAACGACATTATCATCCCTTATGTGCTGGTTTCCATGTGCAAGCCTCTTTTCATTATTTTTTTTTTTTCTTCTTAGAGATTTACAACTCAACTGCTGAAACATATTTCAGGCTGGGACAGAAAATGAACACAATTCTCTGCTCTGTATATTTCTGTTTAATGGCTATGCCATAAACCATATGCTAATTGCAGGGGTCCAGCTTTAGGTCCAGCCTGTTTATTGGTTTCAGTTTGGTCAAAGCAAATGATGAGCAGACGCCATCTCTAGTGTCCCGATCTCAGCGGTTACAATGACTCTCTTTGTGGCTTTGGCTATTAATCTTACCTCCTAAACTTCGCTGTCTGTGAAGCTGAAGTGATAATATTTATGCAACTAGAGTGCTGTAAGAATGTTATGGGTAGCACAGACATTTCATGATGAAGCACGTTACTTGTTACAGAATTAAATGCCTTTGTCTGCACGTTCATGGTAGAAAAAAAAGTTATTTTTGCAGCTAAAAGGTGGGAATCCAAACATCGACTAGCTCTGGACTAGTTAAAAAATGAATTAAAGGAGCAATGAACTCCAATGATGAGAGTGCATAGGAATGACTGTTAGATTACACATTCCAAAACTCCACGAAATAGACTTTTCTGGAGATACTGCACATTTCCCTTGTGATGCAAGAGATAAGCGAGGTGACTACTCAGGCGATCAAGATCCTACCAAGCAAGCTACCGCCGTTTCTTGGTGTCTTTTTCTCTCTTGCCTAACTGTCAGCAAATTTCTTTTTCTCTCCTTTTGCACAGTTGAGGCAAACCTGGAAGTAAACTCTTTGAATCTTCTCCCACAGAAGTGAGCTTCACCGTCCAAACCGTGCTGGATTCTGACTTCAAAAGAGAAAATTTCATTAATTTCTACAGCTTCACTATCAATGTAAAGGAGAGGAAAGTGTGGCCTGTAGCTCCTGTTAGAGTAAGGATCTCTCTGATGCTGCAGTATTTTCTGCACCAGACCCACGAGGTGGCTGCAAACCAAGGTAAGAAACAAACTGTTGCATCAAATGGTGAAATAACAACTGAATTTATTATTAAATCTCCTCACATACTATTCTTCCCCTTTCCAGCACAAAGACCGAAGCGTGAGACCATGTGGGAAGGGAAGGAACTAAAACCACCTCGCTGCACATCCTAGAGAAACATCTAAAGCC
>Ga0065711_1047307_pt1 | contig 12411 bp, 10 predicted proteins | sample Hoacrofraction12_FD_59098 | JGI IMG/M metagenome (GOLD analysis project Ga0065711, IMG submission 59098) | Hoatzin crop microbial communities from Cojedes, Venezuela - Epithelial fraction 12 v2 (version 2) | ecosystem: Host-associated > Birds > Digestive system > Esophagus > Crop | place... | reverse complement strand
TTTTTTTTTTTTTTTAATTTTATTTTTCCCTCCCCCCTCCCGGCAGCCCGAGGGCGATGCTGGATGTCCCCTGCGGGTTTGAACGCGGCCCTGGGAGAAGCGGGGGCGGTGGCGGAGCTGGTTGGGCCTGGGGGGTTGGAGGGCAGCGGTGGGTTTCTGAAGAGGAGAAATAACCGGTGCCTCTGGTGTGGCCGGGGCACGCCGAGAGCGCCCGTGGGCTTTGTGATGTGGGGTGAAGCGCCTTTCTCACGCTTCAAGGGTCAGTTTTGCCCATTGTTTTTTGATTTAGTGATAAATAGCATGGCACTTCTCTGAACTTGGAGCTGGTTAGCTTCTCAGTTTGAAACAAAGGAGGGTTTTGCCTTCACGTGTTCTGTACCGTGAGCCTCAACTGAAGAGCTTTAGCCATGTTTAAAAGATGTTCGTAATATTTTGTGCTTGTACAGGTGCGTTGCCAGCTCTCAGTGATATGCTGTGATTTTTGCCTTCTAGATTTTTCAGGAAGCTTTATTTTAGATGATTTAAAACATTTACGCTTCTGACATTGGAGAAGAAGTTCTGCAGCAATGTCGAAGATTGAGAAAATGAGTATCCTTGGCGTGAGGAGTTTTGGGGTAGAGGATAAAGACAAACAAATTATCACTTTCTTTAGTCCGTTAACTATTTTGGTGGGACCAAATGGTGCAGGAAAAACGGTAAGGCTTGTTTGGTTTGGTTTTGCACTGTAAATAGCTCTGGAAGGCCTCAAAATATGAATAATGATCTCCACAGAAAAGTATTAGTAATATTGGAAACATCTTGCTCTTTACTGTAAATACTGTGTTGGTAAGCATTCTTAGAGATCTGCTTTCATGCCTGGATTTTGCAGAGCACTGGTTGACACTTTTCCTAGGATATTGGTCCAGATTCTGATTAAAACCGATTTTGCAAAGTACCATATTCTCATGATATGCAAAAAATAAAATGTTATTCCTCTCCACATATGTAACTCATTTGTTATATGGCTGTTATTGTGGTTTTGCCTGTAGTGCATCTTGTTTACTCTAAATTTCTATTATAACTATATACTTATTTCTGTTTTCTTAGACTATTATTGAATGTCTTAAATATATATCCACTGGAGATTTTCCTCCTGGCACCAAAGGAAACTCGTTTGTGCATGATCCAAAGGTAAAAGTCATAGTGACAAGACTTAATCTGTGTTTGCTCCAAAGTGAAATACTAAAGTGCCCTCAGTGTTGTGGTGAAAACGGGGATGCTCAAGTTCTAGGCAGACATGAGCAACCATGTTGTTTCAGGAAAAACAAAGAGCTGGGGGAGATGAGAACGTTACCCACAGCTGGGAAGGCACGTGTTCATTTGGCTGTTGAGAAGAATTTCCCTTACTCATTTTTTTTTGTTTCTACTAAAGGTTGCCAATGAAACAGATGTTAGAGCTCAGATTCGATTACAGTTTCGAGATGTAAATGGGGAGCTTGTAGCTGTCCAGCGATCCATGGTCTGTACCCAGAAAGGCAAGAAAACAGAATTTAAAACACTTGAAGGCGTCATTACTAGAACAAAGTAAGTTGTCAAGTGTTTTTTCTTACTTTGACATGAAGATCATTTTGGGGTTTGTATATTTTTATGTTTAAGACAAGAGCAAACTTCACAATGTGTTCCTTGAAGTGGCTATCAGTGCTCTTAGATTAAAGCTGTGTAGTTTCATCACTTGGATCTATTAGTTGATTCAAAAATCCTACATTTGATAGCCATTACTTTAAGAACTGCTTATTAACTTTCATTTATTTGAAAATTGTATGAATAATGGTACGATTTGACAGTAGCATTGTGTGGAGTATGCAGGCTTTACTTCCTTCATTATCAGTTTCTGTTTCAGATTGTCGTTGGCCGGTGTTTAACTCTGATCTCTGCTATTGAAGAAGTGTGCTCGCTTCATTCAAGTTCGGTTTTGCTCCCTCTTGTGGTTCTGCATAATTTAAAACGTGTGACAGTCTTGACTGCAGATAGTGTTAAATGCATGTGTTGGACATGGTAGTTACATGCTTTGAAATTGTTACTCATTAGGTTTTCGAATTGGTACATTACAATGAGATTATGCTGTTAAAAATGCAATTTACTTTTAAAAGAATCTGCTAGTAACTTCTGTGGGGATTTTCTTTACCTGTGCTACATAGGCATGGCGAGAAGGTCAGTCTGAGTTCCAAGTGTGCCGAAATCGATCGAGAGATGATCAGTGCCCTTGGTGTTTCCAAATCGGTGATAAACAATGTCATTTTCTGCCACCAAGAAGAATCCAACTGGCCATTAAGTGAAGGGAAGGCCCTGAAACAAAAATTCGATGAGATCTTTTCAGCAACAAGGTTTGTCTCTCTGCTGTAATTAAATAAAAATTAAGTAAGAAAATGTCTTCTCTAATAATGTAGGTGTTGATGAAAATGTCTAAGGCGTCGTTTCATACAGCAGTGTTGCCTGTATGATACTGCAAATAGGATCTGAAATTTTGTCTTTTTTAAAGGTATATTAAAGCACTCGAAACTCTCCGTCAGGTACGACTGAAACAAAGCGCGAAAGTAAAAGAGTGTCAGACAGAGCTCAAATACTTAAAACAGAATAAAGAAAAAGCACAGGAAATCCAGGATCATCTTAGCAATAGAGAGGCTCAGCTGGCTGCGTCCAAGGAGAATGTAAAATCAATTGAGAGTCAACTTGACCCTCTAAAGGTAACTTGCGTGACAGTTACGTTAAGTCTTTTCATACAAAACAATACGTAAGCATGAAAGAACGCAGAAGAACATGAAAGCTGGACGAATTTCTTCGTTAAAATCTTACACTTGTATGTTGTGTCGTGTGATCCTCTGGTCTGAAGCAGAATCAAGCATGCTCTAACAAGCCTGGCACTGCCGGTCTAATCTGTGAGCAGGCATTGGAGGTGTTCTTGTAGTGGCATTGGCTTTTTTGTAGCTTAATTTTAAATCCCTTTCGAATTCAGCTGGTAGCTAAAACTGTTATAAACTGTAACTAAACCAAAAACTAAACTAAAACTTACCCCCCCCTTTTTTTAAAAAATACATTATAAAGCTGAAGGTTTGCCCTTAGACTGCCTATATTGTACAAGACAATGGATTATGGGATTCATAAGCTGGTGAGATATTTTGCTTACAGCATTCTTTCCCTTGCAGAGTTCTCTAGCAGCAGTTGAACAGAATCTCATAAAAGTAATGAGGCTAGACAACGACGTAAAAGCTCTGGAGAGCAGGAGGCGGCAGATGGAGAAAGATAATCAAGATTTGCAACAGAAGATGGAAAAGGTTGCCTTGTACATTCCATGCTGCCATGCTTTCTGCTGAAGAATCTGTCTTTTGCTACCCGGTGGACTAAGTATATATTTTATTATGCATCAGATATTGGTGAAGAGCTTTTTTGTAGCCCACGTAGCTCACTTGATCTTATCAGATATTGTAAATATGGCTCAATAAAGCTGTATTTGTTTCTGTGTAATTTGGGTTAAATTGCTTTTTGTAACTTTTCCCTCCACTGTAGACTAGCTTGCCAGGAAGGCAAATATTGACAAAAATTTGCATAAAAATGGTAATTACTGGTAACAGTGCCCTGCGTTGTGCTTGACAATGTCTACCTCTCGCTGTATGTTGGTGATAGCCAGCCCTTACTTTGACCAGTATGGGATGGCTCCTAGCATTAACATTGTTCATCTCCTTGGAGGCTTTTTATTTCTTTCTCATAAAACAGGAAAGAATTGTCAGTCTTCTGTTGTGATTGTGTCAAGGCATTTAAAACTATTTTGAAAAATTGAAAGAAATTCGTTAGTGGTAAAAATTTAGATTCATTTGTTTTATTAGCCTGAGAAAAATAATTTTTCCAGTTCTGCTTGTAGCGTATTTAATTGTTCTTAATATATGTCTTAATATAGAAATTCTATGTGGGAGGCATTTATGTCTTATTTCTTGAATTCTGTTATAGTAAAAACTATACTTTTTAAAAACATCATTAATTGGCTAATATATTTAGTTAAAAAGCTAACTTTATTCTGTATTGTGTTTGGTGTACAGGTTTTTCAGGGAACAGATGAACAGCTAAGGGACAGATACCAGAACCACCAGAGAACCGTGAAGGAGAAGGAGAAGAGGTTATCAGACTGCAAGCGGGAATTAGAGCGAGCCACTAAAGAATGCCAGAGATTTAACAGTGAGAAATCAGAACTACTTATTGAACGAGGTATTCTAGACCTTGTCTATAACTTCGTCTTTATTTTTTAGTGTAATTAAGATCTGAAATGGAACTAATGATAAGGCTTAAATTTGAACTGGACAGAACCCCTAGAATGTGTATGAGTTTGGGGTCAGCTGCACAGTGTGGTGTGAGACTCTCACAGGTGGACAGGTCTTAGTGTTGTTCTCCTGGAGTTTCTAACATGCACTTGTTGTTTTAAGGTATAATTACAATAGGTAGTACCTTTGTTCTTAAATGGACCAGTCTTTATAAAAATATTTCAAATAGTTAATTGATGGTGGCATAGCTCAGTGTCAGCCTAGCAGTTTCCAACAGTTGTTTTCACTGTCTGAGCTTCTGCTTCTTTTAGGAGATGGAAATGTCTGCTAATCAGATGTGATTGTATAACCAAGAAGAATGTGAAAGCTAAACACTCAGCATTCTTGGTGTCTCAGGTCAGGGCTGGGGACCAGTGCGAGGGCTGTAGGATAATACTCTTTCTTGTATCATGGGGGGGGTTTATGTACTACGGGTATTTCAGTGAAGCTGTAGCAGATGAGGCACAGAATATGTGCTTACGTAAAATATGTTTGGGCTTTGTTTGTTTGTATTTAACAATAACATTTTTAGTGTTTTAAGAGCCTTGCTTTTAAATTCTTGGTTTATTTAATCAATAAATAATTAGTTACCTGAAATAGCAATCTCTCAAGCTAAAGCTTGGTTTTACTCTGGAGCTTTTTGTGTTGTTTAAAAATCCTTCAAAGACTTTAAGAAAATAGGTGCAAGTGGCTTTGAACGCTAAATGCATCTTCTGTCTCAGTTTTTGAGCGTTTACGTCACGTTTGCTTTTTGTGAAGGTCGTCTGCAACTGCAAGCAGATCGTCACCAAGAACACATCACAACGAGGGATTCATTAATTCAGTCTTTAGCAGCACAGCTGGAATTAGATGGCTTTGAGCGAGCACCTTTCAATGAAAGACACGTTACCAGTTTTCACAGGTTGCTGAAGGAGAGACAGGAGAGAGATACAGAAGCTGCAAATCGTTTAATGGTAAGAATTTTGTTGTGTTAGTGGGGTAGTTAGTATTGGCTATTAGTGTGTTACTGGTCCATGTGTGTCTTCATGGTGCTGGGAGGAAGAGGAAGAATGCTGGGGATGGGGCAGGGGGGAACTAAAGCCATTTATTTTCATTGAGAATTTTTGTTATGGGTTGCCTGAATCTTGCTGTGGAAATTAGTTTTGGAACTAGGAGTGGTTGTCCAGTGATCGGAATTGCCGAAGCTATTGAACAGACAGTTCTCCAGATCGGTTTTTCTCAGCACCCCTTGCATGCAGGTGACAAGCTAAAAAGCCAGAGGAAGAATTGCAGTGGGCAACTGGTTTAAAAATACACTTTTTGTTGAGGTCATCTTCAAAATAGAGTTGCTCTCACAGAATGCTACTACTGTGATGCATCTGCATTTTTGTCTTGAAACACTTCAGCAGAATTTTTGTGACAAGTTCTAGATCTAAGTATTTCAGTGTCCTGTATTACAGTGGTGAGTATTTGCAAGCAAGTGTGAAGAAGTGTTTTTAAATGTTGTGTTTCTATGAAGAAAGTAATGAGTATATTATTGCTGACTTCTTTCAGAGAGAATTTGCACGAAAAGAAGCGATGAAACAAAAACAGATGGATGAAATAAGAGACAAGAAAACTGGATTAGAAAGAACCATTGACCTGAAATCGGACATTCAAAATAAGAAGCAAGTTGAGCTGAAGAATGTAAAACATGAATTGCAGCAGTTGGAGGGGTTTTCAGACAGAATTCTGGAGCTGGATCAGGACATTGTCAAGACAGTAAGTCCATGTTATTGAAAAATTTGTGCAAGTTTGAAATCAGAACTTTCGGCTTTATCATAAAAAAATCCCCCACAATCACCATCCAAAAAAACCTTAATGTTTACTCCACCTGCTACATTTTTGCACTTTTCGTACCCTGTCTGTGCTTTGTCTGTTCAGACGATGCGCCTTTTGGGGCAGGGACTGTGCACTCTTCGTGTTTGTACAGTGCATGCATAGAATGTACTGCTTCCGCTTGGTGCGTTATAAAGACTGTAATAACCACGGTTGGTGATACCATAAGATCAGTCAGTCTTAAATTATTGGGCCAAAAAAATATGACCTAAAGCGCTACACTACCTACATTTTTCCAGGTAACTTGTCTGTGAGATGGGCTGGTTGGTTATAAGCATCTTATCTGGTGAAATACTATGAAGTTACAAAAATTATGTGTTCTATTTGAACAGTTGGTGTTATGCCTTTGTAGCTGGATATTTTATGTTTGTTCGCGGTGTATGAATCCAGTGCTTGACAGTGTTTTTTCTAGGCTGCTCACTAGAATGATTCCGAATGTAGTGTACAGTAGATGCGAAAATACAGAGGGTCAAACTAGATACGATTGAGCTTCTGGAAGCTAAATCATGGCTTATGGTAAAAGCATGAACAACTCAGGGCAGTATTATGTTTCAGAACAGTGCATCCAGTGTCTGCTTTACTTTCCCCGTACCAACATCACAGCCTTTGCCCTTTTGCATGTATTCTTTACCAGTCTTCTAAGCATCATTCCTGTAACAACTAATGATACCGCTGCCAGACAGCTGAAGAGCTTTCTTCTGTTTCCTTTAGTTAGGACTTTATTGATTAGTGCAATTATTTAAGTCTTCTGGGCTTTCGTATTTTGTTTAGGAGCATGAGCTGGAGAAGGCTGAGAGGAACAGCAATGTAGAAGCACTCGAACGGGAAGTACAAACTCTGCAAAATGAGAAAATAAACCTGGACAAAGCTCTTCGGAAGCTGGATCAAGAGATGGAACAGTTGAATCTACATACCATGACGATTACCCAAATGGAGATGCTGAAGAAAGATAAAGTAATTTTTCTATCATCATCTCATAAGTGAGGGGCAAGAAATTAATACAGTCCCTTCAAGGCTGTGTATATTTCAGGTGTTTGTCAACAGTCATATGTAAGCTTCTGTCTGACTTCATAGAAGCCGTTAACTCCATGAATGCATTGAGTGATGTAAACTTGAAGATAACGAAAAAATTAATGTAAAATGCTTCATTTCCCCAGGCAGAGAAAGAAGACCAGATCAGAAAAGTAAAATCAAGACATTCTGATGAACTGACATCACTGTTGGGATACTTTCCAAATAAAAACCAACTTGAGGACTGGCTTCATGGTAAAAATAGAAAGATCAATCAGACAAGGGATAACCTTGCTAACCTGAAGTAGGTATTAATTTAATTGATTCTCTCCATAGGTATTTATGTAGTTACAGAGTTAAATGTTGGAAAGTTTAATATGCTTAACATACTTGTTGCTTTAATTCATTGTTGTTTACTTAAATTCTGCATGATGCCTTCTTTGATTTTGCAGATACCTATGCAACATGTAGCCAATATAGTTTGTGCTAGTTAATAAAATCGCAACATTTGTGGTATGTCAAAGGCAGCACTAAAAGCAGATAGCAAAATGTTGTTCTGGAGAAGCCTTAATTGTTTATACTTGTCCTAGCGGAATGAATGTGCTGGGGGGTTGAAATTGCTGTCTTCTGACTTCCTTAGAAGTCAGAGTGGTTAGCAGCTATATCGTGAGTTCACGTATGATTACCTGTTCCTGATCTCATTTGGTTATGTAAAACAGTGTTAGCAAGAGTAGTAACATCAGCACACTGTGTGATGATACACGTGAAAATTCCACTAAACAAAACCCCTAAGATTGTAAGTATGAGTACTGCGTAATTTAAAAGTATGGAGCACTAGTAGAAGGATGCTAACATTCTTTGCTTAAGAGGTTCAATAATATCTCATAAGCAATAATTGCAGTAGGGGAAAAAAGTTGATATTGTGTTATTCGTCTGTAGAAATAAGTTACACATCACGAAGCTTCTAAAAAACAAAGGGGAATTAAAATGAAACACTTTATGCTGTGCTTATATCAATAAAAAAATGATGCTATGGATTTCCTAAAAAGTCATTAAAGAAGGACTGGTGAACAGTTCTGTAGCGTCAATTTCAGATTAACTTTCCATGTTTTTGTTTTTGCTTGAACAGTTTGAAATCTTTGGGTTCCTGTAATAAAAGAATTTATGCATTGACTTTTCAGCAAACGTCTGGCATCAGTAGAATACCATAAAACTTATGTCAGCAATGAGCTAAAAAGAAAAGAAGAGCAATTGTCACTTCATGAGTCAAAACTTTTTGATGTTTGTGGGAGCCAAGATTTTGACAGTGATCTGACCAAACTTCAGGATGAAATTGAAAAAAGTTCAAAACAGCGAGGTAAATTTATCTGTAGCTCTTTTTTCCCTAAAGCTTGTTTTGAAAGTCAGCCACAGGTACGGAGATGGTCTGTTGTTTGTGCGGGACAAACAGTCGGCACAAGAACTGACTTAAGGGAGATTATTGCTGAATCTTGTTTAACAAATTTTCCCTGTCTTTACTACTATTTCTGTTTTACGCTTGAGCAGGATCAGTTAATTCTCTTATTACGTGTAAATGAAGTGTCTGCTCTGGCTTATCGTGGATGTAGATTCTGACCTTCTCAAAGCTGAGGGAATGTTGAGTGCTTGGACCTGCCAGCTGTGAAGACAAGTACAGAACCAGCCCTTTGGCCTGGGTTTGGCCCACAGGTCCTGCTACTAGCTGGAAGAAAGTAATTCCTGAAGGAAGTACTGGCTTCCACTGTTAATTACAGAGGGATGAGCGTGGTTTCATAAAAGACACTCGTAAAAGAATTCAGGTTGACAGGGGCTTCAGGAGGTGAGCTAGGGCAGCCTGCAGGGACAGCGCTGAATGCAGACAGGCTCGCTTAGGGCCATATCAGTTTCCTGTCTTTGTGATTTTGCAGGTTATAATTTTGTCTCATTTATGGTAAACACAGATCTAGTTTAGATCTGATTATGCACTGTTCATGTTTTTACACAAAGCCTTTTGTTTCTTTTTACACCAGCTGTGCTTGCTGGAGCCACTGCGGTTTATTCGCAGTTCATCACACAGCTGACGGAGGAGAACCAGTCGTGTTGTCCGGTTTGTCAAAGGGTTTTTCAAACAGAGGCTGAACTGCAAGACGTAATTAGTGATCTGCAGTCTAAGCTGCGTCTTGCTCCAGACAAACTGAAGTCAACAGAGTTCGAGCTGAAAAGAAAAGAGAAAAAACGTGATGAAATGATGAGTCTTAAACCACTTCGGTAAAGTCCTTAAACCATGTTGTTGCAAGCTCTTTTCTTTCCAATGATTGGTTTTTGATTATTAAAAACTATGCAGACATCAAGGAAGCTTTATTTTAGGGCTAGTTAATTCATTCAAAAATCTCATCAGTGAGATTTATATTTTCCTAGCATTGTTCTCTGTTTATTTGGACTTCAATATGGAACTATTTTATGGTTTTGGTATTTGTGGCCCTTTGGGGCTTCTCGTGGTAGTGAGGCAGAAGAAGATGTTATATACTGTATGATTATTTACTCTATACAAGCACAGTTCACCTTCTTTTTTTATTATTGTAGTGTAAAACGGACAGGCTGTCTTAGTTGTTACTGAAATGTTTTCATACCACGTTACCTCAAATATGTTTCTTGAAAATGCTGCAAAGGGAGTTTTATAGACAGAACCGGAGCTGAATCAATGTTAAAAACCCCTTAAAATCTTGATTTGTATCTCCTTTAACAATAATTCTTGTTGCTGGCAGTTTTGTATGAATTACAATGTTTTAAAAAGACACTTCTGGGTTTTATAGTGGATTCCCAATGCCATTTGTGTTTCCTTGAGGTGCAGTCATGTGCAGTTCCATCATTTGGGAATGCATCTCTGTCTCTGTTACTGATAACCCGTATTAGATTGGACTGTATTTATTCCTTTATTTTAGTTTTTTAAAAAAACTTTTTATGTTGTTACTTTTTTAACTTGCAAGATGATACAAAGTGTAGGTGTTAGAGGACAGACCTTTCCTTCACAAGAGGGCACTCTTGTACAGTGTATTTAGACCCTCTCGTGAGCACTTGGTGTAATTAAAAACCAAAAGAGGTTTTGTTTACCTTTTTGTTTCATCTCACCTGTCTAAAATGAGGGATGTATTACCTGAGCTGGGTATATAACATAAGCTTAATTGAATGTGCACAAGGTTAAGGGGTTACTATTTTGGCTAAATTTAGTCTTCCACTATTAAATCAAATCGCAGATTTTGTGATATTAAATGCCTTGAATTTATGCTGCTGGTTTTGACAAAGGATATTTTCCATATTTGTATTTTATTTTAGGCGAACTGTAGTTGAACTCCAAGACAGGGACATACCAGACTTGAGGAACAAGATACAGAATGCCAACAGGGACTTAACAGGCCTGAAGGGTGAGATAGAAGAACAGGAAACGGTCTTACAGACAGCGTTGTCTGAGGAGGAGGGTGCCAAGGCACGCTTGCAGGATGTAACCCTAATGGAGAGGTACCAGGTATGCTTTGGTAATTTCTTTTAATATGTAAAATGATACTCACTTGCTAGCATTTAAATATGTAGTTATTTGGTAATATGACAAACCTTTGAGGTCTTAAGATTTTTCAAGCAAAGCAAAAATACTTTAAAAGACAGCAGAACATAGGGATCTTTATACTAATAAAACATAAAAGTTTGATGTAATGATTTTGTCTTTCGAGGACCACATTGTCCCTTGAGTTGTGATGCAGTTGTGTACTATAGCAACTGGGAAAAGAGGCATAATCCAAAACTTCAGCACAAGCACAAGTAGACCAAAGTGTTTTTCAGTCCTCCTAGTCAGGCTTCTGTCATTATAGTTCAGCGTGTTCTCAGCATCTGTTCTGTGTACTTTCTCAAATCTTATCCCACGTGCCTTGTTCTGTGCCATCTGAATATATGGTAAAGGAGAATGGATATCCTACACTCTTTATTATTCTGACGTAGGAGACTGTGTTGAACAGTCTTCGTCCCTTTGTTACCAACACAAATTATTAGCTTGACCGAGAACCACAAGAGAACTACACAGAGAACCTGGAGCCAGGCAAAGGACTGAGAGCATTTCACGGGTGGGAGGTGGCAGCAGCTCCTGAGGCTCCAGCAGTGCTGTTGTTGAGGAGAAAGGTAGCACATGTAACTGTTCTGACGTAGCCTGGGGATGTCAAAAGCCCATCTGTTCCTCTCACAATTAGGAGTTCCATTTTCCAGCAGCCTGTGGGCTGACGTAACCTTGCTGCTAATGATGTGACATTGCTCCAGCAAAGGAGATGAGTTTGAAGGTCTTGAGTCATGTGTGCCTCAAGCCCCAAGCTTGTTCTTGTGTGCGAAAAATAAAAAATACATCGTTGAACACTAGTACAATAATAATAGTACTTTTCCTTGTACTTTCAGACTGATATTAGGGACGTTGAACGAAAAATTGCTCAGCAGGAGGCTAAGCTGCTAGGGGTCGATTTAAGTAGAACTGTTCTACAAGTAAGCCATGAAAAACAAGAGAAGAAACACTTGTGGGATACAGGTAGGTCATACAGAACTGGTACTTCATTTTTATATTGAAAATAACGTTCTAACCTTGCTGCCATTAAAAATGTAAACTTCAGTTGGTTTATTTTACATTCTGAAATAACTGTATTCTAATAGTTTGTTGTTTCCATCTTTTTGGGGTCATGCCAGATGAATTTGGAGTTAAATTTTAATAAAAACGACAATAAATTTTTTAATAACAGATTGACTGTTTCACCCTGTGTCGGTTTTCATCCGCAGTTACTGGAAAAATTGAGTTAAATCAAAAACTCAAGCAAGACCAGCAAAATCAGATTCAGCAGCTGAAGAGTACAGTTAATGAGCTTAAAGCAGAGAAACTTCAGATTTCCAGCAGCATGCAGCGTCGTCGACAACTGGAGGAACAAACAGTGGAATTAACCACTGAGGTTCAGTCCTTATGCAGAGAGATCAAGGTAGGAAAGATTCTTAATTGTTAACCCTGAGCTTTGTTGTCCTGGGAAAGAAACCAGTCTTGTTACATTTAACGTTGTCTGTAATCCTAGAAAATAAGATACACTTTTAAATGTTTGTCCTGTTCTGTTATTGCGTATCTTTGGGAATTTCCAGAACTTTATTAATGCATGTTTTCACACCTTTTTTTTTTAACACCCTCCCCCCCCCCAAAAAAAAA
>Ga0065711_1047297_pt1 | contig 12411 bp, 5 predicted proteins | sample Hoacrofraction12_FD_59098 | JGI IMG/M metagenome (GOLD analysis project Ga0065711, IMG submission 59098) | Hoatzin crop microbial communities from Cojedes, Venezuela - Epithelial fraction 12 v2 (version 2) | ecosystem: Host-associated > Birds > Digestive system > Esophagus > Crop | place... | reverse complement strand
ACAAGCCCAGCTCCCTCAGCCTTTCCTCGTAGGAGAGATGCTCCAGTCCCCTCACCATCCTTGTAGCCCTCCGCTGGACTCTCTCCAGTAGCTCCTCATCTTTCTTGAACTGGGGAGCCCAGAACTGGACGCAGTACCTCAGATGGGGCCTCACCGGGGCAGAGTACAGGGGGAGGAGAACATAATGTATACATTCTAGGGTACAAGTGTCAGTGATTTGAATGCTGCAGTCTCTGGGGTATTTTCGCTGTAGTCAAGAAGCACCATAAGCCTGTAAGCAGACTATGAAAAAAACACTGACAAATTTTACTCACAGCTTAATGTGCCAGCTCCTAAATAACGGCTTTACATCCTAGTCAGATATACAGTACGAGAAGGTTGTTCTTTAACTCCTTTGTTAAACTATCTCATTTCGCTTTGCTGCTGTGGAGCATGTAATAACTCATAGCTTATGTGCTATCTTTGACCTAGAAACACTGGCAGCTGTTAGGGGAATCGCTGGGTTTTTGGAAAGTATCAAAAGGTTTTTAGCACATAAACCAAATTTATGAACAGATATTGCCCTGGAGAATAGAATTGTTTATGTTTTAGTATCACAGCTGTCACTGGTGCACAGTTATTTCGTCCTGTATTAATCTCCTGAAAAGGTTGAGCATCTTCACTCAGCCACTGAAATATTTCATAATTGACAGACTTCATCTGGCACTGAATATGTATAATAATTTTCCCCATAAGGAGCATACTGCGCTGACACTAATCTGTTCTGTTGTCATCTCCCTTTATTATCAACGTCTGCATTGTTTTCTCAGCAGCACTGAAGAACACAAATACGCAGCTTCTAATTGAAAAAGCTAAGTAATCAAAAAGCCAATTAATCATACAGATGAGCTCTGACACTCCATGATGCAACAGACAGAAATGCCACACACGCATAACTGAAGTATTTTTAAAGTGTGCTTATTTGATGTAAGAATGATCTGAGAATGTAATTAGCGTTCTTTGTCACAGGTGACAGACTCGTAGGGCGCATTTCTTCATACTGACAGTACTTCTCTGAGCTCCACTTGCTCCGCTCCCACCTTGCCTCCCATTCTGACCTCTCCTCTGCTGAACAGCCCATACTCCAACTTTGTGCACCTTTCAGGGAAACCAGCACAAGTTTAGGAACAAATAAGCAGCCTACTCTTGTGCTCTGCCATTTCCAGAGCTTGAGGCTTTGCCAGACGTTCCTTTTTTTCTTAAACCTCTATTTCCATCCCAACGCTCAAAAATCACCAATTCTGAAAACCACGAATGACCTTAATAACGGTTGCAGGCACCAGCCTCCGTGAAGAAGGATTGCAGCAGACACAACCTCTCAGCTTTTGCAGGTTTTCATTCTGTAATCTCCACATCTCTGAAGAAGTTCAGAGTCACAGAGTTCACCTCCTTTCAAAGCTCGACCAACTCCTTCTTGTGTAGAAGAGATACGCACGCGTACTTCGAAAACAAACCGGGTGAGAACCTGGCAAAGCAAAGGCTCCTTAGCTCATAAATAAAATATCAGAATGAACAGACAAGTCTCAGTATCACAAGAGCTCGACTCTGAAGACAGAGCAAACATCGTCCATGGCATGAGACAGTCGATTCAGAACTGCCTGCTGTACTCCTGGAGACTCCCAAGTCCAAGAAGAGAAAGGAAGAGATGGCAGAGTTCACCTATTTCACAGCACGTGAGGGACGACGCTTCAGCAGTACTCAACCACCGATATTTAAAGTTCATGATCTCACTTGCATGAAACAATGATATATTCACACGCATGTTATCATGCGATTCCACACTGGAAGCCTTCACTTAACAGGAGCAAGTGCAGGCACTTTATTCATGACCTACTTTAACATTAAAAGTAACTAAAAATAAAATCTTATTTGCTGCCTAGCACCATAACAAGGTAAAAGAAAAGCTTTGAAAGAATCATGGTTTATCACCCCACCCTTGCCGTAAATTACTGCAGTACTACTCGCATCGTAACGATAAAATGGAAGGCCGATAACTAAAAGCAGAAGCACAACCACTCCGTAAGAAGCCAGCTGGGATGAGAGAATGCAGACACTGCTTTTGCCTCCAACACCAGTTATTTGAGAATAAGGAAGGTACTCCGTGGGGGTTTTTTGGTGAAGGAATTTAATTTTTAGCTGTTTAAATAATGCAGTTTTAGAATCATTAAACTAATTTACCCTCATCCTTTCAAACTATTTTTCATTGCCAAGAACATGACTTCATTAATGTCATCTTCAAAAAGGTAGGACAAAACACTGAGACAGTATCTGATATGCCCTCCATTTAAAATATTCATTAAGACCAATTATATACACTGATAATTCATGCAACATGCTCTTCCTCCTAATCCATAAAAACAAGGGGTTTTTATTCTACCCTGCTAAGCTTCATAAATGAATATACATCATATTAATACAGTTTTCAAAACTAACTAAAAAAAATATCAAAATTAATCAACAATAGGTAGGCTCAGGAAGAAGGCAGAGCGGGAAAGGAGGCAAATGTATTCAGGTTGAAGGTTACAACCAACCTGGGATCTACAAAACAAAGACAGCAGTAATTATTCGAAATTAACATCCTGTAAAATAATACTCTATAAAGAATAAGAATGTTAACAGCAATGTTGAAACATTTCTTATTAAATACATTGTAAGCACTTCACACAGCTTGCCAAACTGTTCTATACGGTTTAGTTCTCGGTCTACTGTGAAAAAAGACACAGAAGTGCGTTTTCAACATGGTATAAATAACTTGCAACGAACATTAAACTCCCTGTGGACTGCTGACTCCTGGAGGAACCACCACCTCCACCCAACGAAAGCAACTGTGGACTGCAGCGGAAGCAGAAAGTCACTATATATTCTCACACTTCACGTGCAGCTTTAAGATGACTTGGTGATACTCATTCACTTACACTGGCTCTTCATCAGTGCTGGTATAAAAGCAACCTCGTTAGGATTGTTTCCATGGATGTAACTACTGTGACTTGAAATCTCACTGCAAATGTGAGAACTTCGTAAAGAAAATATTCTCAGCGCTAAAGCCTCCATATCTTGTCAATATTAAGCCAGAAACAGTAGCAATTAATACCAAAAAAAACCCCTCTGGCCACAGTTTTCATCTTTATCTCCTTAGCAAAGTCATCTTTAATGGCAAAACACGACCAGAAAGTCAGCAGCAGGAACGAACGGAGAACTCGTCATTAACAGGGAAAGCAGGCTCACCCTTTCCTCCAGCCGAGCCAGCTGCTCCTTGTAGTAGGCATCATGCTTCTTCAGCTCTCGGTCCTTCTCTTCCAGCTGCTTGGCCTAAAAAAAGAAAGAGAAAGATAAAACCGGACCCAGAGCGAGCAAAGCAAAACGTCTACCAGAAATTGTTGCAGTAAGGAATACACAGCGATTGAGAACTGCAGCCTATTAGGATTTGCCAAACAGCACGTTAATAAGATGATGATTGCTGCATTGAAAATGTAACGAGATTGCCTATTGTACTGGGTTTTTTCCTCCCCTCCTCGACAGCTGTGCCACAGTTTCTCCAAATGTATTTGGAGATGTCACGAAGATGGGGCCCAGCGTATCCTGCTGAGTGTAATTTTTTTTTTTTTTTTTAATTAACTTTGCAGATCACTTCTGAACTTTGGGAAAAAAAAATACACGCAGAGCCTGAAAATTTAACTTTATTCGTTAAGTGTTACTGAGTGGACATTTTGACACAAGAATAGCTGAACTCGCATTGCGTATTTGTAGGCGGTGGTAAAAAGGATTTTTCTGAAGTAGCTGATTTTTCTCTAAAACCCCAATTCAGCAATGTATTTAGCATGTGCCTAATTCTAAACACATGAATGTTTGGAAAGAATCAAATGCTTACATATTTACCAAAGCAAATCTAAAAAGTACATCTAAAACTCTTGTCCTCTTTAATTAGTAATTATTCCCCTGGAAACTCCTACATCAGCTGAAGTATCCAACTAAGTAAGCTGAAACCCTTTATTGTACGATCACTCCCATGTCCAGCAACCTAAAATAATACAGAATAATTCTGAACATCTATCTTTTGAATACTAGTATGGCTAGAGTATTCATTTACAAGGCATTGCTTCCAGCACTATTGAGCAAGTTGACTTTTTTTGGCTTTTCATCTGTAGTATGTACCAACAGGCAGGATTAAGGGGACTTATTAAGAATTATAAAATACATTAAGAGAGCACACACGCACACAGAATATGTGCAAAGCTCCAAGTCCTCCAGAGGAAACAGTAGACAAGTAATTTTTAACAAGCTATGGAGGATTTAACTCCTAAATCATCAGCGCAAATTCATTCCAGGCTCATAATGTTTTAATAATAAAATATCTTTAGCGAATGATAATCAACTACCAGCGGTCATTACCACAACTGCCTCTTCAACATCAGTCATTTACCTCTAACCTGTTATTTTCCACCCCGGGACTGATACTGCAAAGCCACCTGCTTAAAGTTCCTCTTTTGCCAGCATCACTGTGAAAGGAGAAATTGTTGTGCTCTTACTGCTAAAGGTGGTGTCTCCAGGTCCTGCTCATAGAAGCACGCCAGAAAACCTGCACCACACACGTGTACAGAAACAGGACTGCATTCTCTTTGTCAAGATTGGTTCTTTTTTTTTTTTTTTTTTCAAATAGACAACAAATAAGATAAAAACTTTGGATTTTTGGTTGTTCCTTACTTCACTACTTACCTTTTTTTCTATATCCTGAAGCATGTAAAAAAATCAAAATGTCAAATTAAATTTATTACATAATGACAAATAGAAAGAATGTACAAAAATGCACACGTCAGGCATGTCTGTCATCCAGAACAATGCAGAAAACTACTTAGAAATTGGGGGGTTTATTCACGCAACTTCACCAAAAAATACCCCTACTCATCCAAAAAGCACACAGCCATATGTTAATTCCACTTGGACGAACCAAACCTTGCCCTCTGCCAACCACCCCATCTTCAGTATAGTGCCATGGAGCACATGCTCCAGCCCTGTCCACCACCGCCTACATCAGCCTTTAGTCAATAACTACAGATTTTTCCAAAGCTGATTACACTAAATATTCTCCAGGCTATCCACCAGGCTTTGTATTGATCGTGGTTTTGCTTTTTCTAGGTAATTCCTGTATGAGCTCCCAGACCTGGTGGTTACAGAAACAGCTGAAAACTCACTGCAGGTCGTGCCTCCCCAAAACCATCCTCTCCCAAAGACCTAACAGAATACTTCAGTGCATTATCATAGCTACCCATACGTTAATATTTTATGTCTAACCACCTCACGATCCCTGAAATATCTGCAAACTCAAGACCATTCCTTTTCTGCAAGTGGAGTTAAATAGGCCAGTGACAAAGAAAATGTAAAATTAATGTTCCATAATGCTCATGAGAACGCATTTAGTTCGAATATCAAAGAACAAATTTTTTAGTTCTTGGAATTCAACAGTGTTTCACAAGATTCGATAGATGACCTGAAATCAAGCAGCAAATCTGACTTTAGAAAGCCAGTAAGATATAATAAAACCAATGCAAGAGCATCATGAGTTAATTCATGATGCCCCATTTCTGACGGTTCACAAGGGCAGAAATTGTCTGGGTGTAAAACCAGAAGAGGTCAAGGGCACACTCATGATGGAGGAGACGAAATCCATCCTCTCCTCCAGGGCCAGCTAATCACGTAGCATCTGTCCTCTCCATCTCACAGAAATAAACATAAGCAGGAGATTAGCTGCTCCTTCCTCTCAGAGAAAAGTGAGCAGTGAAAGAATGAGGCAACCTTCACAACCGCTGCAAACCATTTTATGAAGATGACAAATTCCCTGAGGTTCAACCCAAAAATCCCTTGCCAAACTTCTCACACAACAATGCTAAAAACATCGATGACATTTAACACCACGTGTAGCTGAAGACTGCACCATGCTACAGCTGCACTTCTAATTCATGTAAATCACAGAATCATTATGGTTGGAAAAGACCTCTAAGATCATCAAGTTCAACTGTCAACCCAACACCACCATGGTTCCACCCACATAACTATAGTTTAATATTCAAATACTGGTGTTGCTACTATTGCTTTTCATTTCAAAAATTGACTAGGACACATTCACATCTAGCCTATAGAAAATTAAAAGAAAAAGAATTGTGGACATCTGGATTCTTTTTTCATTCAAACTCCTCACAGGTGAGTTAGAGCTGGCATGGATGTTAGCTCTGAAAGTGTTTGGAAACTTCCAAGCAATTTCAACTGGATCAAGATAAGCTCTCATTGACTGATGTCTAGGAAAAGAATAGTATTCCTAGAAAAGTGCCCAAAAGACCCCTTAAAAGGACATCACAAGTTGCCCAAAACATTTCATAAAATAGAAATATAGAGCATGGAAGACATGAAAGCTGAACGAAAAGTACTAACAGTTCCCAAATCACAGCGTACTTCTCAGAACATCTCTATAACAGAGGACCCCAACTAGAAAATACCATTATTAAAAAATGACAACTTCAAAACTTCTAGAATGTTGATTTTGACTAAATTGCCATGAGATACTCTTGGTAGCAAAGCATGCTTCAGCTCTAGCACTACAGATAAACTATATCTGTTTAAGCTGGATCGTTTAAGACAGTGCATCTTCAAGTCAGACGCCTGGTATTATCCACTTATATGGGTCAGCATAATTACAGCAAGAAATGCTAACATCTTGGATTCAATAGAATTTGTGTCATGAAACATCCACACTTATACAAAAAATTGAGCACAGGCAGGTAAAAAAATACAATTCTATTAGAAAATACTGCTTCTGAGATCCACATCTGCTAATCTGCAATTGTAGCTCACACACATACAATTAATCCTGAGACAGTCTGGCACTGACAAAACTATCCAGCAGACCTGCACGCGGCTCCGAGCTTAAATTCTTTTCAGCTGTGTCACGCTTGCTGACCAAATACTATCCAAAAAGAGAAATGGATTTATTTAACGGTATCAGATCACTAAATTTATACATATGAAAGATAATACGAGAGGGGAATGCAAATAACATTTGTCCCAAGCATATCCATCTGAATGCATTTTTTTGCCCCAGAAAGTTTGTTTTCCTCTGGAAAGCTTCTTAGCTTTTTTGGGTTGGTTTTTTGGGTTTAGTTCCCTGCTCCCCGAGACAGTTAGTGATCAAAACAGATGGATTTTACTGCACTAAAGATAACAGGGCCAAATAGCATATAGTCATGCTGCTTATTGCCCTGATCCTCTCAAAGCTTTTATATCACTGATACAGTAGAAAAGTTAGATTATAAGAATACTAAATAATACCTTTATCCAAAGGTTTGCTCCCCTATATTGTGAAAGTAACTGAAAGATTTGGTAGGCCAGTAACAAACTCGGGGAAAAAAGTTTCTTCCAGATAGCTACCACCTCTGGCATTTCTACAGTAACGCAGACATAGCAAAGTTTAAAAAAAAATCCAAAAAACTACTTATTCATACAGCAAACAATATAAATATGCCAGGAGAATTCACTGCAGAAATAAAAACCTGTAAGGTAATATTATATTTATGGGGCCGCAGCAACGTGATCCCAGTGAATATCAATTAGCTGTAACAAAATAATTAACAGTAGCCATGTATTCAATTAGCTGAATGCTGCACTTCAGTTGTAAATGAGATATTGGAACAGGTTCATTGCTTCTTCACCAAGTAACTCTAATAAACAAAGCATTTGCTTGGGTGTTCTTTAGAAAGCACAGCTTCAGAAGGTCACCTTTGAGAGGCAGCCCATCTTCCCAAGGCTACCCAAAATGAAAATCCAAAAATTGATCACTAATAGTAAACACAGGTTCTTCGGAATCGCTAGGAAGCTGGACCACGATTTAAAGGCCAACCTGGGTTTCATTTTCTACAGTAGCACCTGGATTTAGCACAGCACTGGTAGGAGTTTCCATCACTGGAGAGATGGATGTCTACAAAAAATTCCCCGAGCGTCAACTCATACATGGCTGCAGGGACACTCGCAGAGCAGGCCTGTGACAAAGCCGAACCCTTCTCATGCTGGATACAACAGCTAGACGTTAATTTTGTGCTTTGTAAGGTAGAACAGAGCAAAGTCGCAACCAACTGAAAACACATACTTAATATTATCTTTAAAAAATGAATAGAGGAATCCAGTTAGCTGGATACAGCAAGGTTCGAGGTGCAGGCAGTCTATAATTGCTACTCTTTAAGGAGTTGCCCAGGATAAACCATTATCAGGTAGTTTAGAAGAAGTTTGTTGGCAGATATCAACATCAGGTCTTAATGCACTTGGCAGTCCCAGGTTTACAGTTGCCCCTCGGTGCAGACTGTAAGCTCCAAATTCATTAACATCCACCGAGTTTACAGAACACCACCCCTGAGATGGCTTCAGTTTGCATTTTTCTGGCAGCGAAGAATAATTTGTTTCAAAAAAAGAGTCCAGTTTTACAATAAATTTATAAAACATCATCAGTCATCTGAAAGTGCTCTGCCTAGGTCTTGCCAAGCTGCTTCAGGATCAGTTCCTCGTCACCCCACCGAGAACGTCAGAGGATGAGGTAAATGGACAACCAAGGACCAGGTCTTCCAAGCCACATTCAAGGCTATGAGCGAGACCGGGCATTGGATCCGGGGGCTGAAGGAGCGCCCTGTCACATCGGGTTTACAAGCCTCAGGGGGTTTGCCCAACAAAATGCCAACTGCAGCAGTGAGGGCTTTTCTCACGGGAAAGGTCTCGTGAAATATCTACAGGCCTTCAGGCAGGTCCATGAGCTTTGAAGAAACAGTCAGTGCATTAATAAGCAAAAGAAAGCGGCAGCAGAGGCCTGGCCTTCAGCAGCTCCAGAAGCTCGACCATCACGCTGGAGAACTGCTGGCACGTCAGGATGAACGCGACGCACCAGTACTACCAGTCAGCAGATCTCAGAAAACGATCTTTCACCATTACGTAGCCAGAGATTTTCTGCTGGATTTACAACTTGAGGTTTGCTGGGTGAGCACACCTGTAGGTTAAAGAGGGATGTGAATTCCCAAGCTCGTTGACACTAAAGTCGCTGAGGTACAGAGACAGTACTGTCTCGTTGTGAAACAGTTATTAAGCTTTCAACGGCCACTACATTGCTCTGCCCAGAAACTCTTTTGAAGCGGCCTAAATTCACCCATCACGTACAGGCCTGTGCATTCATGTTGGCATGTTGATAAAACAGAAGATGAAAAAATGTTCAAAACTTGTATACAGTATTATGGTCAGCAAAACTATGATCAACTTTCACTGAATGTGGTGTCCTAATAAAAATGAATCTCAATATCCACATTTAATATATGTTGGATTACAACAGTTTTCATTTTAACCTTCTATCTCAACATCTACACACACACCACTCCGAATGGGCAACAGAAGTAACACATGGATATTCTTAGGAACGTATGCTTCTCCCTTCCCCCCCAGAATAATTTCTTTTTGAAGCTATTGCTAGTCACAAAATCATTCCTCACCACAAAAAATGGTTCAGACACATCACTCTGAAAAAACTGTTAATTTCCACTTGTAAAGGTAGAGAATAGTCATGAATTAGAAACAGCAGCAACAATAATGCATCATAAAACATGTTCTTTGACAACTGTAATTAAAACAAGCTTTTGTAATTACCAGTAAATGTGGTACAGTACATTTTCTAAAAATAATGAAGTCCTAAAAGAATGAGTAGTGAAGATAAAAAAGATCACACAGAGACGAGGCTAATGGAGAAAACTGCAAAATTGAATTTACGAACAAGTTAGGATCTAGTCTATACAGAACATGTCACCTTAAGCTTCATTTCCTAAATCTAGTTACAGACCAAAGAAGAAAAAACCCAAATGTACACTTGGTCAAAGAAGAGCATTACGGATCCCTATTTGTAACCTAAGCCCCAGGAACGTGAAAGTGAAATCCAGAGCCACATTGCTCTCCACCAAGACAGAAGGTCGTTGATGTCCTCATCCCAACAAGAAGAGCTTCTGTTACTATGTTAGCAGTAAAAAGCTGAACTAGGAAAATGTGGGACACCTGCTGAATGAAGTGGATGATTTAGGGAAGGCCAATATCTAAGAGCTGAGGTACTCAAAGGGACCTCAAGAGGTCACGTAGTTCCTGCTCGTAACAGGATCAAGTAAGAGGCCAGACGTGGTACCTCAAGGCTGTACCCAGCTGAGTTTTGAAAACCTCCAAGCATGGATCATCAAGGTCTCCTAGATTCTGTGTGTAGAAACAGGGATCAAGGAGGAGACATAGTAACAGAGTACATAAGTCCGGAGTCACCAAACACTTGAGAGGACTCCAGGTTCCTTCCAGCCTGAAATATTTCACCAAAAGCTGGTGAAGGGCCTAGAGCACAAGTCTTATGAGGAGCAGCTGAGGGAACTGGGGTTGCTCAGTCTGAGAAGAGGAAGCTGAGGAGGAACCTTATCACTCTCCACAATGACCTGAAAGGAGGCTGTAGTGAGCTGGGGGTCAGTCTCCTCTCCCAAGTAAAAAGTGATAGGACAAGAGGAAATGGTCCCAAGTTGCCCCAGGGAAGGTCAGCAAAAGAGTTGTCAAGCACTGGAAAAGGCTTCCTGGGCAAGTGGTGGAATCCCCAACCCTGGAGGTATCTAAAAGCCATGTAGACGTAGCGCTTAAGGACATGGTTTAGTGTTGGGCTTGGCAGCGTTAGGTTTACAGTTGGGCTCGATGCTCTTAAAGGTCTTTTCCAACCTAAATGATTCTCTGATTCTGCTCTATGATCCTACCCACAAAACCAAGGGCAGAATGATCACACAGTTGTACCAAGCTACCACGAAATGAGCGATCTGAGCGCTAAAGAAAAGCTGCACTCATCACCCAACTCCGCCTCTCACCGGGTGAACCATCCGTTTTGTTCAGTTTGAAATCAACACACCCTGAAAATGCTAATTTCTTGAAAATAAAAATTAAAATACATTTGTGATTATTATATTCATTAGCAACATGCAGTAAAGCCTCATGTTTCCATCCAATCACAGTTCAAAGAAAAAAGAGACGCTAAACAAATCTGTATTACATATACGCATGTCGACGGGAATAAAAGAAAGGCATGACTTCTTTCTGAAACTGTATACATGCTTTTCATTTAACTAACACAGTCCAGAAAGATCAAACATTTTAAAGACTATCTGTTCTGCTGCCAGGTATTTGTAGCAATTCATATAAAGTCTACAACCATTTCTGACAGCTTCTGATGTTTCAGTCATATGTCAAATATGTACAGTTTTCCACTAATCTTAAAGAAGCAGTCATAGACTGCTCCATAAGAGCCAAAGTACATTTCTCTGTATAAAAACGGAGCAAGAAAACTATCATCCTGTAAAATTCAGCGAAAACAATCGCCAGTAAACAGATTTAGGATTAATTTCTACTTCCATTTTTGTTGCTATACTGCTATCACAGGAAGTCTCTCAATATTTGTGTCCATTTTTACTGTGTTCAAAATTTATCTAATAATTTTACAAAAGTACTTTGAAATTCCTACATGAAACGAACAGAAAGATAAAGAAAAGGTATCAGTAAGCACTGTGGGAAAACATTTGAAGTATTTCAAGATAATACATCATGTAAACCAAAGGAAAACATAAGGAACCACCACCTTTCCAGAAAGTGTTCTCACTCCAGATCACCACTGAAGTCAAAAAACAAGTCAGTAAGAAGAAACTTGAACCTCAGTTGCCCAATATCTAGATATTCCAACTACATAAAATTTTTGTATTTTCTAAGCTTTCCATCTTTATTCTTGCTTCAGGAATCCAGCATCCTTTGCCAACACTTTGCATTTACATTATTATATTTTTAAAAGCCATAATTTATTGCTTTTGCCTTATAAATTGAAGATTCAGTAGACTGAAGTTAAACGGTGAAATAATTCTTATACACATTGCACTAAAATAAGCAATGAAAACAACATCCCATTGAAGCCCACTTCAAGATCAACCTAAACTGAAATCCCACAGACAACTTACTCCTTCCTCTGTTTATGAGAAGTCTAGCAGCACCAGGGACCACACGTTCTCCAGTGTTCTTTTCCATCTGTGAACATTCTACTTTTTGTATCAAATGATCAAAACTGGATCAAGACTGGAGCATCTCTCCTACGAGGAAAGGCTGAGGGAGCTGGGCTTGTTGGAGAAGAGAAGGCTGAGAGGGGACCTTAGATATGCTTATAAACATCTGTAGGGTGGATGTCAGGAGGATGGGGCCAGACTCCTCTCAGTGTTGCCCAGTGACAGGACAAGGGGCAACGGGCACAAACTGAAGCAGAGGAAGTTCCACCTGAACATGAGGAAGAACTTCTTCCCTCTGACGGTG